>Ga0209292_1003966_pt1 | contig 15965 bp, 17 predicted proteins | sample GOMGulsemesocosm_2_FD_184634 | JGI IMG/M metagenome (GOLD analysis project Ga0209292, IMG submission 184634) | Methane-oxidizing microbial communities from mesocosms in the Gulf of Mexico - GOM9C Gulf of Mexico (SPAdes) (version 2) | ecosystem: Environmental > Aquatic > Marine > Cold seeps... | reverse complement strand
GAGGCGAGTCTTGGCCACTGATCGCTCCACTGCTCGGTTGGCTTGCGCTTAAATTCACTGCGTACAAACTGGCGGATACGTCCCTCAACCACAGCTAGCATCAGATTGGCAGTGGCACTGGCGGTGGTTTCGGTGCGCAGTCCCTCTTTTAGTTCAGCTTCGCGCAGCACTTGTTTTATCTGAGTTTCCAGGCGCTGGAAAAACTGATGAATGCTGGCGCGCAAGCGTTCGGATTCACCGGCCAGCGCATCGCCGGTTAAGATGCGTGCCATGCCTGGATTGCGCTCCACAAAGGTCAATACCAATGTCAGTATCTGCTCGCACTGGCGCGCAGAAGGCGTGTCTGAGTGAGTGATCATATTAGTGCGCGAGAAAATCGTCTCTTCGATAAAGTCGATTAAACCTTCAAACATTTTTGCCTTACTCGGAAAATGACGATAGAGCGCCGCCTCGGAAACTCCGACATTTTTCGCCAGTGCCGCCGTGGTGATTCGCGAGCCCGGATCACTTTCCAGCATGGCCACTAAACACTGCAATATCTGTTCGCGTCTGGATGTTTTAACTGTTTCAGTCATTGTTATTATCTTTCCAAGTTAAGCTTGAGTAGTAGCGTCAGTCGCTTCGCGGGTAATTAACGTGCCGACACCCTCGTCGGTAAATATTTCTAACAGACAGGAATGTTCGACCCGTCCATCGATTATATGGGCGCTATTTACACCGGATTTAACCGCGTTTAATGCACAGCCTATTTTTGGTAACATGCCGCCGTGAATAGTACCATCTGCTATCAGTGCATCGACTTCTGAGGTGGTCAGGCCGGTAAGTACTTCACCTTCCTTATTGAGTAATCCGGCGATGTTAGTCAACAAAATTAACTTTTCGGCGCCCAGTACTTCTGCGACTTTGCCAGCGACTAAGTCGGCATTAATATTATAGGAAGTACCCGCTTTATCGACGCAATCGGCGCTATTACCGGAATATAGTCAGAGGAAGTCAGCATATTCAGAAGCTCAGTGTTAACGCTCTGTACTTCGCCAACATGGCCTATATCGATGATTTCTGGTACCGACATTTCCGGGGTTTTATGTTTTACTTTCAGTTTAGTAGCTTTGAGCAAATTACCGTCTTTACCGGTAAGGCCAATTGCCTTACCGCCATTTTGATTGATCAGGCCGACAATCTCTTTATTGACTAAACCACCGAGTACCATCTGTACCACGTCCATGGTTTTAGAGTCCGTGACGCGCATGCCGTTGATGAAGTGCGACTCAATGTTTAGCTGCTCCAGTAAGCTGCCTATTTGCGGGCCGCCGCCGTGAACGACAATAGGATTGAGGCCAATAAGCTTCATCATCACTATGTCGCGGGCGAAGCTCTGCTTGAGCTTTTCGTCGGTCATGGCGTTGCCGCCGTATTTGATCACAATGGTCTTGCCAACAAACTGCTGGATGTAAGGTACGGCAGTGCTAAGTACCTCGGCGGTATTCATAGCCTGCTTACGTGTTAAGGGCATAGCAATCATTTTCCTTTATCCTACCGGCTGCAATAGTTGCCGGGTATAGCCTGTTAATTTTAATTAAACCCTAAGCTGTTTACTGGCTTAGTAAGTTATATTCAGCTGTGCATCAATGCTGTGAAGTTGTTGCTGGAACTGCTGTCGAATACGCTGCAGTGCCTGCTCATTGCTGGCTTCAAATCTAAGTACCAAAACAGGGGTGGTATTAGAGGCACGTATCAGCCCCCAACCGTCGCTGTAGTCAACTCTTACACCGTCGATGGTATTCTTGTTGCCCTGTGCGTATTCGCCCTGTTGCATCTGTTCAATGATCGAGAACTTAGTGTCATCGCAGACATTGATGTTAATTTCAGGGGTGCTGATCTCTTCCGGGAACTGGTCAAAAATCTGGTCCAGGTCTAAATCACTGGCTGCTAATATTTCCAGCAATCGGGCCGCGGCGTATAGGCCGTCATCAAACCCAAACCAGCGCTCTTTGAAAAACACGTGGCCGCTCATTTCACCTGCCAGTAGCGCACCTGATTCACGCATCTTACGCTTGATCAAAGAGTGGCCGGTTTTCCACATAGTGCCTTTACCACCGGCTTGGGTGATCACTTTGTGTAACAGTCTGGAGCACTTCACGTCGTAGATAATTTCTGCACCGGGGTTACGCGACAGGACATCTTGAGCAAATAACATCATCAAACGGTCGGCGTAAATCATTTTACCTTTAGGGGTGACTATCCCCACTCTGTCACCATCGCCATCAAAAGCCAGTCCGATATCGGCGCCTTGCTTTTTGACTTCTGCAATACACTCAAGCAAATTTTCCAGTTTACCCGGGTCCGGGTGGTGGTTGGGAAAGTTGCCATCAACTTCACAGTACAGTGGCGTCACTTCACAGCCTAAGGCCTTAATCAGTCCGGGGTTCATCTCACCTGGAATACCGTTGCCACAGTCGACCACGGTTTTTAGTGGGCGCTTGAGTTTGATATCTTTAAGAATGCTCTGCATATAGTCGATGCGCACATCTTTGGCCTCGACATTGCCTTCGCCCTCAGAATAGTCTTCACTGAGCATGATGTCTTTGAGCTTTTGTATTTCATCCAAGGCCAGTGTATTGCCCGCTAACATCATCTTAAAGCCGTTGTAGTCTTTAGGATTGTGACTGCCGGTAATCATGATTCCGCTGATGCTGTCAGATTGATGAGCTGCATAATAGAGTACTGGAGTCGCTACAAAACCTATATCGCTGACATCCATACCGCCATCGAGTAAACCTTCGATTAGCAGTTGCTTTAAATGCGGGCTGGAAACGCGGCCATCGGCTGCCACACATAAATGGCTGACCCCTTCAGTTTTCGCCTGGGTGGCAAAGGCCCGCCCCAAGTGATAAACAGTAGCATCTGTTAATGCTGTGCCGACTACGCCACGAATATCGTAGGCTCGAAAAATATTATGATCAAGATTTTCTAGCTTATATGGCATTCTATAATTCCCTTTATGTTTATGCTCTACCTGAGGATCCAAATCCACCTTCGCCTCTGTGTGAAGCTGAAAAATCATCGACTACTTCAAATTCAGCTTGTACTACCGGTACCAAGACCAGTTGTGCGATACGCTCGCCCGGCTCCATAGTGAAAGTCGTTTGACCGCGATTCCAGCAGGAGACAAACAGTTGCCCCTGATAATCAGAATCTATCAAACCGACCAAGTTACCTAACACTATGCCGTGTTTATGACCCAGACCTGAGCGCGGTAAAATCATGGCACACAGGGCGGGATCTTCAATATGAATCGCCATGCCTGTGGGGATCAATTGTGTCTGTCCGGGTTCAAGGGTCAGCGATGTATCCAGGCAGGCGCGCAAATCTAGTCCGGCAGAGCCCGGTGTAGCATAGCTAGGCAATGGGAATTCGGCGCCGATGCGCGAGTCGAGTATTTTTACTTGAAGTTTATTCATTATTATCAATTCTATGAGTCATTAATTGGGAGATATGACGGATTAGCTGTTGTGCTAATACCGCTTTACTGGCTTGTTCTAAGCTCAGTTGTTGTTTTTTACTGATCAGCGTCAGGGCATTTTCATCAGAGTTAAAACCTATCTCTGAATTTGCCACATCGTTGGCGGCGATCAAATCAAGATTCTTTTTTTCTAATTTTCCGCGGGCGTATTCCTGCATGTTTTCTGTCTCGGCGGCGAAACCAACAGTAAAGGGTTTGTTGGAGCGCTGAGCGACCGTGGCAATGATATCTGGGTTTTTTGTCAGCAGCATAGACATAGTCTCGGCGCTGCTTTTTTTCAGTTTTTGCTCTGCAGCTTGTGCCGGTCGAAAATCTGCAACTGCGGCGCAACCAATAAATATGTCGCACTCATCAATGTCTACTAAAACGCTTGATAACATTTGCTCTGCGCTTTCAACCATCACGCGCTCAACCCGCTCAGGGCAGGGCAATATCACCGGGCCACTGATCAGCTTCACTTTAGCGCCCGCTTCTACAGCCGCGACTGCTAGTGCATAGCCCATCTTGCCGGAACTGTGGTTAGAAATATAACGCACTGGGTCTATCGCTTCGCGAGTAGGGCCGGCGGTTATATGCACTGTTTTACCGCTCAACAATTTAGTGGTGTACAGTTCAGCACTGAGCTTTGCGATAGCCCCAGGTTCTAACATGCGTCCGGGACCTACATCACCACAAGCTTGCTCACCGGCATCCGGGCCCCAAAACACTACTTGTTGCTGCAGTAGATCAAAGACATTGCTCTGGGTCTGGGTTGAGCGCCACATGGCTTGATTCATCGCCGGTGCCAACGCGAGAGTTGCGTCGCTGGCGAGGCACAAAGTGGTTAGTAAATCGTTGGCCATACCGCTTTTTAAACGGGCGATAAAATCGGCGCTGGCGGGTGCGATAACAATCAGGTCTGCCCACCTGGCCAGTTCTATATGACCCATGCCCGCTTCAGCTTCCGGGTCCAGCAGGGCAGTGTGTACCGGATTTCCAGACAGAGCCTGCAAGGTTAGAGGCGTTATGAATTCAGTCGCTGCGGGGGTCATTACTACGCGTACTTCGGCCCCGGCGGTTTTGTAAAGTCGAGTTAATTCGGCACTCTTATAGGCGGCAATGCCACCGGTAATGCCGAGAATAATACGTTTGTTGGTAAGTCTTTGCATACCCATAGCGCCTTAAAATACGATGACTTTGATTGAGGTGGCTAAGATACCATCATGAATGCGCTTTTCGAAGGGGTTGAGCAGAAAATAGTAGATATAACTGCTAAGGAGCATGCTATTAAGTCCAATATCTTCTCTGCGGGCTTAAAAACGGCTAATACCCATAAATAGGGGTACACCGATACGCGAAAGGCAGCGCAGCGGAATGACAAGTCCTTTCCAAGCTGTCTGACAAAGTAGTTAGCCGTTTTTAATCCCGCCCTTCGGGGGGTGCAGAGCATCCCGATCTCGTTGTTATCGACTTTCGCCGGGCAACCAGCCCGCCTGTAATCGATGCCTAGATCTCGACATGCTCTGTACGCCAGAGGCGTATTGGACTTGATCGCATGCTCCCTAAATACAGAGAAGGGTTAAATATATGTCGGATAACAATAGACCGTTGAAGTGTAATAAGTGTGCGCGTAGAAAAGATAGCACACTTGTTCGCATGTACCACAGGCGTATGATAGTTGTTTGATAAAGGATTATCAGTGAGGTTTAGATGTCAATAAATGACTGGCCCGCCTCAGAGCGGCCTCGGGAAAAGCTATTGGCGAAAGGCGCGCAAGCGCTGTCAGACGCCGAGCTACTGGCAATATTTTTACGCACCGGCACTAAAGGGGTTAGCGCTGTGGATTTGGCCCGCCAGTTATTGTCCAGTTACGGTGGGTTACGGCAATTATTGGAGTCCTCACAAACACAGTTTTGCTCTGGCAGCGGATTGGGTCCTGCGAAGTATGCACTCCTACAAGCTGTTTTAGAGATGAATCGGCGTCATTTAAGGCAGCTATTAGAGCAGGGCTCTATCATGGACAGCCCGCATACAGTGCAGCAGTATCTGATAGCTCAATTGCGCCATCATCAAAGAGAGGTATTTGCCTGTCTATATTTAGATACTAAGCACAGTGTGTTAGGTTTTGAAATTTTGTTCAAAGGCAGCATCAACTGCGCGCAGATCCACCCCCGTGAAGTGGTTAAGTCAGCTTTGAGCTACAACGCCGCCGCGGTGATCTTTTCGCACAATCACCCCTCGGGGATTGCGGAACCTTCGCAGGCGGACCGTGAAATAACCCAGAGATTGACGCAGGCACTGGCGCTGGTAGATGTGACTGTCATAGATCATATTATTATCGGCAATGCAGAACCTGTATCTTTTGCAGAGCGCGGGCTGTTATAGGGGGAATTCAACCTGACAACTTTAATTCTACACCCTATAATTGTCTGGGCGATTAAATAAAACTATTTCAGATTGTCGCTGGCTATTTGCATTGTCAGTCTGTAGTATACGCGGCTTCTATTCGAACTGGTTTGGGATTTCTGTCTATTAGTTACGGACGCTCCACCTGAGGCAATAATATTTTTTTTGCCGATAAGTATCAGAATAGATGTAACTTGTTCCTATATTGGAGTTTTAAAATGGCTAAAGTTTGTGTTGTTACGGGTAAGCGCCCAGTAACAGGAAACAATGTTTCCCACTCTCAACGTAAAACGCGTCGTCGTTTTCTACCGAACCTGCATTGGCATCGTTTTTGGGTAGAAGCTGAGAACCGTTTCGTACGTCTACGTGTTTCTTCTAAAGGCATGCGTATCATCGACAAGAAAGGTATTGATATCGTTCTTAAAGAAATTCGCGCTCGCGGCGAAAAGGTATAAGGAGCTAGACAATGGCAGCTAAAGGTAATCGTGAAAAGATTCGTCTAGTATCATCTGCTGGTACTGGTCATTTCTACACAACTGACAAGAACAAGCGTACCATGCCGGAAAAGATGGCGATCAAGAAATTTGATCCTGTTGTTCGTCAGCACGTTATGTATAAAGAAGCTAAAATCAAGTAATTGTTTTTAGCTCAAGAAAAGCCTCAGTTAACACTGGGGCTTTTTTTTGCCTGTTATTTATACCAAATACCCGCTACTCGGCCATCTATCCACTCTAGGCTGTCAACTTCCAACTTAGTTTTCATATACACTGCCGCTGTTTTTATATACAGTGCTTTTGCTTGTGAATTGTAATCAACTTAGAGGAGTTAACTATGTCGATAAACATTGAAAAAATTGATCCTAAAGAAGCTGAACACTTAATACATGAGTTGGATGAGTATCAAAAAACACTTTACCCCCCAGAGAGTAATCACCTGGATTCTATCGAAACACTCAGTGCTGCAAACGTGCGTTTTTATGGTGCCCGAGAAAACGGAGAAATCGTTGCCATTGGCTCTGTGAAACTCTTTGACGATTACGGGGAAATTAAAAGAATTTACGTGCCTGTAGCTCATAGAGGCAAGCGCTTAGCGCAAAATATAATGGGCGTATTAGAGCGGGAGTTAATGGCTAATGGCATCTTTATATCACGGCTAGAAACTGGCCCTCAATCAAAAGACGCTATAGGCTTATATATGAAACTGGGCTATGCAGAGCGCGGAAAATTTGGCAGTTATCCGCTTGATCCTCTGAGTACCTTCATGGAGAAAAAGCTTGTTGTTACTCGTGCCGATGGATAAGTCGCAATGTGCATTCTAGAAACTGAACGTCTAACACTCAGGCAGTGGAAAAACACAGACTTTGCACAGTTTGCTGAATATTATGCCGATCAAAATAATGCAAAATATGTGGGCGGTCAAAAAAATATTGACGATGCCTGGCGCCATTTTGCTCTGCAAATAGGTCACTGGCATTTGCAGGGGTTCGGCTATTGGGCACTGGAAGAACAAAGCACAGGAAACTTTGTGGGTTGTGTGGGTCTGTGGAAATCGCCCGGTTGGCCTGAGTTAGAGTTGGGCTATTTGCTGCAAAATGCGCATCAGGGAAAGGGCTATGCGCGAGAAGCTGCACTAGCAAGTAAGGAGTACGCGCTGCATGTGCTTAAAGCAGCATCTAGACCCAAACAACGCGCCTTCTATTAAACTGGCCGAGTCCCTGGATGCAAAGTACGAAAAAACCATAGAGCTACTGCAACATGGACCTCACTGCGTCTATCGCCATTTCTAAAGTTGGTAATTAATTTATACGTTCGCTACTTCCAACTTCCAACTCATCCCTCCCTACTGCTCTCCTCCAACTTCCTGGACTACAAAATCAATAAACTCATTCACTAGTGCCGACTCTTTACGTCTCTGGGTATAGAGCGCATAAAATTTAGAGCTTTTAACCGGGTAATCACTCAGCACTTCCTGTAAAAGTCCATTAGTTAGCTCTTTTTGCACTAAGTATCTGGGCAGTACCGCAATGCCAAAGCCCTCTTGTACTGCGCTGTAAATAGCATCTTTGCTGCTAAAGGATAAGCCGCCAACCAAGTGTTCGACAATCTCGCTACCTTCGTGACAGAAGATGACTTTTTCAAATTGACTGCTTTTATGTGCCAGAGTGATCATCTGCGCCCCCGCCAGATCTGCAGGAGTGTTAAAAGGTTGTGCTTCTACTAAATACTGATAACTGGCACAAAGTACGTAATCATCCGCGGTAATAAATTTTGCCAGATACGGCTCATCCTTTAATTGGGTACTGCGAAAGGCGATGTGAATATTGTCGCGGATTAAATCACAGGGCTCATTCGAGTAACTGGCGACAAAGTTAACCCCGCTGTAGCGCTGTTTGAACTTGAAGATTAATGGGGTTAACACTACTTTGCCCCAAAGGCTCGGCGCGCTTATTCGTAGCTCACCGCTGAGGGTGTCCTTCATGCTGTGGATGCTATCGAGCATCTGTTGATGCAGTTCAATAATATCCAGCGATTTTTTATAAAACTCAGCACCCGAATCGGTTAGGTAGATGGACCGGGTGGTACGGTTTAATAACAGCACTTGCATAGAGCTTTCTAAAAAGCGGATATCTTTGGAGGCTTTAGTGGCGGCAATGCCCAGTTGTTCGGCCGCCGCCGAGAAAGAGCCCCGTTGTACTATCGCTACAAACAGGCGCATTAGATGCATCTGGTCTAACTTATGACTCATTATGTCCTCCCGGGACATTGTTTTTGAATAATTATCGCTATTATCATCATAAATTAATAAGAGTAAAGTAATCATATCTTCAAAACAACAACCAGCGAGGAAAGAACATGCCAATAATTGATCTGCTTAGTGCTCATCAAACTCAGCTGCTGAGCATTAGTGCCATTGCGATGTTGATGGCAGTCAGCCCCGGAGCAGACTTTGCCTTAGTTACTCGAAACAGTATTGCCGGCTCTAAACGCGCAGGTTTGTTTACCACTTTGGGCATAGCCACTGGGTTGTGGTTACACATTGGTTACAGCATCGCCGGAATTGCAATTGTGATTAAAAACTCCCCTTGGTTATTCGATACGATGAAATACCTGGGGGCTGGCTATCTGATCGTGCTCGGAGGGCTGTCTATTTATAACAGTAAAAAGACAGCTACGCTGAACAACAGTGGAAGCAGCAACATATCCGCAAAAAGCGCTTTTGGCAGCGGCTTCATCAGCAATGCACTGAACCCTAAAACTAGCTTGTTTTTCCTGAGTATATTTACTCAGTTAGTCACAGTAAATACGCCGTTAATTATGCAGATTTTCTACGGAATGATTATCTGTGTGGCCCATATTATCTGGTTCTCAAGTTTGAGTACGATACTCACTCAACCGAAATTATTAGCGCAGCTAAGCCGTCGGAAAATACTCATAGATAACATTCTCGGGGCTATGTTAATTGCCTTTGGATTACGCATCATCACTTTATAAAAATACATAATTACTACTAATTACATAGGAAGAACTCACATGAAAACTTATCAAATTCACAATGCAAAAGTCGCCTTAACAGAACAGCCAATGCCTGAGTGTGCAGCGGATCAAGTGTTGGTAAAAATGCACGCACTGGCCCTTAACCACAGAGACTATTTAGTGGTTAATGGTATCACCCGTTGGAAACTGGCTGAAGATGGTCGAGTGCCAGTGGCCGATGGGGCCGGTGAAGTAATTGCGGTAGGGTTACAGGTAACTGATTTGCAGGTAGGTGATAGAGTCAGCAGCCTAATTGTCCCTAACTGGCAGGACGGTGAAATGACAGCAGATAAATTGCAGGGATCACCAGGCGGCCCGGGTGCAGATGGGGTGGCCGCGCAGTATCGAGTGTTTAAGCACAGTGCAGTGATTAAGATCCCTGACTATCTAAGTTATCAGGAAGCCGCAGCATTACCTTGCGCCGGAGTAACTGCCTGGAATGCCATGGTTGAAAGCAGTCATCTAAAGCCCGGCAACACAGTATTGATTTTAGGTACTGGCGGCGTGTCACTGTTTGCCATGCAATTTGCATTAATGATGGGCTGTGAAGTGATTGTCAGCTCATCTAGCGATGCAAAGCTGGCGAAGGCTAAAGAGTTAGGAGCACACCACTTAATAAACTATGCAACTAACAGTGAGTGGGTCGAGAGCGTACTGGAAATCACCGGCGGTGAAGGTGTGCATCATATAGCTGAAGTGGTCGGTGGCAGTCACTTGAATTTATCTTTGCGCTGTATTCGCAGTGGCGGAACTATCGCGCAAATCGGTGCCATTCAGGGGATTTGTGAGGGTACAGTAGACACTGCTGAGATCATGTACAAAGCCGTCAACATTAAGGGGATTGAAGTAGGGTCAAAAGCGATGCATGGCAGAATGCTAAAAGCGATGCAGACCCATCAGATGAAGCCGATAATGCACAAAGTATTTCCCTTTGAGCAGTTGGGTGAGGCGATTGATTATCAGGGAAGCGGCAGTCACTTTGGCAAGATAGGGGTTAGTTTATAGTTGGAAGTTGGAAGTTGGAAGTTGAAAGTCGTAAGTAGCGAGTTGTTTGTAAAACCCCGGGCTGGAGCCCGGGGTTTTTCAGTTTTATATACTGGTCAGTAAAATGCTGGTTTCGCTGTTTAAAACCCCAGGAATCATTCTTACAGTGCTCAGTATTCGGTCAAATTCACTTAAGTTTTCAGCTTTAATCTCCGCCAGTAAATCCCAGTTACCATTGGTTGTATGTAATTTTACCAATTCAGGTATGCCGCGCAGTATTTGAATCACTTGTGCGGTTGAGCGTCCGGTCACTTCAATCATCATCACTGCGTTGACTGATTCTTTATCTATTGCCTCGTGAGCGCGGATGGTGAACCCTAAAATGGCACCGCAGCTGAGCAGGCGGTCGAGACGATTTTGTATTGTTCCTCGAGATACACTGAGCTTTTTTGCCAGAACTGAAATAGAGGCTCTACCGTCAATTTTTAAGGCAGCCACTAACTTACGGTCTAAGTCATCATATAGATAAGGAGACAGTTTACGGCTGTTTACTGGTAAGTTTGGCATTTTGCGTTCTCGTTCTGACATTATGCTAGAAAATAGTACAAATGTTACAATAAAATGGCATATTTTATAAGCTCTCAGGCTATTAGCATAGATTTATTATTAATTGACCTTTGAGTCGTACTTGCACAGGTATAAATTTATGCAGCCAGTTAAGCTAACTCCGCCCTCTGCCGTCGCCATGATCAGACCGCATCAGTTTCGTATTAATCCACAGACATTTGCCGATAACAGCTTTCAACTTGATCCGCTAACTATCGCCAATACATTGCAGCAACAGGCGTTTTTGCAGGTGACTAATGTGGTTGAGCGCTTGCGCGAGATGGGAGTAAAAGTGCACTTGTTTGAAGATAGTAGTAGTGAGACGCCCGATTCAGTTTTCCCCAATAATTGGTTCTCTACCCATGCATCAGGTGTCGTCTGTACTTATCCTATGTACGCAAAAAATAGGCGTAAAGAGCGCAGATTGGATATTATTGAACAGCTAAAACAGCAATATACGGTTAATCAGTTGTTTGATTATTCGACTATGGAAACACAGCAGCAAGCGCTGGAAGGCACAGGGGCTATGGTGTTGGATCAGGTCAATAAGCAGGCGTACACAGTGCGTTCTAACAGGGCAAATACACAAGTGCTGGCACGTTTTTGTGCCGATCTTAACTATAGAGCACAAGTGTTTGATGCAAGTGATGATCGCGGCGTCGCGATTTACCATACCAATGTGTTGATGTGTATAGCCACAGACTTTGTGTTGATTGGGGCTAGCATGATTCGCTGTTCACAGCAGCGTGCGCAGATCATTAGTCAGTTGCAGTTATCTGGGCGTACAGTGATTGAACTGACGGAGGGGCAAATATCCAATTTTTGCGCCAATGCGCTTGAATTACAGGGGGGGAATTCTGCCTTTCTGGCTCTGTCACAGAATGCCTATGATGCATTGAGCGTACAGCAACGTGGCATAATAGAGAGTTTTGTCAGTTTGTTACCCTTGCAGATATCAGCAATTGAGACGGCAGGTGGGTCTTTAAGGTGTATGTTGGCAGATATACACTTGGCTGCTAAGTAAAATAGGAGGAAGCAAAGATACGCTATCTATGAGATAGCGTATCTTAAAAATTACTTCTGGTACCAGTTACCGGCAGCATTTCTGATGAAAGCACCGGATGCGGCGCGCTCAACCTGGCGCTGGGCAACTCTTTTTGCCACTACGTCAATACCGACACCGGCGTTGGCTGCAGATTTTGCATAGGCAGCTTTTCGAGCCTGATTGATCGAGTTGATCAAGGCGCTAATTTCGGCGCTGGGGCTGCCTTTGACGCTGGCCAGATATCCCTGGCTGGTTTCGCCGATCAGGCCTTGGGCTTTGGCTTGGTCTTTGTTGATTGCATAACTTGCAGTGCTGAAAGAAACTAACAGCAGGGCGATTGAGAAAAATGAAAGTAGTTTGTTCACGCTGTGTTCCTCCTAGAAAAGATCGCTTTGTTGGTTAAACAGGTCATCGATTTCTTTATCGACTTTGATCAGTATTTGATGCTCGATTTTAACGTTTAAATTAATAGTGATAGGTTCTTTAGGCGCTTCTATGGCAATTCTTGGTGAGCAGGCAGCCAGTAGTATTGCGACGGCAACCATAGAACAGCCAAAAATGCCGCGCTGCAGCTTGGCTGAAAAAGCTTGAAACATGGAACTCTCCTTGTCTAACCAATGACTTGATGTCAAAGATAGAAAATATAGCTAGATCCTAGCGATATCCTGATACTAGGTCAATAATAGCATTAAGATTTAGTTGCGTTGACTAAGTTCCATCTACTGAGTGGATTTTTGTATTTGTTTCTGTAACTTTTTTTCCAGGTCACTACTAAATTGCAAGGTTTTTAGCAGTGCCAACAAATTTTCTTCGACGTTGATGCTAAATTTGATTGGGTGGCCCTGCTGCCAATTGGGGTTGTTACCCGCCAATTGGTTTTCTAATAAAAGTCTGCCATCCGGGTAATAATTTAGTTTGATCGACAGTACTTCATAATAAAAATCTTCCAGTATGCTCAAGGCGATTTTCAGGCCGCTGTTAGTGTCGGCCATGGCTCTGATTTTATCGTTGGCGCTGTAGCGAATATAGCCTTTGTCCATGGCTTTGACCTGGCCGTCGACAATGTAAAGCTGATCGTTAGAAAGCCGAAACGGCAATTTTCCCTCCAGTGAGCCACTGCCTGTTAAGCTGGGGTTTTGCTCCAGTGCCAGTATATTATTAAGCGGTAAATTACTGAAGTTTATCTGCGAGTTGCCCTGTAGTGGATCTAAAGTAGTTGAAAACCGCTGCAGAGTGAAATCACCCTGCAACATTTTGCCTTGGGTATTATCTAATTGCATTGAGCGATTTGTATCTAAGAGGTTGCTCAGGTTGAAGTTAGTGCTGATATCTGTGATAGCTATACCGCTATTAACCTCGGCAATATCTAGTCTGCCACTTTCACTTAAGCGCTTGTTTTTGTACTGGCTCTCACTGCTTATATTAATGCCACGGGCGACAGTATCGGCTATTTTAAGCGCTAACTCAGTTACTTTATGTTGTACTTTAGCCTCTAGCTTATCTCTGTTCAGTTCAAACTGGCCGCTGTGCAGGTAATTACCCTGAGTGATCTGCAATTGGGCAGGCCAGGGCAAGTTTAATAAATCAGCCACTTCTTTTGCGGTACTCGCCAGAGCGAACTTGCTCAACTGCCAGTCACCCACGATGCGGCGAAACTTAACATCACTGTGGATCTTTCCTTTGAGGAGCAGTGGTAAATGGCTGTGGTTAACCTGGTAGCTGGCGCGGTAGTGTCTGTTCGATATTCTGGCAGTGCTGCTAATAGTAATGTTTTTAAATAGATTGTTATTGCGCAAGCTCAAGTCACGCACTTTAGTCTGCAGTTGTAGTCGCAGGGGTGCCAGTTGCAGGTTCTTCAGAGTTAAGCTAATTGAACGATAGCTGAGTTTCTGCTTAGCTGCAGTCACAGCGGAGCCTGAAAGATGCAAGTGTACGGGGGAGAGTTGCAACTTAGCTAAATTAGCACCAGCTGTTAGTAAAGGTATGGTCAATTGTATCGCTTTACTGCTGCTAATGTTTAATGCATTACTGCTAATTTGCGCCGTGGAGAACTTTTTAAGCTGCAGCTTGAGCTTTTTTTTCAGGCTTACATCGATACGCTCGGGGGAGAGTTGCAGCGAACCTGCGGTCGTTAAGAGGGCTTGTTTAAACGGTAGGCCAGTTGCCTGCAGCTGTAAGTGGTTAGCATCAAAGTTCAGTCGAGCACTTTTTCTGGCAAGGTCTATCTTGCTAAGTTGGATACCTATCGCTTTATGGGTAATGACCCCGACAGGGCTGTGCCACTGTCCGGGTTGCAAGGTCAAAGCTGTATCTGCAATTTTAAGGGCGTTGTCAGTTAAGTTCAAAGAGATATTGAGTTCGGAATCGGTAATGATTTTCAGTTGTTCAGTAAAATAAAGATCCTTCCCCCCGCTGGGGCTAGCGGGGCTTTTAACAGTTAAGGCTGCGCTGCTCAACTGGTTTATCTCCAGGCTCAGACCTTTATTAAGTCGCAGTTGGGCACTGTTTTGCAGCAGCGAGAAGTGGCCGCTTAAGTCGGTTTTTAGTCTCTGCAAAGGTAGTGCTAGCTGAGCATCAGAGTTGTCCAGGTTCAGGTTAGCCAGCTGAAATTCGACAGCTAAGTGACGTTTTTGTAAATCTGCATGTTGTACCTGAATGAGCAAAGGCTGGTGGGTGAGCTCTCCTACTGGGGTGCTCCAGGGCGCGGCATCAATAGTGGCGGCGAAAGCGGCAACCTTATTAATTTGGTATCGATTGTCGAAAGCTAATCTCAATGCTGATCGCAATTTCACCCTGAGCTGAGCAGAGTGTGCATCGGGGCTAGTAAAATCACTGAGCAGAATGTTACTTGATGGTTGCAACGCAATCGCTAACTGCTGCTTATCCCAACTGAGTGTACCGCTAGTGTTTAACGCTAATGCGCTGGCACTCAGTGTCTGTTGTGCAAGGGGAAAGCTGGGTTGGCTCTGTGTTATTTGTATGTCGAATTGGCTATTGAGCTGCAGTTGCGACAGCCAGTTATCGATATCAGCGGCGCTGTGCGGCATGTCCAGTTGATGTTCGAGCTGCAGTTGCGCATCGAGGGTGCCAATTTGTTGCATTTGACTCAGGTTTAACTGTTTTGACAACCAAAGTGAACGCAGTTTGAACTGCTTGAAATCTATTTTTTGACTGGCCTTGATCTGCAGTTTGTCTGCATTGGTCTGAATCTCGCCTTGGAGTTGAACATTAAAATACGACTCTGAGTTGCCTTGCTGCAGCGCACCTGGCGGGGCTGTTAGGTTAGCGCTAATAGTAAATTGGTTCTGGGCATTGAGTGACATTTGTAGTTTCGCCAGCGGTACCTCATTTTCAAAATAATCTCCTTGCAAGTCGATTTGTTCTGGGGTCAGTAGTAATTCGCCGTTAACAGAAATTTGCTGCTGCGGTTGTTTATCCCAGGTCAGCTGTAGTTTTGCGACTCTCAACTCATCGATGGCTACTTTGCTCAGCAATGCTGCTGGTAGCATGTTGAAAAGCTGCATCTGTGTCGACTCTTTGAGTGCTGGTGGCTCAGCAGTGTTGATAAGCTGCGCATTTAACTTGTCTATATAGATAGCCGTGACTTTTTGCCGAAGCAGTAAATCTAATAAATTGTATTCAACCCTTAGGTCTGTAACCCTGATTTGTGCGTCTAGTTGGCCAGTATCTATTTTGAAATACGCAGTGCTAAGTTGCAGCCTGTTATTGCTGGGGTATTCGATCTGGCTGCTACTGGAAATTCCGTAATTGCTCAGTTGGCGCTCCAACAGCAGACCGATCAGATGCGGACTGATGGCATACACTAGCCCTGAAAATAGTAGTATCAGGCTACAGCTAAGGGCGAATTTACTTTTTTTAGTGTACAAAA
>Ga0209292_1003963_pt1 | contig 15971 bp, 13 predicted proteins | sample GOMGulsemesocosm_2_FD_184634 | JGI IMG/M metagenome (GOLD analysis project Ga0209292, IMG submission 184634) | Methane-oxidizing microbial communities from mesocosms in the Gulf of Mexico - GOM9C Gulf of Mexico (SPAdes) (version 2) | ecosystem: Environmental > Aquatic > Marine > Cold seeps... | reverse complement strand
ATCGCCATCATCATTATATCCGGTAATTTCCAGGAGATTTTCTGCTGGAAAGACGATGAATCTGCCAGCGGTTAAACGATTAATAAAAACCTCTGACAAGTCAGAGGTTTTTTTATTTTTGGAGCACAACAATGCAAGCAAGTAACAGATTAAGAATCGCCATCCAGAAAAAAGGTCGGTTATCCGACGAAGCTAAAAAACTACTTAAAGGAAGTGGTGTCAAATTTAATACCAATTCACAACGTTTAATTGCGCATGCCACTAACTTACCCATTGATTTATTATTAGTACGTGATGATGATATTCCAACCTTGATCATGGATGGTGTGTGCGACTTGGGTATCATTGGCGAAAATGAATTAGAAGAAACAGAATTAGAACGCATCGCAGCCAATGCACCTAGTCAATATGATGTGCTAAAGCGTTTAGATTTTGGTGGCTGTCGTTTATCTCTTGCCATTCCTGTGGAAGTTGAATATACAGGGGTTACACAATTTGAAGGCCAGCGTATTGCCACTTCATACCCACATCTACTAAAGCGTTACTTGGACAGTAATAATGTCAATTTTACCAATGTGACACTCAAAGGTTCTGTTGAAGTAGCCCCTCGTGCGGGTATTGCTGACGCCATTTGTGACCTTGTGTCTACGGGCGCAACCCTTGAAGCGAATGGACTAAAAGAGTCACAAGTATTTTTTCAAAGCCAAGCGGTATTGATAAAATCAACAAGCGTGATGTCACCAGAGAAACAAGCGTTATTAGACAAATTAATGACACGTTTTAACGGTGTTATTCAAGCCCGTGAGTCTAAATATATTATGCTTCACGCCCCAAAGAATAACGTTGATAAAATAATAGACCTGCTACCTGGTGCTGAAAATCCTACCATTTTACCCTTAGGTGATTGTGATAAAGTAGCCGTACACGCTGTCAGCAGTGAAACGTTGTTTTGGGAAACGATGGAAGAGCTAAAAGCCCTTGGCGCAAGTTCCATCTTAGTGATGCCAATTGAAAAAATGTTGGGATAAAAATATGCGCACGTTAACCTGGTCTGCATTGACCGAGCAAGAACAAAAACGACAACTAGAGCGTCCTGCGCTTGAAGACGCCGCCATGTTACATACTCAAGTAAGTAATATTATTGATCGTGTTAAAGATGTCGGGGACGTTGCTTTAAAAGAGTATGGTCAACGGTTTGATAATATTAACCTGGATGAATTAGCGGTACCACCTGCTAAGATTGAACTGGCTTGCCAAAATATTGAGCCAGCATTAAAACAGGCAATCAATTTGGCTAAAGCCAATATTGATAAATTCCATCGTGCGCAAAAACAACAAGATCTAAGTATTGAAACAAGTAACGGCGTTTTGTGTGAGTTACGCAGCCAAGCACTACGCCATGTAGGATTGTATGCGCCAGGCGGCACTGCACCCTTACCATCGACCGTATTGATGACGGCCGTTCCTGCAAAAATTGCTGGTTGCCAAAACATTGTATTGTGCAGCCCACCGCCCATTTCAGATGTGATCTTATACACCGCGAACCTTTGCGGCGTTGATACCATCTATCAGATTGGCGGCGCCCAGGCCATTGCAGCCATGGCATTTGGCACAGACACGGTACCGAGTGTCGATAAGATATTTGGCCCGGGTAATAAATACGTCACCGAGGCCAAAAAGCAAGTGTCTAATGCCATAGGCGGCGCAGGTATCGATATGCCAGCAGGCCCTTCAGAGGTTTTAGTCATTGCTGATGAAACGGCAAATGCCGCATTTATTGCCGCAGATTTACTCTCACAAGCTGAGCACGGCGCAGATTCGCAAACTATTTTATTAACAAACAATACTCAACTAGCACAATCTGTAACGGCTCAATTAGCCATACAACTTGAGTCGCTATCACGTGCAGATATTGCCCGAGCAGCTCTACAGCACAGCAAAATCATTCTCTGTGATGATATTAACCAAGCCATCGATATTTCAAATAGGTACGCGCCTGAACATTTAATCATTCAAACGGCGGCACCAAGATCTGTACTTGAAAAAATCTTTGCGGCTGGTTCAGTGTTTTTAGGACCATGGAGTCCAGAATCAGCGGGAGATTATGCCAGTGGAACTAATCACGTATTGCCAACCTATGGCATGTGTAGCAGTTATTCAAGTTTAAGCTTAGCTGATTTCTCTCGCCGCTTTACGGTGCAAGAACTCACCTATGACGGTCTGGCTGGATTAGCTAAAGCCATCGTGCCTTTGGCGATGGCTGAAGGTTTAGATGCTCACGCTAAAGCCGTGACCATTAGATTAAATAAGGGTGATGAATAACATGACAATAACATCACTTGCTCAACGTTTAGCGCGCCCAGAATTATTGTCAATGACGCCGTACCAATCGGCTCGCCGCATTGGCGGCAGTGGCGATGTGTGGCTTAACGCTAACGAATCGCCATTTGCTAATATATTTTCGGGCCACAACGACTCTGCTTACAACCGTTATCCTGAATTTCAACCAAAAGCGCTGATCGAAAATTATGCCCGTTATTGTGGCTTAAAGGAGCAGAAATTATTAGCAAGTCGCGGCGCTGATGAAGCCATTGAGTTACTTATTCGCACATTTTGCGTACCGGGTAAAGATGCTATCACCATTTGCACGCCCACTTATGGCATGTATGCCATCAGTGCAGCTACTTGTGATGTGGCGGTTAACACAGTGCCATTAACACCTGATTGGCAACTTGATGCACAGCTGGCTGACAAAGTTGATGGCTCATCGTTGCTGTTTATCTGCAACCCCAATAACCCCACAGGTTCAACACTCTCTTCTTCACAGCTTGAGCCTATTATTGCCGCACTAAGTGATGACTGTATTGTGGTGGTAGACGAAGCTTATATCGAGTTTTCGCCGCAACTAAGCATGGCTAATTTACTTGATAAATACGATAACTTAGTGATTTTGCGTACCCTATCAAAAGCCTTTGGCTTAGCAGGATTACGTTGTGGATTTATGTTAGCCAACGAAGAAATAATCGAATTAGCTAAAAAAGTGATCGCGCCCTACCCAATTTCAGCTCCTGTGGGTGACATAGCGGCACAAGCCCTAACACTCAGTGGTGTTAAGCAAATGAAGTCACAAGTGACGCAGCTTAATACGTTAGGCGCTCAGCTTTCAAATGACGTAAGTCAACTCGCTGGTGTACAAAATGTTTATCATTCAGGTGCTAATTTTGTACTTGTTCGATTTAATGATGACTCATGGTTTGAGCAACTCGGTCACGCTGGGATTGTTGTGCGAAATCAAAGTCAAGTTGACACACTCAAGCACTGTTTACGATTTAGCATTGGTAGTGAAGTAGAAATGAATAAATTAGCGTCTGTACTAACCCAAATATCTATCGCTAATAGAGATAAGCTTACAAAAGAGATAACACAATGAAGAGTAAAATATTATTTATCGACCGTGATGGCACCCTAGTTCAAGAACCACCTATTGATAAGCAACTAGACACCCTCGCTAAGCTTGTTTTTGAACCGAACGTGATGCCTGTTCTATTGCAGCTGCAACAAGCAGGTTATGAACTTATTATGATATCAAACCAAGACGGACTTGGTACGGACAGTTTTCCACAAGCCGACTTTGACTTGCCTCACGATAAAATGATGGACGTATTTACATCTCAGGGTATTAACTTTAGTGACGTTCTCATTTGTCCACATTTTGATAGTGATAACTGTTCATGTCGTAAACCAAAATTAGGTTTAGTCAAAGATTTACTGCAAGCAGGCCGTGTCGACTTTGAGCACAGCTATGTCATTGGTGATCGTGACACTGATATAGAACTTGCTAATAACATGGGTTTAAAGTCACTCAAGTATGACGAGAAGTCTCTTAATTGGCATGACATTGCCCGCGTACTCACGATTAAAGAACGTAAAGGGGCTGTGATACGTAATACTAACGAAACACAAATTAGCGTTAATGTTAACCTTGATAAACAAGGCGGCAGTGTGATCTCAACCGGCATCGGATTTTTTGATCACATGCTTGATCAAATTGCTACTCATGGCGGTTTTGTACTCAACGCAAATGTCACTGGTGACCTACACATTGATGATCATCACACAGTTGAAGACACCGCTATCGCACTGGGCAACGCCCTAAAAGAAGCCTTAGGTGACAAGCGTGGTATTGGCCGTTTCGGATTTACCCTGCCAATGGATGAATGTTTATGTACCTGTGCGCTTGATTTGTCGGGACGTGGATGGCTTGAGTTTGATGCAAAATTTAGTAATGAGCGAGTCGGTGAATTAGCCACTGAAATGGTTCATCACTTTTTCCACTCTTTATCGAGTGCGATGGCAGCAACACTTCACATCAAAGGCGAAGGTAAAAACTCTCATCATTTAGTCGAAGGTATATTTAAGTCATTTGGACGTACTCTTCGTCAAGCTATCAAGGTCGTAGGTACAGATTTACCAAGTAGTAAAGGCGTTTTGTAATGCAAAAATTAGATGATCAAACAACAGTCGTCATTATCGATACAGGTTGTGCCAACATCACGTCGGTGCGGTGCGCTTTTGAACGAATAAGTGACAATGTCATTGTAAGCCGTGATACCAACATCATTGAACAAGCAAGTCATGTTGTGCTGCCCGGTGTAGGCACCGCAGCTACAGCGATGGATAAACTCAACAAGTTAAACTTAATCAACTTGATTACTTCATTGACTCAACCTGTGTTAGGTATTTGTTTGGGTATGCAATTACTCACAAAGGCGTCAGAAGAGCACAATGATGATAAGCATGTTGATTGCTTAAAGCTCGTTGATACTAACGTATCGCCACTCACAAAAATTGATAACTTACCCCTCCCCCATATGGGTTGGAATAAGTTAACTGACTTGACAGCGCCACTGTTTAATAACATCAGCGATGACAGTTATGTCTATTTTGTCCATAGTTTTGCTGTCCCCGTAGGCACGTTCACTGCGGCTCAATGTCAGTATGGTCAGGCATTTTCGGCGGCCATTTGCCAAAATAATTTTTATGGTGTGCAGTTCCACCCCGAGCGCTCAGGGAAAGTTGGCGCGCAAATTCTGCGTAATTTTTTAGCCATTCCATCACCATTAAGCACATTAAACCAAGGGTCAGCATGATTATTCCAGCATTAGATTTAATAGACGGCGAAGTGGTTCGCCTTTATCAAGGTGATTACGCTCAAAAAACAACGTATGCCTATTCGCCTGTGCAGCAACTTAAACATTATGCTGACCAAGGGGCAACGTGGTTGCACCTTGTTGATTTAACCGGCGCAAAAGATCCAGCGAAACGACAACTTGCCCTCATTAGTAAAATGATGGCGGGTGTATCCAATGTGGGTTTGCAAGTGGGCGGTGGTATTCGTTGTGAACAAGACATTATTGATCTGCTAAATGCAGGTGCTTCTCGTGTGGTTATTGGCTCACTAGCGGTTAAACAACCAGAACTCGTTGCCCAATGGCTAACGACTTACGGTAGCGAAAAAATTGTGCTGGCACTTGATTTAAATATCGATGACCAAGGTAATAAGCATGTAGCAACACACGGCTGGCAAGAAAATTCAGGCGTCACCATTGAAGCACTTCTAAACCGTTTTATTCCCCTTGGATTAACACATGTTTTATGTACAGATATCAGTAAAGACGGCACGTTAACGGGGTCAAATACCAACTTGTATACGGAACTTGTCAACGATTGGCCCCAAATACAATGGCAATCATCAGGCGGTATCGGCACCTTAGATGATATTAGCGCTCTAAACCCGTGTAACGTATCCGGTGTTATTGTGGGGCGTGCATTGCTAGAAGATAAGTTTACCGTCAAGGAGGCTATTGCATGCTCGCAAAACGCATAATTCCGTGTTTAGACGTAAAAGATGGCAAAGTGGTCAAAGGCGTTCAATTTCGAAATCACGAAATTATTGGTGACATAGTTCCGTTAGCCACACGTTACGCCAGTGAGGGCGCCGATGAATTAGTTTTTTATGATATAACTGCATCAAGTGATAACCGTATTGTCGATAAAAGCTGGGTTGAACGCATCAGCGAGCAAGTTGATATCCCCTTTTGCGTTGCAGGTGGTATAAAAACCATTGAAGATGCGGCAAAAATTTTAGCGTTTGGGGCAGACAAAATATCCATTAATTCACCAGCATTAGCCAATCCTCACCTTATTACAGAGCTGACACGTGAATTTGGCCAGCAATGTATTGTGGTGGGTATTGATAGTTATTTCGACCAAGAAACAGGCCTTTATCAAGTCAAACAATTTACCGGTGATGCTTCTAAGACAATAACCACTGCTTGGCAAACCCTTGACTGGGTGCGTGAAGTGCAAGCGCGCGGCGCTGGCGAAATTGTGCTTAATGTGATGAACAAAGATGGTGTGCGAGATGGCTATGATATTGAACAACTTAGCCTTGTACGTGAGATATGTGATGTGCCATTAATTGCCTCTGGCGGCGCAGGTACTATTGCACATTTCAAAGATGTATTTGAGCAAGCAAATGTTGACGGCGCACTTGCTGCCAGCGTTTTTCACAAAAAAATAATTGCTATTAATGAACTAAAACAGTCATTAAAACAAGATAATATAGAGATAAGATTATGTTAACAGCGCAGCAAATAGAGAGCATAGACTGGAAAAAAGTAGATAATCTTATTCCTGCCATTGTGCAAGACGCCCATACAGGAAAAGTACTGATGCTTGGGTACATGAATAAAGATGCATTAGCTAAAACACGAGAACTTGGCCAGGTGACTTTTTATTCTCGCACTAAATCTCGGTTATGGACCAAGGGGGAAACTTCCGGTGATTTCCTTGCAGTTGAGGATGTAAGCATCGATTGCGACAATGATACTTTACTCATTATGGCCACGCCAGCAGGACCAACTTGTCATTTAGGCACTCAAAGCTGCTTTAAAAACTCTCAAGGCTTTGATTTAGATTTTATTAGTCATCTTAACGGCGTTATTGACGCGCGTTATCAGGACCGAGACGATAAAAGCTATACCGCATCATTATTTAATAGCGGTGTAAAACGTATGGCTCAAAAAGTTGGTGAAGAAGGTGTAGAAGTGGCCCTAGCCGCCGCGACGAATGATCGCGAAGAGCTGGTTAACGAGTCTTCCGATTTGTTGTATCACTTGCTCGTGTTGTTACGGGGTAAAGACGTGCCGCTTAAAGAAGTCATCGACAATTTAAAAAGTCGCCACAAATAATCTGATTCCATCTAGCTAAATTCCCACGATATTTTAACGTCCAAGTTTAATGTGCTCCCTGTTAAATTTAACTTAACAGGGAACTTTAATCACTAATTGTCCAACCTCGTAAATTAGGAAAATATCTCAATATCAAACCTCAAAGCCCTCACAGCACTTTCAAAATTGATCTAGATCAATTAAATGGCTAATAACTTCCATTTGAACCCTTTTATAGACAAATATACTAATTTATCTAGAATAGTAAGATAAAAGTGGTATATTTATTAATCACTCTAAATAATGTTGTATTCATTTGGGGACTTTTTAGTGAATTAACAATGGATGTTTAAAATAATAATGAATTGGCTTCCTCGTTTTGTTGTCATTATCGCGTTAGGTTTATGCCTAACTCCTAGTACCCTCTATGGCGGTCAGTCAGCGCAACTCCGCTTATATGAAGAGCTTAAGCGTATAAAACATCTTAATTCTTCTGAAAATTCCCAGCGTTTAAATACCATCATCGCCGAGATAAAGTCGCCTAAATTTGAGGGCATGCGCGCACCTTTTTATGCCTACGCTGCAAAATTAACCACTAATAATGGTGACTCAATTCCTGGAGATGCATTAATTTCAAAAGCCGTTAATGCATTGCCCACTGTAAAAAATAGCGATTTATTGGTAGATACTTTGGATTACCTTAGCTGGATCCAATTTAATCGAGGCGATTACGGCAATGCGATATATTATGTGCAAAAAATGGCTGATCATGCCTTCGAGTCAAATAATGAACGTGGTCAAGCCATTGCACTCAATCGTTTAGCCTTTAGTTATCTTGAGTTAGGATTTAATGAGCTAGCCATTACACCACTTCAATCAGCCTTAAAATTAGCTAGAAAAACGAATAATAAAGATGCTGAATTTCTCGGGTTATTGTATTTAATAAACGCACGTATCGATTCCCCAAATGCGATCCCGCAAGACACTATGGTATTAATTAATACTGCAGAAAAGGTTAAGTCACCACTCAACGAAGAAGATGGTTATTTACCTCGGTTAAAAGGCATTGTGTACCAACAGTTAGGCGACGAAGACAAAGCGATAGACTGGCTCAAACAATCATTAGCCACAGCAACGCGTGATCATGATATTCGTTTACTTCGCATGATCCATCAGAATCTTTCTGAGTTTCATTTAGCATATAATCGATCAGATAAAGCAGAAAAACATGCACTAACCAGTTTAGGGTATGCAAAGCAGCTCAATCATCACACGAGTATTGCTACGTTACACTCTATTTTAAGTAAAATACACCAGCTAAATAACGATAATAACACGGCGTTTATGCACCTTTCTCGCTATACCGACTTTCTTACATCAGACACTAATAAAAATATTATGAGTTTGTTAACGATGATGAATAAACGAATGGATAATACTGAGCAGCAAAAGAAAATTATTGCGTTAGAAAACTCAGTGCTTGGCGCCGAATTATTAGCGCAAAAATCCTATAACGAACAATATTTCACCTTCATCAGTATTTTGGGTGTGACATTTGCTTTTGTTATTTTGACCATTGTGTACTTTATTCGGTCACGCATTTTATCCATGAAAGTCGCGCTATCAATGAAAGATACGCTAACAGGCGCATTTGGCCGCAGTTACCTGAAACATTACTTACCGGGGGCAATTGCTAGATATCAGCGTGCAAACGTTAAAGAAGAGTCTTTTGGTGTTATCGCCATTGATTGTGATGATTTTAAATTAATTAACGAAAAACATGGCCATGCAGGGGGAGATGTCGCATTAAAAACAATTGTAGACACGTTAAAGGTTCAAATACGTACCAATGACCATTTATTCCGCTGGGGCGGTGATGAATTCGTTTTAATGTGTGAGCATGTATCACAGCCTCAGCTGGGTGAAATAGCTCAACGATTGATTTCTAGTGTCAATAGCCTTTGTATTGATTATGATAATTCTATAATTACGCCGACAATATCAGTTGGTTATGCGTTACATAAAAAGAACAATGAGTTTGATCTTGGCCGTTTATTAAAACAAGCCGACAAATACCTCTTTGAAACTAAACGGACTGGGAAAAATAGTTTTATAGGTGGCTGAGTTTTGTCATAATTTGTTGCTATTATTTTCTTTTATATTTGTTTCTTTAGTACGATAATAAGTTTTTTACTCAAGAAGAATAATAATGAGTCATCTACTATTTAACGCCTCTAAATTGGCTGTTCTATTTGTCGCGGGAGCGTTAACGTTCCCTGTTTCAAACGCTATAGCCACTCAATTACCAATATTAGATCCAGCCACGTTATTGCCTCCAGTGGCCAAATGGCAAGGTAAAAGTGCTGCACTAATAAGCAGCGATCCACAATGGAAAACACAAGCGGAACGCTCAAATTTTAAAACGACCTCTACCTATGAAGAAACAATTGCGTTTTTGGAGAAGTTAGCCAACAAGTCTGAACTCATTAAGCTCGGTTATTTCGGAAAGTCAGCCTTAGGGCGTCCACTGCCCTTTATTCACGTATCTTCAGATTTTAATGCAACTTCACGGCTAAAAATGCTAGCTCAAGCCGGTATTCATGCAGGTGAGATTGATGGAAAAGATGCCGGTCTTATGCTTATCAGAGACATTGCTTTGGGCAAGAAAGTAAGTTTAATTGATAATGTAGATTTACTCTTTGTGCCTATGTTTAACGCTGATGGTCACGAAAACTCCTCAAAATATAATCGAGTGAATCAACGAGGTCCAAGTAACATGGGCTGGCGTAGTACGGCGCAAAATATCAATTTAAATCGTGATTATGCCAAAGCCCAAAGTGTTGAAATGCAGGCAATGATCAGTTTTATCAACCACCATCAACCAAGTCTCTATCTTGATTTACATGTCACCGATGGCGTGGATTATCAATACGACATAACATATGGAACAAACGGCGTTCATAGCTATTCACCGAATATAGCACGGTGGTTCGCCAAACATTATCGCCCTACCCTAGATAACGATTTGACAGCGATGGGCCATGTTCCTGGAGATCTTATATTTGCAAAGGATAATCGTGATATTAAAAAAGGGATCAATGGTTGGAGCGCAACTCCGCGCTATAGTGATGGTTATGGCGCCGCGCGGCATATTCCCACGGTATTAGTTGAAAACCATTCACTAAAATCATATCGTCAACGCGTGTTAGGCACTTATGTATTAATCGAGTCCTCGCTAACTGCCCTGGGCAACAACGGCGCTCAATTGGCACAAGCAATTCAACAAGATAAAGATTCACGTCCTAGTACACTCCCATTGGCTTGGGATTACAACAAAGCGCATAACGTGCCTTTTAAAGGCATTGCTTACCAAACCTTTTCTGATGAAATCTCTGGCGCCCAGCAAGTTAAATGGACAGGTAAAAACAAGCTATACAATATGCCATGGTTTGACCAAGACATTGGGGTAAAAATAACTAAGGTACCCCGTGCATATTGGATTATGCCACAACATGTACAAGCTATTGCTGTCCTCAAAAGACATGGCATAAAAATGGAGATTTTAACCACTGGTAAGGATCTGGAACTTGAGCAAATGACAGTTAAAAATGAATCGTTTGGTCAACGCCCTTATGAAGGAAAAATGCGGGCAAAAGGTGATTTTACGGCCCAGTTAAAAACAATACATTTACCTAAGGGAGCAGTACAAGTAACTATGGATCAGCCATTGGGTAAATTAGCCTTTGTATTGTTAGAACCAGCGGCGAGTGATTCTCTTTTTCAGTGGGGTTTCTTTAATACAATCTTTCAACGCACCGAATATATTGAAGGCTACGCCGTCGTTCCACTGGCCAAAGCTATGCTAAAAGAGTCTCCGACACTAGCAGCTCGTTTCAAAGAGAAATTAGCGTCAGATACTGCTTTTGCGAGTAACCCTAATGCGAGACTGCAATGGTTTTATCGTCAATCTGATTTTTATGATAAGAATCATGGGATTTACCCTGTTTTACGTCAATGGTAGAAACCTGGCCTCGTCACTACACTGACATAGGCCAATCCCTGTTTTTATCTTTAATCGACATACTTTCTGATAATACGTTCAAGGGCCTTATTGCGTTTAATCACCACTAAGGCTTTATTAAATTTCTTTACAAAATCATCTTTATACTCAAAATTGTGATCTTTACTATTGGTATAGCCAATGTGAGCGGTTTGCACCATGACTTCCATTGATTGTTTAATTCCCTTAAAACTCATCGAAGCACGCTCTTTTTTTAATTGTTTAAAGACCCATCTCGTAGAGAGTGCATCATTAAGATAACAATCAATACGTTTATCCAACAATTTTTGAATATTGGACACGGTACTGCGGTTTTCCCATATATTAATTTTCTTGTCACGTTTAGCTTGGCTGAGTTGCTCGTTCAAAATTAAATAGCCAGCGTTTATACCAACGTTTAGAGGAGAAATAACGGTATTACGATCTTGTAATACATGTCCTTTAAAATCGATAGAATCATGACAAAAAACGACTACACGTTCGTAAGATAATGCCGATGAGTATGGCCAAATATATTCGCGCTCGCCATGGATATAGGGTGGCATAATCGCAAATTCACGACCCTTTTTAATCTCTTGTAAGGCTCTTTTCCAGGGTAATGGTCTTATCTTAATTTTATAATCTTTGGCCACAAGCTTGGCTACTTCGTTAATTAAATCAACATAAATTCCCTTCGCGATCCCATTTTCAACGTAAGAATAAGGTGGGTATCCATTATCTGATAATATAGTGACCGTTTGTGGGACTTGTGCTCGGACTGAGCAAGATATAACAAGACACAAAGAAATGAAAGCATAGATAAAGCTTTTAATACTGCCACGAAACATCATAAACTAGATCACCAAATGCTATTAGTAATTATCTAGATTAGCTTGAAACGATGTGAATACCAAACATATAAACAAATTACTTGGTCTGTTTTATTTCAATAAGTTAATAGTTGAATAATTTACCATGAGATTGAGCCTGACTAATCCGCATAAATTTAACAAAAAATGTAGCTGATAATTAACCCTCATTGTTAATCATTGACTGTAATTTACGTAATGCTTTTCTCTCTTTTATTTCTAAGCGTCTTGTACTAAAGAAGTTGCTTATTTTTTCACTACAAGTTTGGGCTAATATACCCGATGAAATCTCTACTTGATGGTTATGCTTTTGATCATTAAGTAACTCAAATGCAGAATGTGCAGCACCTGTTTTCAAATCAGCAGCCCCATACACTACCCGTTTCACTCGGCTGTGCACAATAGCGCCAGCGCACATGCAACAGGGTTCCAATGTGACATATAACGTTGCATCAATGAGTCGGTAGTTTTCAATGGATTGACCGCCGCTACGTAATGCAATAATTTCGGCGTGTGCGCACGGATCATGAGAACTAATGACTAAGTTATATCCTTCTCCGATTATTTTATTATTTAAGACTAATACAGCGCCCACAGGAACTTCCCCAACCTGCTGCGCTTTATCGGCTAAATCGAGTGCGACATTCATCCAATACTCATCACGTTGACTTTGTCCTAACATCTCTAACTCTTGAGCATTTAACACACGCATAAATAAATTTAATTCCTTTATCTTAAAATAAAAAATGCCGAGTATTATTACAATACTCGGCATCCTAAATATTCAACAACTCCCTAAGGTTAATAGTTATACTAACCTAGATTGGTATTAAAAATTATTCCCATTCAATGGTTGCTGGCGGTTTGCCAGAAATATCATAAACCACACGAGATATACCATCAATCTCGTTAATAATACGGTTTGAAACATGACCAAGCAACTCATAAGGCAGTTGTGACCAAACAGCTGTCATGAAATCAATTGTTTCAACACATCGTAAAGAGACAACCCAGTCATATTTACGACCGTCACCCATAACACCCACTGATTTCACAGGTAAGAAAACAGTAAAGGCTTGGCTCACTTTATGATACATATCTGCTTTATGTAACTCTTCAATAAAGATAGCATCAGCGCGGCGTAGTAAATCACAGTATTCTTTCTTTACTTCACCCAGAACACGAACACCTAAACCAGGTCCAGGAAACGGATGGCGATAAAGCATATCATACGGTAGGCCTAATTCTAAACCAATACGGCGTACTTCATCTTTGAATAACTCACGTAATGGTTCAACTAAGCCCATTTCCATATCGTCTGGCAAGCCGCCAACATTATGATGTGATTTAATCACATGTGCTTTACCCGTGCCAGCCGCCGCCGATTCGATAACATCAGGGTAAATAGTACCCTGTGCTAACCATTTAGCGTTTTCAAGTTTCTTTGACTCTTCATCGAAGATATCAACAAACACATGACCGATAATCTTACGTTTAGCTTCTGGCTCATCTTCACCTTTTAGGGCGTCTAAGAAACGGTTTTCAGCGTCAACATGAATGATATTAAGACCAAAATGATCACCAAACATATCCATTACTTGTTCAGCTTCATTTAAACGTAGTAAACCATTATCAACAAATACACACGTTAACTTGTCGCCAATAGCACGCTGAATTAACATCGCCGATACCGAAGAATCAACACCGCCTGACAAGCCTAAAATGACCTCATCATCACCGACTTTTTCTTTAATACGAGCAACAGCATCATCAATAATTGAACCCGCTGTCCAATTTTTTTCACAGCCACAAATATCAACTACAAAACGCTCTAATAAACGACCGCCTTGTTTAGTATGGGTAACTTCTGGGTGAAATTGTACACCATAAAATCGACGTTCTTCATCAGCCATTGCGGCATAAGGACAACTGTCAGTTTTAGCTACTGTTTTAAAGCTAGCAGGAATAGTCGCTACTTTATCACCATGGCTCATCCAGACGTCTAAAAATGCATTACCATTGATGATTTCATCTTCGATATTTTTGAATAATGCACATTCACCAACACGCTCTACTTTGGCATAACCAAATTCGCGTTCATTAGAGGTCTCAACGCTGCCGCCCAGTTGTGCCGACATTGTTTGCATGCCGTAACAAACGCCAAGTACGGGTACGCCCGCTTCAAAAACATAAGCGGGTGCAACAGGCGCATCTTTTAATGTAACCGACTCAGGTCCGCCCGATAAAATAATGCCGTTTGGATTAAATTCGCGAATTTTTTCTTCGCTAACATCCCACCCCCAAAGTTCACAGTACACACCGAGTTCACGAATACGGCGTGCAATTAGCTGCGTATATTGAGAACCAAAATCTAAAATAAGTATGCGATGGTCATGTATGTTGCTCATGAATTACCCTTTAACAATGTTTAAACAAAAGACGCCTTATAAAAAGCGTCTTTAAAAAATAATAACCAGTGGGATTAACCCATGCGGTAGTTTGGTGCTTCTTTAGTGATGGTTACATCATGTACATGAGATTCGCCCATGCCAGCCGACGTAATTTTCACAAATTGAGCTTTAGTGCCCAGCTCTGTGATAGTAGCGCAACCCGTTAAGCCCATAGCACTACGAATACCACCAAGTTGTTGATGAATGATGTTACTAATTGGACCTTTGTAAGCCACACGGCCTTCAATACCTTCAGGCACTAACTTAGACGCTTCTTTACTAGACTGGAAATAACGATCCGATGAACCATCGTCTTGATCCATTGCGCCAATTGAGCCCATGCCGCGGTATGACTTGTAATAACGACCTTGATACAGTTCAACTTCGCCCGGCGCTTCTTCAGTACCTGCAAACATAGAACCCATCATCACACAGTTTGCGCCAGCCACTAAAGCTTTAGCAATATCACCTGAAAAGCGGATACCGCCATCGGCAATAACTGGAATGCCGCGACCTGCTAATGCATCAACAGCATCAGAAACCGCTGTAATTTGTGGAACACCAACACCAGTAACAATACGCGTAGTACAAATTGAACCCGGGCCTATTCCTACTTTAACCGCATTGGCACCAGCATCAGCAATCGCTAATGCGCCTGCACCTGTTGCTACGTTTCCGCCAATGATTTGTAAATCAGGGTACTCGCTACGAGTTTTCTTGATACGATCTAGAACGCCTTGTGAATGACCATGAGACGTATCAATAAGTAATACATCAACACCAGCCGCCACTAATGCAGCAATACGCTCGTCTGTGCCTGCGCCACAACCTACAGCTGCACCAACGCGCAAACGTCCTTGCGCATCTTTACATGCGTTAGGTTTTTCTTCTGCTTTTTGGAAATCCTTAACCGTGATCATACCTTGTAATTTAAACTGGGCATCAACAACAAGAATTTTCTCGATGCGGTTTTCATGCATCAAATGTAATACGTTTTCTGAATCCGTCGGATCAGTCACCGTTATTAATTTTTCTTTTGGCGTCATTAACGCCGTACAAGGTTTTGTTAAATCGGTTGCAAATCTGATGTCACGAGAAGTGATAATACCTAGCACGTCATTATTTTCATCAACAACAGGAAAGCCAGAGAAGCCTAGGCGGTCGCGCAATTCATTAATTTCACGAAGCGTTACATCAGGTCGAACCGTAACAGGGGCTGATACTACGCCTGATTCATATTTTTTAACCGAGTCAACTTCATGAGCTTGTTGCTCTATTGTCATATTTTTATGAATAAAGCCGATGCCACCTTCTTGCGCCAATGCAATAGCAAGGCGAGCTTCTGTAACAGTATCCATAGAAGCAGACAACATTGGAATGT
>Ga0209292_1003962_pt1 | contig 15972 bp, 13 predicted proteins | sample GOMGulsemesocosm_2_FD_184634 | JGI IMG/M metagenome (GOLD analysis project Ga0209292, IMG submission 184634) | Methane-oxidizing microbial communities from mesocosms in the Gulf of Mexico - GOM9C Gulf of Mexico (SPAdes) (version 2) | ecosystem: Environmental > Aquatic > Marine > Cold seeps... | reverse complement strand
GCAGCATCAATTGATTCTTGAGACATTATAAAAATCCTTATTTACGGAACATTTTCAGCATACGCTCAGTAACGGCAAAACCACCGGCGATGTTGATAGTGGCAATAAATGTGCCGAGGAATGCGAGCAAGGTAACAAGACCACTTTCTGCGCCCATTTGGAAGAAAGCACCAAGGATAACAATACCTGAAATAGCATTGGTTACACTCATCAGCGGCGTATGTAATGACGCTGCCACGTCCCAAATCAGGTAATAACCAATCACACAAGCCAGTGCAAATACCATTAAGTGATTTAAGAATTCCGCAGGAACATAGCTAGCTAACGCTGAATATGCCCAGATACCACCACCCGCTAATAATGCTTTATAAATACCTGTTTTTTTCTTTTCAGGTTTAGCATCAGCTTCTTTCACTTCTTCTTTTTTAGCTGCTTGAGGCGCGGCTGAAACTTGAATCGGTGGCGCAGGCCAAGTAATTTCACCTTCTTTAACAACTGTCACACCACGTTGAACAACATCATCAAAGTTGATTGTTATTTCACCGTCTTTTTCTGGTGTTAATAATTTAAGTAGGTTAACTAAGTTTGTACCGTAAAGTTGAGATGCTTGTGCAGGTAAGCGACGAGCCATTTCGTTGTAACCGATAACTTTAACGCCACCGTCAGTCGTAATAACCTTATCAACAACACTTGGTTCAACGTTACCGCCATTCACAGCCGCTAAATCGACAATAACACTACCCGCTTTCATCGCATCAACCATTTCTTGGCTGATTAGACGTGGCGCTGGACGACCTGGAATTAATGCAGTGGTAATAACGATATCAGCATCAGCAACTTGGTCTGCAAGCATTTTCTGCTCGTGAGCCTTATAGTCGTCACTCATTACTTTAGCGTAACCATCACCAGAACCAGCAGACTCTTTAAAATCTACTTCTAAGAACTCAGCACCCATACTGGTGATTTGTTCTTTTACTTCTGGACGCGTATCGTAAGCACGTACAATCGCACCTAGACTACCCGCGGCGCCAACTGCAGCAAGGCCAGCAACACCAGCACCAATAATCAGTACTTTTGCAGGTGGTACTTTACCAGCAGCGGTGATTTGACCCGTAAAGAAACGGCCAAATTCGTTTGCAGATTCAATTACCGCACGGTAACCAGCAATATTAGCCATTGAGCTTAATGCATCAAGTGACTGAGAGCGTGAAATACGTGGCACAGAGTCCATTGCTAAAACGTTAATTTCACGTTTTGCAAGCTTCTCTAGAAGTTCTTCATTTTGGGCTGGCCAAATAAAGCTGATTAATGAAGTGCCTTTTTGTAATAACTTAATTTCTTTGTCGTTCACTGGCGCATTAACTTTAAGTACAATGTCAGAAGCCCAAACTTGTTTGGTATCTTCCGATATCGTTGCTCCAGCCGCTTCAAAAGTAGCGTCACTAAAATTGGCGAGTTGGCCTGCGTTGCTTTCAACCAACACAGAAAAACCTAATTTCTGTAACTGCTCAACAGTTGCTGGTGTGGCAGCAACTCGAGTTTCACCTTTGAGGCTCTCTCTTGGTATACCTATTTGCATCATCTGTTCCTGTCTGTTTCAACATCAAAGATAAAATACTACGTTCCATGTGTATCTCATATAACATGAGGTACGGAGAAGCATAAGTACAAAATATCGGATTCAAACCATTCATAATAAAAATGAAATGGGTTATTTGTCACTAACGATTGTTCACAAAAATGTGACTTAACGCAACAACAATTTATTTGACCTTACCGCATTTTAAATGGAATTTGGAATCTAAAATGTGGATTAAAAGTAAAATAGATAATTATCCGACTCGGATTAAAGCATCTTTGAAGTGCGATTGACAAGGTTAAATTAGTTTAATCTTCAACGGGTTACATGACCAAGTAAAGATGGTTTCGTTTGAAATGGGAGATGATATCAAAAGGCTACAAAATGAAAAAATGACACCATGAAATAAAAAGACATATGTTGTTACTTTTTATTATAAAGTGTCATTTTTTTACATTCTGTAGTTTTCGTCAGTAATTTATGGCTAATTTTACAGCTCTGTAGGTTAAATTTTAATTACAAAAAATGTAGATTCCACAATAAAACGGTCGTTTTAATGATGATTAATCAGCCACAGCTATCAAATCAAATGGTTTTACATATCAAATAAGATAAAGTGGAGATGCTAGCTATTCCGTATTTTTACACCATTAAGGTTATATTTGCCGAACCTTGTAGGAGTTTGTCCTTAAACAGTAACAATGAATGGATATTACAGTCATAGTTGGCCACAGAGAACAATTCGATGTGATGATGTGGGGACTCTATATTCATCCGTAAAAAACCATTATGGATATGCCATTCACCGTGGAATTGATCACTCATAAACAAGGGACATAAAACCGCATCACGAGTTTGTAAGCAATCTAATTTAGCCGCTTGACCACGGTAAGTAGTTTCTAGCCAATGAGAGTTCGCGACTTCAGGGTAGTCAAAGTCACGCTTGCCCGATTCCCACAAGATGTATTCTCCGGAAGTACGAATAAAACGCGCTTCCTCGTCAGAGATATCCAGCACAGATTCAGGCGCTAACTCTCCCTGAGTTTCTAATTGATATAACAAGATTAATTTATCAGTTTCAGTTATCTGACCAAGCATGCTGTTACACTCTATTTGCGAGGGGTATAATGTAACGGTAGCCAATATAAATAAAAATGCATGAATAAACTTACAGATGTATGATATCAATACAAGCAGTTGCAAAAAAACCAACATAGATCGCAGTTAATAAGGCGAATACGCCCTGTTTTTTGCAGTTGCCATTACTATCTATATACAGCAATAGTTATCTATACTCAGAAATAGTTATCCAGATTCTGTAATACAATAAATAAAAATATATCAAGACGACGTAAGAGGTAAGGACACATATGGATACACATGTATTGGTGGTCGAAGATCAGCAGGATATCGCTAATTTAATTCGCATTAATCTAGAAATGATTGGCAACAAAGTAACTTGCTGCCACAACGCTAAAGATGCATTTCAACAGCTGCGCGACAATGTGTTTCAACTTATCTTGTTAGACTTAAATCTACCAGATATGGATGGACTCGATATATGTAAAAAAATAAGAACTAATGACGCCATAGTGCCAATCATGATGTTAACTGCCCGCACAGAAGAATTGGACCGTGTTCAAGGCTTAGAAGTCGGGGCTGATGATTACCTCGCTAAACCATTTAGTGTATTAGAATTACAGGCTCGCGTAAAAGCCCTACTTCGTCGCAGTAATGTGCAAGCAACAAATAATGTCGAACCAGAACAAATTAAGATTGCAGATTTAATCATAGATCAAGCAACGCATAGTGTGTATCGAAATAAAGAGTTAATAACGTTAACCAGTACTGAGTTTTCGTTATTGGCCTTTTTAGCGAAATCACCAGGCCGTGTATACAGCAGAGAGCAATTACTTGCCGAAGTATGGGATTATCATAACGACTGTTATGAACATACCGTTAACTCACACATGAATAGGCTAAGAAATAAGATAGAACCAAACCCTGCAAAACCTACTTATATCAAAACCGTGTGGGGCGTTGGTTACAAACTGGAGGTCAGCGATGTCACATAGATCTTTATTAGGACAGATAACATTCCCGTTGATTATTTTGTTTGTCACTATGACTGCGGGGCTGTTTTTTATTTATTGTGCAATTACCGATACAAACTCTGCCCGCGTAGAACAAACACTACACAAAAATTTAGCGCAACAAATCATCCACTATTCTGAGGATTTGCAACAAGGTGAAATTAGCCGAACAGCGTTAAAACCCGCTTTCCATAGCTTAATGCTGCTTGGTCCTAGCTATGAAATATACATCACCGATAACCAAGGTAAATTATTAGTATATGCAGCTGAACCAAGTAAGATAAAACGTAATACGATTAATATAAAACCATTAGATAACTATATTAAAGGGGCTAACTACCCTATTTATGCTGATAACCCAAGAAGTTTAGATCAACAAAAACTCTTTTCCACAGCTCCTATATTTAAAGACCACCAACAAATTGGTTATGTTTTTGTTATTCTCGGCGGCGATAAATACGACAGTATTGTTAAGAATTTAGCATTCGACAGTGATATGTATAAGATCCTTGCAGCATTGATTATTTTCTTCGCTCTGGCCTTTGCATTAATGGTTTTCATTTTTGCGCGACTGGTGAGACCGATTAGCCGGCTTGATCAAGACATGACTAATTTTGTCAAAAATGATTTTACAACGGTTTCAACATCAACACCGCATCAATATGCCGCTAATGAAATCATTAATTTACATGATAATTTCTCGTCATTAGAAAGTAAGATACACAAACAGTTAACGCAAATTAAATCAACTGAGCAGCTGCGTCGAGAAATGCTTTCACATATCTCCCACGATTTAAAAACCCCTCTTGCTTCATTAAAAGGTTATCTTGAAACTTGGCTAATACAATATCCAGAGGCTGCAGGTAGCGACTTTATTCAAGTCGCGCAAAAGAACGCGAACCAATTACAGCGCCTTGTCGAGCAGATCATCGAACTAGCTCAACTAGATAGTAATACGGTGAGCCTATATCAAGAGCCCGTGGCAGTCGCCGAGCTTGCACAGGACGTCTTGAGTAAGTTCCAACTGCAAGCACAGCAAAAAGACATTACTTTGTCTGTAGAGCCTAAAGACCCTAGCCTACAAGCTATTGCCGATATTGCTAAATTAGAGCGGGTATTAACCAATCTGGTTGATAACGCCTTAAGACACTGCCAATCCGGTGACAGTATTAAGATCCACTTACAACCGAAAGATAATCAGTTGATCATTAGTATTGCCGATTCTGGTGTAGGTATTCCAAAAGAAGATGTAGAGCATATTTTTGATGCCCATTTCAGAGCCAAAAATACCGTCAACGGTCAGCAAGGAAACTCTGGATTAGGACTAGCCATCGTGGCGAAATTACTGTCATTACATCATGCCCAGATCTCGGTATCGAGTGTATTAACTCAAGGCACAACATTCAGCTTCAGCTTACCAACGAGTGCGAGCATATAAATATAACTGCAGCTAAACTATAATCGGCGAAGCTGCAGTTTTATCCTAAACCATTATTTCTAATATAATCCGCATTTAATATCTTTATTATTTTCTTCACCCTAGCTCACAGTTCTTCAATATTTCTAAAGTTCGCATATCATTCGACCTACAAACAACTTAATTACCGCTAGCCTTATATACTCAAGCTACTGCCAACACTCTCGTTTAGGATGGACCCATATGCGAATATTAAAACTTACCGCGACTGTTTTATTTATCACGCTTGTCACAGGCTGTGCCAGCTTTGAAAAGAGCTCATCTGGAGCATCCGATCTACAGCAAGATAAAATAACCAATATAGAACTTAACCAACGAGTGCAAGACGCAATAACTCAAGTCGAGCAAGACTACCTGAAGGCTAAAGAGCAAAACTTCAGTTATTATGCCCCGCGTACTTGGCAGTCTGCTGAACAGGATTTAGTGAGTACTCGCAAACTAGTGAACAGATTTGATCCAAACAACCAGGGCTTCTTTGGTGGACCATCAGAGGCTTCCGTATTAGCGAGTATTACAGAAGTCAGTGACCAATTAATCCAAGCGCAACAAATCAAGAATCAAGTCACGACAATTTTAGCTCAGCCGTTAGCTGATATCGAATATCTAACTCCAAAAGTCGGTAAAGAATGGCAAAGAGATCTCAACACTATTAACCAAAGTATCATTCAATTCATTAATAACATTGAAAGACAACGCGCTGTATCAAGACAAAAAGCTGATCTAGATAAAATACAGAAAAAGATTCATGATCTCGAAATTAATATAGTCATTGCACATTATTATTCACCATTAGAAAAACAATTCCATCAATTAAATAAGCGATTAATCCCACAGAGTTACAACAAGGTTCTACGGGGTTTACAGCAACTTAATCACGTCATCACGACTACACCACGTGATACAACAGCACTCACAGACTCCGCAAATCAAATTAAAAAAGATATTCAAAGCGCTGAACATATCGCAACCGATGTTAACTGGATCAATAATCTAGATAAAAATCAGCGAGAGGAAATTGTTTTACACTATCGCGCCACATTAGAAAGCTTGGGGCTTAAATTTTTAAACCAAGATCTGTCTAACCTGTCATACAAAGCACAAGTCAGTACGTTTGAGCGTGAGCTGTCAACTCAGTTAGGTGAATTTGAAACGAAAGATAATGATATAGCCATTACTGATAATGCTGAAACTAAGATCAAAAACACGCCCATCGAAGCTTCACCTGAAGACGTAGCGGTTAAAACAACACAAGTAACAACAAGCTCAATAGTGAACAACTAACATTGCAGGGACACAGTCCGTATTACAAGAAAAGTAAGGATAATTGCAATTACAAAACCAATTACACTCCAAGCCTCGGCGCGGAGTGTAATTAGCGTTGTGCTGATTGCTTTGTAAACTTTATTAAGTATTCAGAATAGCGCGTATAGCAATGATAGCAGCACAGACAATGAGCACTGATAGAGAAGATTAAAAACGTGCGCTGATCTCTTCAGGTTTAAGAAATTCAAGCGGTTTGTCTAAAATATGCTGATAGATGACGTTATATACTAAAACATTTTTGACATAACGTCGGGTTTCTTTATAAGGAATAGCTTCAATCCAGCTATCCATCGTTAAGCCTTGCTCTGCTCTACCTTCTTTGCTGCCTTGCCAACGATCAACTCGATTCGGGCCAGCATTATATGCCGCAGTTGCTAGTACTCGATTCCCTTTATAGCGCTTAAGTAAGCTATCAAAATAGGCTGTACCTAGCTGTATATTAATATCGCCATCGGTTAATTGTGCTCTCCTTTTATAATCTTTCAACCCTATTTTTCGTGCCGTTTCTTTTGCCGTTTGTGGCATTAGTTGCATATAGCCACGAGCCCCGACCGGAGAGTTAGCAAATTCATCAAAAGAGCTTTCCTGGCGGGTAATGGCGTAAATATAGCTTGAATCTAGCTGGTATCGGTCGGCATTAGCATAAAACAACTGAGGTTTAGCTGCTGGGAAACGAATATTCAAAGCACTCCAGCTTTTAGAAAGGATACTGGCAACGACCGAAAGATGAGCCCAACCTTTTTGAAAGGCAAATAAGCCTAATTGCCTTTGCAAATTGATACTTTGATTGCTAATTAAGACCCGCCACTCACGTTTAAGTAAATACATATGTTGATGAAAATACAGTTCATCAATATGTGCCAGCTGTGTTTTCAGGTGGTCTAAATCTTGTTGCTGTTCACTGACGAAATTGGCATTAAATTGGTAATCCAAACCTAATTTCTGTGCGGCCAAAAAGCCGTAATAATTACGCTCAGTCGCGATCTCTTGATAAAGTTTATCCGCCTGACTTTGTTGTTGTTTATTTTCCAATACCCGTGCTTGCCAATACTGCCATTTACTATCGAGTTGTTTAGCCTCGCTCAGCTGCGATAGCCAATATTCTATATCGGGCCAATTATTTAATCTAATCGCATAACGGACCCTACGCTCGATTAACTGTACATCTCCTAAAGCCAAAAGCGCTTTATCTAACCAAGGGAACAAGGTCATTGCATTACTGCTCATAATGCGTGATATAAGATATTTTTGTAAATTGTCTTGTTCTACCGATGTTAAAGATAGTTTACGTTCATATGCGAGATATGCATTTAATCCTAATTCAATATCCTTTTTAGCAAGACGTTTAATACTGGCAGCTAAAAAGTCGTGGCTAGCATGCGCTTTGTTGTTATATGAGTGGTTGTTAAATAAAGGACTGTTTAATAACGTTGCCGGCGTTTTATGTAAGGCATATAACTGCTCAGCTAATAATTTATTTTGCTTATCCATCAAGGTGATTAAATAGGACATGAGGGCAGTTTTATTCTTCACATAAGCTAAATGAAAGCGCTGTAAAATTAATGTTTGAGATATTTGCTTACTGTCTAAATAATACTGCAAAACGCTATCACAGGCGTTCGGCAAGGAAGATCCCGTTAACCAGGTTTTTTGCACATCAGTCCAAATTTCATCTGCTTGATCATCCGCTAATCGAGCCTGAAAATGAAAACATTTCAAATCGAGTGAGTTAGGGAGTCGCGGATAAAAAGATAGATACTCACTCCAATATTGGTTTTTTGCTAAGTAATATAAATAGCTTCGCTGCAGATCATAACTCACGCGGCGATCAGGGTTATCCTTTATAAAAGATTGCACTGCAGACAAACTGTTGCGGCTAAAGTGTGCTTTAAGCTGTTGGTATTCAAGTAGGTAGGTTAATGGATATGCAGGAATAAGCTTTGTTTTTTGTAGCGCTTGCGACCACATTTGTTGTGCTTGTAAGTCTACAGCTTGCGTATACAGGCCTCTTTGCTGACTCCAGGTAAGCGAAGTTGCAAAACTTGAAAATGAGAATAAAAACAAAGATAGAAAAAGTATTTTCATCGATTTTTCCGCAAGATACCTATGCTTTAGCGCAGGGAGGAATAGCTGTTAAAGTATTGACGTAAAGCGCAGTGAACCAAAATTACAATGTATTAACGTTCAGTTATTAATACAGAGGTTATTATGGCGCTATTGACTCAATATGCATACCTTCAATAAGTAAATTTGTAGGGTGCGATGTGAAAAGATCACTCCCAATCTTCACATGAGAAAATTGGGAGTTCAGCTGTTATGCGCGGTTTATAAGTCTTTCAAGAACGAGATAAGATTGTCTCGATCAGATTTATTGAGTGTTAGTACTGTTTGTTTGTGCTTTTCAGCTTCACCACCATGCCATAGTACAGCTTCTAAAATAGATCGAGCACGACCATCATGTAAGAAAGTCGCTTGTGGATCAACGGTTTGGGCTAAACCTATTCCCCAAAGTGGTGAGGTGCGCCATTCATTGGCTTGTGCTAAAAACTCCACCTGCGTATCACCTTCTACAAACTGACTGTATTTATCAAAATCAGTTAATTCCAAGCCCATATCATGTAATAACATATCCGTGTAAGGGTAGATCTTCTGCTCGGATAGCTCTGGAAACTCGGTTGATGACATCGTAGTGTAACTCTCGGTGTGGCACTGGTTACAACCAATCTCGTTAAACACTTTTTTGCCTGCTAATACGTTGCTTGCATAAGCGTTACGACGTTGCGGCACTGATAAATGATTCGAATAAAAAGTCACTTTATCTAATACCTTAGTTGAAACCTCATAGTCATATTCAGAAACCATATCGCCATTACCGTTAGACGATGATTTACAATCTTTTTGGTGCGGTAAACAATTTTCGGTTTGGAAAAAGTCTGTGGTTAATCCCATATCCCCTAAAAACGCGCCGGCAGATTGCTGGCGAATAGTCGGTTGGCCAGATTTCCAACCGAAGCGGCCTAATCTGATATTTTCATCTGCAACTGACCAAACGTAATTAGCGCGGCCAGAAATACCATCATTGTTACTATCTTCAATATCTTGTTTAGCAACAATCTGCTGCTCGTCAATTAGCGCAATTAGCCCTAATCCAATCATTTGTGGTGCAACTCGAGCTGACAGCACTGTATCTTCTTCTATTTCACAGCCGTTGGCTTTAACATGCCAGGTTGGTTTGCGTAGTTCCAGCGTAAAACCATCGGTAAATTTAACCGTTAAGTACTCGTAACTAACCGCTTGGCTGGCTTCTTCTTGAATAGCAAAGTTTGCTTGGTGTTGTAGTTGTCCGCCGATACAGCTATCAGCTACATTTGCCATTAACGATTGCTGGATTGCATTTTTTTGTTCAGCTGTAATAACACTTTTTGAAGCACGTAATAACATGCTATTAAAATCGGTACCTTTTTCTCCTATCTCGGCTTGTGAAGCATGACCTCGACCATCTCGAATATGACAGTCCTGACAGGCATTATTATTAAACAGTGGCCCTAAACCGTCTTGTGAGCTAACCGACCCTGCACTTTGTGCCCATGGCTCTTCAAAGAATTTATTACCGCCGTTAAATTTTAATATATTTTTAGCGTCTTTAATATTAACTGAATGTGAAGAGAAGGCAGAGGAATATATACTTTTGACGCTCGTTTCACCTGCAGAAAGATGCTGCTGTTTATCTATGTTCTCTGCTGCTAGGCAATTAACGGAGAAAAGCGCTAATAGGGAAAGGGTGATTTTTTTCATGATGATTACTTGCTTTATATTTGTTATAAACTAAAAAAGACAGCACCTATTTTACTAAGGGCTGCCTTAAGCTAAGAATATTTATTGGGAAATATTAGTCACCCGAGCCTGATAAATTTAACGCCTGTAGTGATAACAACTCTTCAACCGAATTGAATGAGGATTGTAATTCTACTAGTTGGTAAACTGCTGCAAATGCAGCTTGTTTCTCAGGAGCATCATCTGCTTGACCAATTATTTGATCAAAACGGATAGGATCAGCTTGTTCCCCTGCGTTGTAAACTACTAGCATATTCTTTTCGATTGCGTTTAAAGCATCATCAAATTCTTTATATATAGCCGGATTTTGTTGATTGATGAAATCAGCTAGGCTCGCGCCTGTAATTAGTTCACCATCGATAGTTTGATAATCACCATAAAATGCGTTGCGTACACTTTGTAGGTTATAGTAAATAGCAACGTGGCTTAAATCACTGAAACAGTCATGTTCCTGCTCTGGATCTAAACCTTCTAATCCTTCATTCATACGTGCAGATGCCAGCTCATCAGTTGCCATAGCTTTCATTGCAAATAACATATAACGGATACCATCAGCTGAGTTTTTAAAGTTATTTGCCAGTGTGCCTTTGGTATTAGCCGCTTGCTCTGTCCACTCTGCGGTCATCGCTGTTAAGTCATCAACAAGCAGTTGTGTTACAACATCCAAGTAAGCACGGCGACGGTCACAGTTAGATGCGCTACATTTACCGCTTTTATCCGTTTGGAAATCGTTAACACTACGTTTACCCGCACCAGCTTTAGTGCCGTTTAAATCTTGGCCCCAAAGTAAGAATTCAATTGCGTGATAACCAGTTGTTACGTTTGCTTCACCGCCAACACCGTTTTGTGCGATGAGATAGTCAGTCGTGATATCAGCACCATTTTTTTGATTGATGATTCCGGAATTTTCATTACCTTCAACGTAATCAATAGCCTGCTCATCTAAAGGCCATGCATTTACTTGCCCTTCCCATTCATCAACGCTATTTAGGCCACCGTCTTCATCAAGACCCGCATTTATGGTGATATCAGTATCCCAACGTAGAATTTCTGACTGCTGATAAGGCACACGTGCAAGTTTATACGCTTCTTTCGCATTGTCTAAATTTTGTTCTGTCGGAGCAGCTAACAAGGTCTCAACTTTTGCTTGCAGAGTTAACGCTGTCGTCAATGAATCGGCATAAGCGGCGTGTGCCATGATGATATAGTTATCTTTTACATCTTGCTCAGTGACGGTTATCGTTGCTGGCTGGTGATCTTCTGCTTGGTCGGCACACGCAGTAAGAACAACAGCTGTTGATAGTGCAGCAGCAATGATTTTTTTGTTTAACATGAAGCTATCTTCCTTGTTTTGATTTATATCATAATATAATGATAGTTATTTGCTTTAGCGAATAATAATTATTATCATTCGTTAATGCAAGCTTTTGCTAAATATATAAACAAATTTATGCTTACACAGAGAGTGGTAACAATTTGAATTGGTTAGAACATTTGATCTCCCCTTGGGCATTTTTATTTGAAGCAGACAAACGTATATACTGGTTATACCTTTTAACTAGCGGTCTTGTTGCTCTTTTTATTTCTGGTAAACAGCTATTTTCAGCCAAACTGTGGTTTAATCAATCCAGCTTAATAGATGTCTGCTGGTTGTTTATCAACCAATGGATTTTTAAGTTTTTAGTCGTGCCGCTATTAGCCTTACAAGTCAGTTATGCGTTATCCATTAATAATTTTTTAAATACTTTGTTTGGCGCAGGGAATTACTGGCAGTTAAATCAGTCACTGCTGGTCCTGCTGTTTACTTCTAGCCTGTTTATTTGCCAAGATTTTGGAAAATTTTTAGTCCACTTTACCTTCCATAAAATCCGCTTTTTATGGCGCTTTCATGCCGTACACCACAGTGCAACCACGCTGACTCCTTTGACCCTATACCGTATTCATCCAGTAGAGATGATAATTAATAGCCTTCGTAGTTTACTCATCGGCGCAGTGGTGAGTGGTTTGTTTATTTATTTGTTTAAAAATCCGCTGGGTATTAGCCAAGTATTAGGGGTTAACCTATTTGTGTTTATCTTTAATATTGCGGCGAGTAATTTACGCCATAGCCCTGTTTGGCTAGGGTTTGCTAAATGCGAGTATCTGTTTATTAGCCCTGCACAGCATCAAATTCATCACAGTGCTGCAATGCAACATTTTGATAAAAATTTTGGATCTGCATTGGCTATTTGGGATTATGCATTTAATACATTACTTCTCAGCGAAGGGCAATCAGTCAAGGCTTTTGGTATTGACCAAAAAGCCATTGATCGACAAACTTTTAAACAGCAGTGGTGGGGGATTAAAAATTAGTATTATTCGTTAGGTTTTCGTTAATTATTTTTCAACGCCGGGCCATCATATATTCATCGGCACTATAGAATACAATAGGTTATGTATTTAACTGCCAATGTTTTTAATATCTCTTAGTTCATCTTTAGCCAATTGTTGAATGTATATAGCTTGTGGATCATTATGAATAGATGAATAAATAATGACTTGTTTTTCCGTTATTTGAATACCATAAATACCCGATGTTAGATATACACCGCCATCGTAAACTCCGGAAGTAGGCTGCCAACTAGAGCTATGTTCATTTAACCATTCATTGAGAGCAACATACTCTTTATCTTCTATAGTAAGATGTATCTTTTGCTCACTGTCACTGCTCAAAAATACGCTGACATCAGGGTCTAGCTTAATATCGAGTGATTTACTACAACCCACTAATAACAATACTGACAATACAAAGAAGATTCTGGTCATTTTATTTTCTCACCACGGTTATGATACAAACTCAATAGAATGACCTTAAACTATTCTAAAAATCAATGCATTGACAACAATCAAGTGCCAATGATTACAAATTAGTAACCAAGGTCACGATACATAGTGACGGAGCTAGACTAGCTTACTTACTCACGATAATTTATAGTGTCTATAAAGTCATATTTGTCATGATGTTGGCTACTTAATCATAATATAAACTTATATAAAAAGGGATCATATGAGTCTTGAAGTTCGTGACCTGTCTATTTTATTAATTGAGCCTTCAACCACACAAAGTAAATTCATCAAAACACAATTGCAGGACGCAGGGGTTGATAACATCGAATGTGTTACTTCTATTGCACAAGCAAAACAGAGTTTAACCGGATTTATTCCCGATTTGATCATCAGTGCTATGTATTTTGAAGATGGCTCAGGGGCTGAACTTGCTGAATTCGTTAAATCAAATATTCTTACTGAAAATATTGCTTTTATGCTCATTTCGAGTGAACAACGATTTTCAGTGTTAGATAAAGTGAAGCAAGCTGGTGCTATCGCAATTTTACCTAAGCCTTTTAAATTTGTTGATTTACAACGTGCACTGAATGCCACGCTTAGCTACATTGAACCAGAAGAAATGGAACTGGATTTATACGATGTAACCGCATTAAAAATTCTTGTTGTCGATGATAGTCTAACGGCAAGAAAGCATATTTGCCGTGTACTCTACAGTATGGGAATTGTGGGTGTGACAACCGCTGAAAATGGCGTTGAAGCATTAGAATATTTGGCACACAATACTTTTGATTTGATTGTCACCGATTACAACATGCCAGAAATGGATGGCAAAGAGTTAATTGAAAAGATCAGAATGAACCCAGAGTTATCTTACTTACCAATCATGATGGTCACCTCTGAAGAAGGCAGCGCTCAGCTAACTGCAGTAAAACAAGCGGGTGTCTCAGCACTGTGTGATAAACCATTTGATATTGATACCGTTAGGATGCTTGTGCAACAACTGTTAAATGAGCAATAATCTTTAATAAAAGGCAGCTGCAATTACGATGATACCTAACCTCTGGGCTATACCGGGAATTTTTATGTTTTATGGCGCTTCAGTTGAAGCTAAAGAGCATAAACATAATGCCATACAAATTGTTTGGCCCAGTGCAAACTCAAATGTCACCCTGCTTGAGACACAAATAACTACGCCCCTAGTTATTGCCTCTGATATTGAACACAGGTTAGTGATGCAAGCAGGCTGGGTTATTTTAGTTGAGCCACAATCTTGGTTAGGTGTTTTACTCTCTGATTATTTACAAGAAGCAAAATTTCGAGAAATTACCGATTTAGCATACTTCTGTTCCGAGAAAATTCAGCTAATAGTCGACTCAGGCACCCCAATAACCTTACTCACTCCCCTACTTCTCGCCCTTAATATTAACTGGCAGCAAACAACTGAACCTTTAAATATTCAAGGCCAACAAATCGACCACAGAATAAAACAGCTACTTAATAAACTTAATAATTGCTTTGGCAGTGAATGTTTAAAACCAAATCGTTGGCGTGCGCATGAAGTGGCAAGTGAGTTAGCCATTTCAGAAAGTCGATTTTTACATCTGTTTAGACAAGAAATGGGGATCGCATGGCGACCTTATCTATTATGGCGACGCTTACTTTGTGCTGTTGAGGCAATCAAACACGGCAGGAATGCGACAGAAGCAGCCTATCTCGCCGGTTTTTCCGACAGCGCACACTTAAGCAGAACATTTCACAATCTGTTTGGCATGACTCTGCGTGATGCCAAATCATCTTTGCGCTAAATAATTGCCGCCCCACGAGATAGATAGCTAAATAGGAAATTAATAACTTAGCCAGTTTATTCAATTTTTAGCTCACCGCTTAACTTATTCTAATCACTCAAACCAGTGAGCGGAGTAAATAATCATGACAATTAATCAAACCTATCTTAAAACAACCCCTATGTTGGACTATCTCAACAAGGATATTCAACAATTAATCACCCAACATGGATGGCGAGAGCTTTCTCAATACGATGCAATTGGAGCGGTATATAATTTTGTTCGTGACGATATCGCATTTGGCTACAACCGTGATGATACCTTATCTGCCAGCCAAGTATTAAAAGATGGTTATGGTCAGTGCAATACCAAAGGCACGCTGTTGATGGCATTATTACGCGCGTTAAACATTCAAGCCCGATTTCATGGTTTTACTATTTTCAATGAGCTGCAACGTGGCGCGATTCCAGTTTACATGTTTAGTTTCGCACCCAAAAAAATAATTCATAGTTGGGTCGAAGTATATTTCGAAGGACGCTGGTTAGATTTGGAGGGTTACATTATTGACCGCCAATATCTATCCGTTATTCAGTCTCGATTTTCTGATCAATGTGAGTCCTTTAATGGTTTTGGTATTGCCACTCCTTGCTTAAAAGAACCAGCCAACGAGTGGCAAGGAGAGAGTACTTATATACAAAAAGAAGGGATTGCGGATGACTTTGGTTTATATGATCAACCAGATGATTTTTATAAAGAAAAAGGAAGTAACCTAACCGGTATTAAAAAACCATTGTTTCGCTATCTGCTACGTTATTTGATGAATTCGAATGTTAAACGGATCCGAAGAATGAAATTAACGGCCTAACAATTATGTTTATAAAACACCTAAGCTAAATGCGGGATCCTAAGATCCCTTTGCATAGAACGTTAACATTAACTCGCGATTTTAATGCCTTTTAACTGCTGAAATGAGCTGGATTTGGCATCTTTTAAAAACTCAACCATATAAGGCATTTCTAGCTGTTCGATTCGAATTGCCACGTATAATGTTGTCCA
>Ga0209292_1003961_pt1 | contig 15972 bp, 12 predicted proteins | sample GOMGulsemesocosm_2_FD_184634 | JGI IMG/M metagenome (GOLD analysis project Ga0209292, IMG submission 184634) | Methane-oxidizing microbial communities from mesocosms in the Gulf of Mexico - GOM9C Gulf of Mexico (SPAdes) (version 2) | ecosystem: Environmental > Aquatic > Marine > Cold seeps... | reverse complement strand
CAAACATCAATAAAAGTAACCAACATTTTGAAATAACTGCACCACAAGTTAGTGGTCAGCAAACAATGAGTATTATTTATCGCGCGACACTTTTTGATGATAGCGAAATATTGGAAATAGCAAATATTACTGTGTTATCTGAGTCTATTGCTAGGTCGTCGTTTACTTTTTCTTTGGTTACCACACCGAGAATACACAACGATACCGAGCAAGCTTTTATAGTCACTTTTGCAGATCCACATGCCTTAGTTGACTCAGCAGCCCTTGATTTAGCATTAACATTCAATACCTTTGATAAAGTTGAATTAACTCGAAATTCTGCTGGATTTCTTATGGTATTAAAAACGAGTACAGTGGTTTTTGATCACCAAGACTTTATCTCGTTAGAACTTGTTTACGGAGATTTTAAGCATCAGTATCCAATTCAATTACAAATGCTTGCCAATTAAAATAAAGGCTAAAAGGTGAAACGATGGAGTGTTGCTTTATGATAAGCAACGCTGTGTTGTTCAGCGTTACTTTCCATCTTATGCCATTAAACTAGAGGGTAAATCCCCTCTAGTTAATTACATTACTCTTATTTAGTACGGCGGATATTAAAAAATATGAGTACAAGACTAAATAATGATAACGTCGTCGGCTCTGGTACCTTAATGAATGCCGTATCTATAATGCGTACATCATCATCATTACCATCAACCCAAACCATAAAGTGACGTCCAATAATACCAGGGAAAACCTCAAATATATCTGACTCAAATGAACTACCAATATCAACAAAAACATCAGTCAATATGAGTTGTGTTGGCGATATAAAATTTACAATAGCTAAGTTAACATCATCATTATCACTTAACGAGCCGGCAACAAAACCCAAAAAGTTAACCTGTTCTGAAAAAGAAAAAAGTAAACCTTCGTCTAAATCATCTGTCTCAGAGGACCTGCCGCCATCCAAATCCGAACCATCTTCATCATTAGAAATAACACCTAAACCTGTACTGCCCTTATATACACCATAATCACCAACAAGCTGACTCCAAGGCTGCAACGTTTCTTTCTCGGTATTTACATTAGTTACCCAAGCTTGAACTGTTAAACTCACCCCCGCTTGTTGAAAGTTATAACTTTCTTGTACTCCTTCATTTTCCCCGATAAAATCAATTACATTGATCGGATTGGCCAAACAATTCCCTGTTATAAAGATTAAAACAGCAGTTATTATTGTTGATATTTTAAACATTATTATTCCTTAATAGTGTAGGTCGCGGGATTATAATCCTTAAATGTGTAGGAAATGAGGATAATTCAGATTTTGTTGATTCAGAACATCTTGAAGCATCACCTCGCAGTGGCGACTCCCTCACAAAAGGCTGCACCCTAGTCAGTCAAACATGAATATCAATGTTAAGTTTACCTTCAATACCTGTGTTATTTATTGCTTAAAGTCGTGCATTACCCACGGCAGTGTTAGGCCGAATACACTTAAGAGAATTGAAGGATAGGTTTGTTAGCATTACCGAGGGAGGCCCAAATACGTTATGACATACACAAAAAAACGACTCCCTAAGGTAAGTCGCTCTTTGTTTATCATAGATAACTGATTTGATTAATTTTTGATGGTAAGTTTTATTGTTATTTATATTGCGCGTAAAGAATAGTGGCCCGCTATTATGGCTCTTCTTTATCAAATAACTCCATTAATCCTACTAATGCTGCGAAAAGTACCGCCCCTACCGGCCAGATGATCCACGTAACTCCCCAATCCATAGTCCATAAACTCCAGCCAAGGAATATGGCGGTTAGTAAAGGCCAATAAAATGCAGCTAGTTTTTCTGCGCGTTTGGCACGCTTACTTGTTTTTGTCACCGAGCTATCTATGAGTATATTGTTATAAGCATCATATCTAGCAGAAACAGGGATCAAAATATAAATGCCTGTTGCTATGATTAACATAAGTACAATGAGCATCATGAAAGTAATATCTGAGCCTTCGAAAAACATATTCGCGAACATCAATGGAACAAAACTGACAGTAAACAAAAATATAGCTATTGATAATCTTAAATTATAAGTGGGTCTGAATTTATGCTGTTTTTCTTGCACAACACTGTGCACGCCATAGGCTAGTTCAAAGGATTCATTATCTATTGTTGCTAAGTCACTCTCATATTGGTTTATTTTGATAAAAAAACTAACCCCAATTGAGACCATTATTAAGATAGCTAATACGCCAAGTCCTGCTGCCATATCGTCAGGCAGGTTTAACCTATTTGTTTCAGCCATGGCCAAAAAGAAAAATAGTGGCACTACTGAGCACAAGCAAAACAAGACACCCTTGGTGACTAAGTTAGACACTTCAATTTTATTTTCAACATATTTTAGCGCCTGCTCTAAAGTAATTTGAGTAACACTCGGCTCTTTACTTTCAGTGATGCCATCAAAAGTCTCGTATTCATCTTTAAGTAAAAAGTCAGTGGTAACGTCAAAAATCTCCGCTAACATAATTATTTTATTTAAATCAGGTATGCTATTTGTGCTTTCCCATTTAGAGACTGACTGTCTGGAAATATTCATCTTCTCAGCTAGTTCTTCCTGCGACCAACCTGATTGTTTTCTTAATTTGATAATCTTATCTGCTAATATCATTTGGTTTACTCCATCAACTATAATTGAGCGGCAAGCATAGGAAATTCAGTAGTTGCAGACTAGCAAGCTCGGTTGTTATTTTGTCAACCAGCGGTTGCAATGCAAAATATTTGTTTAAATTTAACCATTTATCGGCTTACTGGCAAATAAGTTTATCATGTAAACATAAAGCTTAATCGAAAGTAATAACGACTATTCCTAAACTACTTAGGAGGTTTTCTCTTGGAAAGACAATACAAAAGTGACTAATCAAAGAGCAAGTCGCTTTAATTTTCGCTGATATTAGAAAAACGATTAACAGCCGTTGTCTTGTCTACTTTTTATGCCTAAGCTAAAACTGCAATTGATCGTAAATAAAGCACCACTCACCGAGAATCAATTGGAAGCTCACAGATACCCTTTAATATCAGATTGAATATGATCTCCAAGGGAAAGGAAAATATGCTGCATAACCTATCAAAAATTGTTTTATCAACTATCGTATTATTATTAGTAGTCACTGAAGTAGTAGCCAGTGAAGTGATAGCAACTAAAGATAATTCAGCCGATGTCATCACGATAAACTCAACCAACAAAGCTCCACTATTCGATGGCCGTTGTGACAAGGACGAATGGAATTCTGCAATAAAGTTAATAACAACCATAAAATAATTATTTATAAAGGGACTTCCTAAATGAAATTACTAACACGTAGAGGTTTATTAAAAGGTTTTATTACCTTCGCTGGCTTATCTGTCTATTCACGTAATGCAATGTCCGAAGTATTGACTCCACGGACAACTGAAGGGCCTTTTTATCCAAGCCCATCGATGCGTTTTGGTGATATTGATAACGATCTGATTAAAGTCTTTGGAGCGGTAAAAAAGGCTGGTGGTGAAATTATACAGCTCAAAGGTAAGGTGATGTCTAAGCAGGGTAAACCACTAGCAGGGCATCGAATAGAGATTTGGCAATGCGATGTTAATGGCAAGTATTTACACTCTGGTGATAGGCGGAACGTTACCTACGACAATGGCTTTCAAGGATTTGGCCATGATATAACGGACAAAAATGGTAACTACAGTTTTAAAACCATCAAGCCAACGATATACCCAGGACGTGCCCCTCATATTCACGTTAAAGTACTGCATAAAGACCGCGAGTTATTAACCACACAGTTTTATATTGCCGGTGATAGAAATAACAATGCTGACGGCCTATATCGCAGGATGTCGGCCGAACAAGCGCAAGCAGTTTCTATGGTTTTTACCCAAAATAATAATCTAATTGAGACGAGTATCAATGTCATTGTCTGAATAAAGCTGTCGTCACCATCGCAAGAAATCATTTAACGTGTAGCTAGTAATCAAGGATTCTGACTGCTTGATTACTTTTGTTGCCCAGTTAATTAAAATCCTGCTTCGATAAGCTCTGTGTTAAAAGCGGCTATATCGCAATCTTCACTAGAACTACAGTGTTGAGTATAAAATTCTATCGCCACATCATAGCCTTTTAATGCCGCTATTTTTGACCACTCTAGAGCTTTGTCTATTTTATTTGTTTTAAGGTACAAACGAGCTAAATTAAGTTGCCCTTGAACATAACCCTTATTGGCAGATTCCAAGAAAAATCTTTCGGCGTCTTCTAAGTTTTCGGTAGTATCAGCACCTGACATAAAAGATAAACCGACTCTATTTTCGCTATAACCTTTTACCTGCTTATTAGCTCCTGGGTTGCTTGTCAGTACCAAGGTACCAAACAACTTCGAGTTTTTCGGACGTAGTACCGAAAATACCGTCTCATTTTGATAGAAGTTAATAAGTTTCTCGCGGGTAAATACATGATGTTTCTTATTGAAATATTTGACACCGATTACCTTGGAACTTCGTATGTCATTTGCTAAAGAGGATTTGTTTTCAAAAAGAAAGCGTGAAAATACCAAAGAAACAGTGTTAGGAGTAAGGCTGACCACCTTTCCTAATACATACTTTTTATTGTGAGGTATTTTATCGTTAATACCCTTTTGATTAATATAATAAAAATCATTCACTTTAGGGTTTTCAATATATTCTTTACTAAGAGAGTCGGCCTGATAGTTATTATACTGCCAATAAAACAACGCCAGTAAAACCATAATAACGCCAGCATACATGGGGACCAATGCATGTAATTTGAATAGTTTTTTGCTAAAGGCTTTATAGTCCGACGATGAAAGAGAGTCGACATCAAAAGAAGTATCACACTGGTTACAGACAATATTGATGGATTTTTTAACAGGGACAAAAGGTATGCTTTCTAAAAAAAAGTACAGATAAGTCAGTTTTCCAATAACGTTATGCTGCTTAGAGCTACAAGACTGGCATGTTAAGTGATCAACAGTGATCTTATTAAATTCAATTTGTTTATATTCCACAGGAGTAACCTTGTCATTTACCAACTAATCGTTTCAATTAGCTAGGTTTTATCTATATAAGTTGATTGTATCATCAGAGATAGAAGTAGGTGTAAAAAATTCATGTACGAGGTAGCGATTGCACATTCTGAAATTTATGCTGATCAACACCATTGTTTAAAGGTAATGAACTGCCATTAACTATTGAGGTGACAACTGAAATTGGCATTACCTACAATAAACTAAATTTCAGGGATATAGACTTAAAAAAAAAGGGTGTAGAGATTAATCTACACCCTTTTTTAATACTTTTAATAAGTTAACTTATTAAAAGTATTAAACTTTAAATTGATTCACTACCGTGGTCAGGTTTTCAGAATAAGTTTGTAAGCCTTGTAAGCCATCACTCATTTCTGCCGCGCCTTGTACGGTATCTTCGGTCAAACCTCTAACATTTTCGATGCTTTTTGATACTTCTTCGGCAACAGTTGATTGTTGAGTCACCGACTGAGCTATTTCTTGTGTTTGATTCTGAATACTAGTGATAACACCGGTGATCTCAGTTAAAACACTCTGCACTTGTTCGGTCAATTCAACACTAGACTGTGCTTCTGTTCGACTACTTTCCATCACTGTTACCGCTTTTGATGCAGTGTTTTGTAGCTCATCAATAATTTTTTCGATACTCGCTGTTGACTCTTGCGTTCGTGAGGCTAATGTTCTTACCTCATCAGCAACAACAGCAAAACCTCGCCCTTGCTCCCCTGCTCGTGCCGCTTCAATCGCCGCGTTTAAAGCTAACAAGTTAGTTTGTTCTGCAATACCGCGGATGACATTCAATACTTCACCAATGCTCTGGCTATCTTCTTTAAGCTTATTCACGACAATGGCGGCAGCGCTAACATTTTCAGCGAGCTTAGTAATACCAGAAGTGGCTTGGTTAACAACAGACGCGCCTTGAGCAACTTGCGTTTCAGCGTTACTTGCTAGCTCTTGTGATAGGTTAGCGTTATACGATATTTCGCTACTATTTTGCGCTAATTCATTCGCGGAAGTAGCAACCATATCAATTTCTTGTTTTTGCTCTTCAATAATGTCTATAGTGTGCCTACTGATAGTTGAAGCCGTATTGGTTGATTGCTCTACTTCCGCGGTTATCACTACGGTTTCTTTCACTAAGCCCTGTATTTTATCTATGAACGTATTGAATTCTTTGACTAATTGACCAATTCCATCATTTTTAAGAGGCTCTATACGTTTAGTTAAATCACCATCACCTTCAGCAATATCGTGCATAGTTTCTTGCAAACGCGTGATGCGTTTAGTTAATGGTAAAATCATCAAATAAACAACCACGGCAATTAGACCAATGATAATAAAAACTATCAGACTTGATGACCAAAAAGCTTGAGTAACAGGTTCAGAAATAAGCTTTTCTGGCACCATAAAACCTAACTTCCAATTCATTTTAGGGAAGTCACTACTTACTTGATTAAAGACAACTTCATATTGTTCACCTTGCCACTGAACGCTACCTACACCTGAAGTGCTCCTTAATGCCAGACTCTGTAATTGGCTAAAACCAGAAGCATCAGCAAACTTAGTGTCTATATCTTGCATTAAATCACCCGGTGAAAAGCGAGTATTGAAACCAGGAAAAAACACCAGTTTACCGGTATCTGTCATTAAGAAAGCTTCACCTTCACCTTGGTACTTAATTTTAGATAGTAAATCTTTTCCTATGGTGGAGATTAAAATATCTATACCACCAATACCGAGTAGTTGGCCATTTGGTAAATAGTAAGGTCCAGTTACCGTCGCTGAAATAGAGCCATCATTATTATCAACAGCAGGGTCAGTCACATACATTTGTCCCTGATTGATACCATTAGTCCACCAAGGTCTTTTATTAGTGTAATAGTCAGCATCGTTATAACGACCATTCAAATCAAAATACTCGTGGGTATTTTCACTACCAAAAAACACACTTTTAATGGCTCGATCTTTGGTTGAGAAGAAATTAAAATATTCAGTAACTTGTTGATATTGTTTATTATCATCAATATCTAAAAGTCGGTTTTTATAATTAGAAAACCAATCAATAACCTGTGGGCTGGCAAAAACGCTGTGCACTATTTGCCCTTTCGCTTCAAAAAAACCACGTACTTCTGCCGATTGCAACTTCACAATGTCTTCAATTGAGCTAGTGATTTGTTTGCGCGTATTATCACTGACATTAGAAAGAATAAAAAATGAAGTGATAATAAGTAATAGCGCTACAGCGCTTGAGATGCCAGCAACTAACTGACGCATAATGGAACGGTTTATAAAATTAAGCATGAACTTCCTACTGCTTGATTAGTATTGAATAAGTTTTCGTTTTCATTATTGAGATCAAAACGTTAACTTTGATAAGACAAAAACTGTATCACGGCTTGAAGAAAATGGCTATTCGCTGATACGCCCTATATATTTTCAAATCACGCAGAGACAAAAAGAAGGTATTAGCATTGCTACTATTTATTTCGAGATGCAGGTTTAGTAATCTGTTATGGATATTAACTGATTAAGTGAAATGGCTCCTAGATGACAGATTTTGATATGAACCTAATAAAACCTTTTATAAAGGTTTATGAGCTCAATTCAATTACCAAAGCGGCAGAGTTACTCAATGTTACTCAGCCAGCAGTCAGTGGCTCTATCAAAAGATTAGAGAGCTATCTAGGCTATCAATTATTTATACGCAGTGGCCGAAACTTGAGCCCCACTCCTGATGGCCAAAACTTCTACTCACAAGTCTCGTCAATATTAGATATAGCCGATAATGCCTTGGGTAATAAAAAGCACTTTATTGTTTATGCACCCGAAAGCATCCTGCTTAAACTAACAGCGATTAAAAACATTCAATTAATTGAAGCACGTAATAATGAAGAAGAGACTTTTAACGACCTCCGTATGCGTAAAGTTGATCTAGCTATTAATAACGTACCTCTGCAAGATAATAGTTTTTGTTTTGAGTTGGTGCATAAAGAACAGCTTAAATTGGTCTGTCGTAAAGATCACCCTAGCATTGGAGAAAGCATCACCCTCGAGCAATATTTAACCTTAGGCCACGTTGCTATGAAAATGGTGCGTAATAATATGCGTGTCGTTGAATATTTTGCCAATACGTCGTTAAAAGAACGTGATATCAAGATACAAGTATCCAGCCCTGCGAACATGATGCTGGCAGTACAAAACACCGATTATATTGCCGCTATTCCAGAAGGTATATCACATATTGCCGATTCTTTAGGTTTGAAAATCATTGAACCGCCATTCTCCATAAAATCGATCGACTTCCACTTGATTTACCACAAACGTTACCTCAAAGATAAAAGCCACCAAGCATTAAGAGAAAAAGTTAAAACAACACTGGTTAACTTTTAACGCCCTAAGACTTTACATAGAAGCATTATAATTCTATGCATAAGCAGAACTTATACTAAGCATAACTACCAAGCAGTTCTTTTGTTAATAGACACCTATTACTATTGCACTATCAAAACTAATTGGCGAAGCAGGTCACATAAATCTACTTGCTTAGCTCCATATTTAGACGTTTTAATAGCGCAAATTAAATAGGATGACACTATGAACAAAGTAACATTAGCAATAATTATAGCGACTATCTCAACAACCGTTTTTTCTGCAGATCATAACCATGCGCACTTAAGTACGATCGGTGAAAATGGCGGTAAGAATGCCACTATAGCAACCATAAAATACAATAATGAAATAGCTAAAAACCTAAATTTTAAAGATGTACGTGCCTTTGAAAATAATAACCGTGGTTTAATTGCTGAATTTGACCAAGCAACAGGTGACATAATCCGTAATAGCTTTAATTTTATTAATGCTGATGTAGCGAATGCCGAAAATGCTCCTGATTCAGTTAACCCTTCATTATGGCGACAAGCGGTATTAAACCAAGCCGCAACAGGTTTATACGAAGTGGTACCGGGAAAGGTTTATCAAGTACGTGGTACTGACTTAGCATCCATTTCATTTATCCGTAGTGATAATGGTTGGATTGTTTATGATGTACTATTGACTAAAGAGGCAGCAGCGCAATCGCTGAAATTCTTTCAAGAAAATGTCCCTGCAGCAGGAAACCTGCCTATTGTAGCCATGATTTACTCGCATTCTCATGCTGATCATTTTGGTGGCTCGCGCGCAATTAAAGCAGCTTTCCCAAATGTAAAAGTTTACGGTTCAAAAAATATCACTAAAGAAATTGTTGATGAAAATGTGTTAGCCGGTAATGTCACGTCGCGCAGCTTATCAATATGGTGCGACATTAAATCGTCATGAACACGGTATTGTAGATGCTGCACTTTCAAAAGGTTTATCAAAAGGTGAAATTACTTATGTGTTACCTGATTATGAGTTAAATCAAAATGATGAGATTGAAACCTTAGTCATTGATGGTTTAGAAATGAAATTCATGGATGCCTCTGGTACAGAAGCTGAATCAGAAATGGTTACTTATATTCCAAGTATCAATGCGTTATGGACAGGTGAGCTAACGTATCAAGGTATGCATAATGTTTATACCTTACGCGGCGCTAAAGTACGCGACTCATTAAAGTGGTCTAAAAAAATTAACGAAATGTTAGTGACTTGGGGCGCGAAAACAGACGTATTGTTCGCTTCACATTCAGCACCTATTTGGGGCACGGAAGAAATTTCTGACTATTTAAAAATGCAACGTGATGCATACGGCTTCACCCATAACCAAACTTTACGTTTAGCTAATAATGGTTATGTCATGCAAGATTTGGGTGACAAAATTTATGAAGTAATGCCGAAAAGCATTCAAGAAAGCTGGCATACCAATGGTTATCACGGTACCTATTCACATAACTCTCGTGCAGTTTACAATATGTACTTAGGTTATTTTGACATGAACCCTGCGAACTTAAACCCACTACCAATCAAACCAGAGTCAGTAAAATTTGTTGAATACATGGGTGGCAGCAAAATGGTGCTTAAAAAAGCACAAGCAGATTTCGCTAAAGGTGAATATCGTTTTGTTGCCACAGCATTAAACAAAGTTATTCAAGCTGAGCCTAGTAATACTGAAGCACGTAAATTGCTTGCCGATACTTATGAGCAACTAGGTTATCAATCGGAAGGCGCTGGGTGGAGAAATACTTACCTTACCGGTGCTCAAGAATTACGTGTTGGTACTTTGCCTGGTAATCCAAAAACAGCTTCAGCAGATGTACTAGCTGAAATGACCATAGAAAATTTACTAGATTTCATGGCTGTACGAGTAGACTCGGTTAAAGCACAACATACCCCATTTACCTTAAATGTAGTGTTGCCAGATGTGAAAGAAGTATTTTTTGTTGAAATGTCTAATGGTAACTTAAATAACATCAAGGTAGATAAAGTGTTAGCAGCAGATGCAACCTTGTTTATTAACCGTAGCGATGTTACTAAAACCATTTTAAAACAAACAACATTAAAAGAGCTATTTGCCAGTAAAAAAGCAGGCTTAGAAGGTAACCAAGCGGTGTTAAACAAATTACTTAGTGCCTTGGTTGAGTTTGATGATACCTTTGAAATTGTACCTCGTCCTGAAAAAGGTCAAGAAGTAGATGCTCAGCTTTATCAGACAGTAAAAAGCCATTAACCATTATAATTGCTTTGAATCGATATAAAGAAGCCAGCTAATGCTGGTTTTTTTCTTGATGAAGTTTAAACATAGCGCGAACAAAAAATTATAAAAACTAGACATCGAATAAACGAGAAACACCATAATTGATGTGAAATTATTATTGGTTTTTCACTGCCTGTAACTGAATCAGAAAATTAATATGATGGTAAACTACGAAATTACCATTGCTCTTTGACAGTAAATTAAGCATCGCCTGATGACTACATGACTCGGTAATCAAAGCCATCAGGTGATCTATCCAAGGCCCTTTTATAACCCAAGCGACACCTTCTCCAAGATACTTTTGGGTTTCATTATCAGAGCCTTTTCCATATCTTTTTACAGCTAAAACTCCATTCTAAATGGCTAACTTGATGGCAATATTATTGCAAAAGTGATTATAGCTGGCCTGATAAATGGTCTGCATGAAACTAATTATTAAGTTTTAATTGGTTAAATATTGCAACTTGACATGCAAATGATTATCATTTGCATTTTATTATTAATGAGATTTACAATGCAAAAATTTAAAATCATCACACTATGCCTGTTACTTTGCACAGGATTTGTCAATGCTAAAGAGCATACCGTTAAACTGCTAACTCAGGGAGATAATGGTAAAATGATGTTTTTTGAGCCGATGTTTATCAAAATTTCAGTAGGAGATACTATTAATTTTGTACCGTCAGACGCATCACATAATGCTCAGTCGTTTTCTGTTCCTTCTGAAAAGTCATCATTTAGCACACCTTATGGTAAAGCAACTAAGGTAACATTTACCGAAGCAGGTGCTGTACTGGTGAAGTGCTTACCTCATTTCGCTTTAGGAATGATAGGCGTAGTTCAAGTCGGTGATAACGTTGATAGCACTAAAGTTAACGAAGACTGGCATAAAGTCAGGGCTTCGGTAGTTATGAATAAAGAAGCTGTTGATAAGGCGCTTACCAAAATCAACCAGTAACTGCTACGTTAAAATAAGCTTAGTGCAACTAGACCGTGACACTTGAGCGCAAGTTATAGTACTCGCTATGCCAGCCATGATAATGAATATTGATGGCATTACTCATTATCATGGCTGGCCTGATCAGTGTTCTTTATTACTCTTTCATCAAAAATATTATGCTGAATCTAAGATTACGTTTGATATAGCGGCGCCGAGGGATTTACCGAGCTTACCTTTAGAATAACACGTTAGCCTCTTTTCTCTTCTGGGTATCGTCGCCATCGCGACAAAATATTCCAATCTACACAGGCCAACTTATTTCAATGACTTATCTGTTTGAGATGTTTTGTGGGCATTGGTCACCCCATGTTAGAAATTGCCGGCTTGAATTTGTATTAAATATGTTAAAGCACTCTGTTAGAGCATTCTGTTATAATAACCGTCTATTGATTAAAGAATACCGAGATAGCATGTCAGAATTTAAAGCATTTTCACTTTTAGAGTCCATTATTGACCGCGTTGGTCTGAAAGGTTATACACAGCCGACACCGATCCAACAAGAATGTATCCCTGTTCTTATAAAAGGCAATGACCTTCTTGGTATCGCGCAAACGGGAACAGGAAAAACGGCAGCTTTTTCATTACCTATTATCAATAATTTTGGGCGAAATAAAATTGATATCAAAGCTAAGAGTACTCGTTCGCTCATACTAACGCCCACACGTGAGCTTGCCTCACAAATAATGCAAAACATTGATGACTACTCTGACGGTTTAGGGCTTAAAACTAAGGTTGTTTATGGTGGTGTAGGAAGACAAGCTCAAGTTGACGCTATCGAACTTGGACTTGATATTTTAGTGGCTACCCCTGGCAGGTTATTGGATTTAATTGAAACCGGCGATATAAATTTTTCGGCGTTAGAAGTATTTGTATTAGATGAAGCAGATACCATGCTTGATATGGGCTTCTTTAACGATGTTCAAAATATCATATCTAAACTGCCAAAGAAGCGACAAACACTATTGTTTTCAGCGACTATGCCAGCTGAAATAGAGATACTAGCGACAGCCATATTAACCGATCCAACCAAAATTCAAATTGCTGCACAAATGGCTACTATCGACTTAGTTTATCAAAATGTATACCAGCTTGATAAATCGAATAAAGTAGCTGCGCTATTTAACATACTGGAAAAACCTGACTATGAAAAAGTGCTTATCTTTTGCAAAACAAAGTATGGCGCTGACATTATAGTTAAAGCACTAGAAGGTGCATCAATAACTGCTGCTAGCCTGCACAGTGGTAAAACACAAGCAATGAGAGAAGAAGCGTTACTAAACTTTAAAGAGTCAACTTTACGAGTATTAGTTGCAACAGATGTTGCTGCGCGTGGCATTGATGTTGATAATATTTCCTTAGTTATTAACTATAACCTTCCTGAAGATCCAAGAAACTACATACACCGTATAGGACGAACAGCTCGTGCTGGGAAAAGTGGCATGGCCATTTCATTTGCTGTAGAAAATGATATAAGGCAATTAACGAATATTGAAAATAGCATAGGACAAGTTATTCCTGTTGTGACAGAGCAGCCTTTCCATAAAGAGTTTTCAAAAGCGCCAATACCAGACAAGAAAAAGAAACAGATAAAAAAACCAGGAAAGAAACCAAATAGAACAAGAACAAAGAGAAAGTAAGGACAAGTATCAATTGCCCTTTAAAACTAGCTACCTTTGCTAATTTTTGTTGGTGATTAATAAACAGTTTTGGAGTTTTCTTTTCTTGTTTGCCGCCGCGGTGGCAACCACAAAAAAATATCGGGAATGTTTTTGAACAGCTTTAGCTGACCTGCGTAGCAGGTGAATCACATGGATATGGTGAATAATCCCCATAGCGCCTCTGCAAGGTATTTTTCATATTAAACGGCCTCTTTTGAGGCCATTTTTGTTTTCAACCTTTGGACTTGCAAGTAAATAATCAAGGATTCTGCACCCTTGATACTTTACATGTTTTAAATTACAAATTAACGTCTAGATCTGAACGAGCATAACTACAGCAGGGAAGAAAATCACCACTACTATCTTCGGTATCAATTGCCATAGCATTGGGCGCATGTACCTCACCATTGACCAGCTCGCTATTACAACTGCCACAAATGCCCGCTAAACAGCTGTAATCCACAGTGATACCCGCTTCTTCTGCCGCTGTTAGAATGGTCTGCTCTCCTGATATTTCTACTTCAATATCCGACTGCAAGAAATTAACTTTATAAGTACGGTTAGTGGCATCGTGCTCAGGGGCTACGACATCAATAACAAAACTTTCCTGATGATACTGAGAGCCTGGTAGCTCTAATTGAGTCAGCAGCACTTTGGCGTTTGTCATAAATTCATCAGGACCACAGACAAATACTTCTCGTTCCAGTAGATCGCTGCTGAACTCATTTAACATCTCAGTCGATAATCGACCAAAAAAGTGGACAGTGTCACAGTTGGCGGCGTCGCTCTGACGGGTAAAGTTACAAGATAAATGTAAATTAGCATGTTGAGTTGCCAACAGTTGCAATTCCTCGAAACAGATCAGATCTTCATCAGTACGAGCACTGTGATGAAATTGAATATCTATGTTCAAACTCAGATCGGTAATGTAACGGACAATCGACAACATAGGCGTAATGCCTGAGCCTGCAGACAATAATAACAACTTAGCACGGCTGGAACTTTGTAAGTGGAAAACACCGCTGGCTTTAGTGCTTTCTATGCTTGAGCCTACGGCAAAAGAGTCATGTAACCAATTAGAGAACAAGCCACCTTCGACCCTTTTCACAGTAATTGAAATCAAGTCTGGTCGAGAGGGACTTGAAGATAGTGTGTAACACCTGTTTTCCAGTTGCTGGTCTATTTCGGCGTGCAGGGTGATGAATTGGCCGGGAGCATAACCAAATCGAACAATAGGATCAGCGATAAACTTGAAGGTTTTAACATCAGCTGTTTCATCAATAATCTGTACACAGCGCAATAATTCTTTATTGTGGCTTATGCTTGTTGACTCAGTATCAGGCAAGCACTGGTTGTAATTATCATCGGCAGATATTGTTAACTGTTTGGCCAATCTGGCTTGAGCCGGCTGCCAATTATCCTGGTACACAGGTCTGGTTTTAGTGTTAATAACTTCAACTTTGTCACCTATTTTGATAGTGCCACTATTGAGCGCCAACATATTTTCACCAAACATCACATTAGTACCATCTTGCTCCTGACGATAACTGGTCAAAGTCTTTAACGGCTCAATGTTTTTATCCAGTTGGTGGGTATGAGGATCAACAGTGGTGAATACGCAACGGCTGCAGGGTTTTGGCAGCTCAAATAATACATCTCCTATGCGAATTTTTGCCCACTCATCTTCTTGCCAAGCAGGCAATCCAGCGATTGCGATATTAGGTCTGAAGTTTGCCATGCTAATCGGTACTGGTAGACGCTGATTTAAGTGCGCCAGCGAGTTATCATTAACCAGTAACAGCGGAAAACCATCGGCGAATCCCACTTCGTGCACTTCATGTTTGTTTACCTTACGCTTTGATTGCTCGCCAAAATAGAGAATACGCAGTGGCTCTCCAAGTAATTTACTGATCCATTGATCGGCTGACAACCCACACCTCTGCCCCATAAATGATGTGCCCCACACGGAGGTAGGGAAATAACTGCTGGAAAAGTGTTGTGGCTGTAATAACAGCTCTTCACAGTTTGGATGCTGTAAAACTAAATCTTCTCCGCGGTAATAAGAGCTAATCGAGGTGATTTTGGGGTGGGTTCGACCGGTAATAAAGCTACCGTCTAATTTAGTCAGCATAAAACGTCTGTCTCCCTGTAAACCGGTGCCAAGCACTTTCACCGTTTCACAACTAATAGCTGCGGAAGATTTTAGTGGGTAAATAGCTAAACTACTGACATAAGCGTTCGACATTCGATGGCCTTTTACAAGTGATATTTATAACAACGAGGGTAACTGATTGCTGTTAATTAAACTAGATCAACAAGCCGCTTGGAGTTTTATTCTTTGCTGGCGTCGCGGTCGCGACCATAGCCAAAGGGCGTCTTGCCGCCTCCCCTTGGAACTCATATCAAGCCCTACTCAGCATAAAATTCAACTTTCAATTCAACTAACGTAAACCACGATTCCTCCTGTTACACTCGTGGTGTAAGTAGTCCATGAGCAAGGTTGACCTAATTAACTTTAACCTTAATTAATCCAGTTAATTTCTCTTTTTCATTACCAAGAAAAACAGAGCTCTACTAATGACCTACTGCG
>Ga0209292_1003959_pt1 | contig 15976 bp, 12 predicted proteins | sample GOMGulsemesocosm_2_FD_184634 | JGI IMG/M metagenome (GOLD analysis project Ga0209292, IMG submission 184634) | Methane-oxidizing microbial communities from mesocosms in the Gulf of Mexico - GOM9C Gulf of Mexico (SPAdes) (version 2) | ecosystem: Environmental > Aquatic > Marine > Cold seeps... | reverse complement strand
GAATATATTGAGTATTACAATACAATGAGAATCAAGGTCAAACTAAAAGGCCTGACTCCGATAGAGCATCGAAATCAGGCCTTACTGGCCGCTTAATAACAGTGTCCAACTTTATGGGGTCACTTCATAAGCCGCTTTTTTTATGCCTGTTAGAAAGACTGACTCATTCATTCCAGTAAACATTGTCATGCTTAGCAACGCACTCTGTTTTAAATACATCCGCCTGCTCATTACAAATTACATCTTTAATTACAATAACAGGTGTTTCGCCGCTACTTTCTACGAAGGCCTCTAAAATCAAAAATTGCTCATTAGCGTCCGTCGCACGCCCAACAGCATCATCAATATCATTACATTGACTAAACTGAGAGCAATTAAAGTCGACCTCATCATAACGAATCACGTCATTAGCCGATACCTCTAAACCCGAAGCCCCTGTTCGCATCACCATTCTAAATGTCTCATTGACCTGATCAGTTTCAGAAGCGGCCTCTGATTTAAACGTAACAGATTTTAAATCTTTAGCTTCAATTTTCACTTCCACATTCAGCTGATACTGCTTTCCCCATTGCGCCGTGAAACCCGCGATTTCAAACGGTAAAACATTCCAATCAGTACTAGCATCGGCCTCCTCTTTATATACCAGACATAATCGCGGCTCAGCTAACCCACAATCCGTTTGATAATGAGCGACATCGAATACCGCATCATTAATACCTTCACACTCGGATGTGAAGTTTGAATCTGACGATTGGCACTTCACCGCTAACAATGTCAGCTCGTCATTTTCTGCCGAAAAACTCAATTGAATTTTCTGATCATCGCGATACGACTCCGCTAATAAAATACAATCAGCTGCAGAGCAGGAAAATACTTTCTCTGCCGCAATAATCCAACTGCTATTCTGGTTATCCAACAGAATTTGACTGGTCATATTGAACGTTAACAAAAAATTATTATTACTGGCATCAATAACTTCCGTATTATCAATACCTTCCAAACTATAGTGAGTATCCTTACCATTGCCATCACGCTCGGCTTCAACCTGAACGGTATAGCGACTGCCCCACTGCAAGTCATCAAATCCTGACATGCTTACTGTGTTAATTTCAAAATCGTCCTCGATATCAAAGCGCGTACGCAAGCAAAGAGAGATGGAACTTTCATTACAGGCTTCTTGGTAATAATCGACATACATAGTTCGTGTTGTGGGATCATAACTAGAACCCAAATCTAAATCACAAGCGGATAACGCTAAACTTGCAATGACTATAAAAAGTTTATTCATGATGGTTATGTTGTTTCCTAATAATCGGTTGTGCATACATCGAATAAAGCTGAGTTTTTACGGCATCACTCTCACCTTCACTGCGCTGCTGCAATTCTTGAGTGCCTGATTTAATATCGTCATCATTATACGTTGCAAGAGGCTCACATACCCCCTGCTGTGCTAGTCGCTGATGTGCGGCATAGTTAATGGGATAGCAGGCGTAACCATTGACAATTTGACGATCCATCTCTGCGGCCAGCATTTCTGCTGAATGAAAAAGCTCAGGTGAAATTTCTTCACCAAAACTAATTTGAACTCGCCCTTTCTTACCCATGAGTCCAGTAACGATACTGGTAACATCCTCGTTATCTGCCTTCAGATAAATATCACCCTGAAGAATGGCAGCCAGCTCTCGAGCTTTTAAAATATCACACGGGTCAAATTCATAACTAATACTGACAGGGATCGGATTAAGCACCTGTAATGATTGTGAAAAAGTTTCTTTCGTTGTTCGTCCTGCCAGACTTAGCATTTTTAAAACAGCAGTATCCGTAGTATCAATACCATCTTTGGCACGACCTTCTCGCTGTGCAATCCATACTGAATGCCCATCTGAAATAGAATGGCGAATATAGCGAGATAATAACTGCAAAGCTGAGAATTTTTCACGCTTCGCCTTAATCGAACGCTTAACAATGAAGCTCTTATTCAAGCGCATAAAATCCCCAACGATGGGATTGGTTAATAAGTTATCGCCAATGGCAATTCGACCTGTCGGTTTATTACTCCGGTGCAGTGCATAATTAACTAAGGTAGGGTCAAGCGCGATATCTCGATGATTGGAGAGCCATAAATAACTTTTGCTGCCATCCAGTTGATCAATACCGGTTATCTGTAGTGCCGTTGTAGTTTTGTTAATGATCTTTTCAACGTATCCCGCTAACCAAAGTTGAAATTCAGCAATAGATTCAAGCCCCGTCAAATCTTTTTGTAAACGCCAACGCACCAGTGAACGTGCCAATAAACGTAAAGGTCCGCGCCAATTGGGACGCATGAAATAAGCTAGCCCCTTAACCAGATCGGGTTCGGCTAATAAACGTTCAAGAATCTGTTGGAATTCACTATCGTTATAAGGCCGTATATCCGCAAACTCATCCATTAATTATTCCTAGCAAAAACTATGTATATAACAAAGATAACTTGTTTCTGTTTTACGAAGCGATAGTATATCGCAGCAATATCCCTATCCCTATCTTTAAGAGGCTATTTATTATGGTTGATACATGGCAGCCGTCTGAACAAATAACAAGAATTTCCGCCGAGAAACTATTAGGTTTTACTTCTTTAATCAGTAGCCAAGAAAATATACAAGAGGATGTTATGCGCCTTGAAAGCGCTGATGTCGAATTTATAAACAGTCTTTTAAACGCCCCTCAAAGCGCATGGTTAATGGCGATCAAGGATTTCACCGATACTCAGGTGTTAAACTTGTGTATGTTATTTACCGTAGGGGAGATGAAATATCCTGGCTGGACTTTCGGCAGTAAAAATCCGACGATCTATTTTTTACGGCACTTAAAAGCAGAGAATCGAGCCGCAGAAAAAGACTTTGTCCGCTGGCTAAAGAAACAAACCGATAACCGCTATATTCCTTATGGCCCTGCATTAATCTGAAATACCCATAAATAGTCGTTATGACTATTTAATGTATCTTAACAATTCTTTTCTAAGCTCGTCCATTCGAATGGGCTTAGCCATAAAACCGTCCATTCCTACCGCCAAACATTCAGCTTTTCTATCCGCCATGACATCTGCTGTCAACGCTAAAATAGGTGTATGTCCATCTTCTTCTTGCATGCGAATCATACGCGTAGCGTGTAACCCATCCATAACGGGCATATGACAATCCATTAAAATCACATCATATTTTTTACGTTTCCAAGCGCTTAGAGCTTCTTCACCGTTTTCTGCTATTTCAACATTAAACCCCATTTTCCTTAGCATTTGTGAGGTTACTTTCTGATTAACGAGATTATCTTCCGCTAATAATATATCCCCCCGAAAATTGGCCTTCACCGCTGCCGTTACAAGAATGCGCTTATATCGAGTAATCAAGGTATCCGGTTGCGCTTGCCAATCATGAGAAAATAGCCGCTCCAATATCGACCTGAGTTCTTGTTGCCCTAACGGCCACTCCCAATATGCGTGTATACCCTGCTTAATTAAGGCTTCATAATCAAGATTAATTGCCTCGACAGTTGTCATGGCAACAAATATATTAGCATGATCTTCACGATCAACAATTCCACGCAATAACCTTTCTACTTTAGCCGAACCAAGCTCTCGAGAGAATACTAATAGCTTAGGTGCGGCTTGCTGCTCTAGAGCCAGTATGACCTTGCTAAGTTGATTAAATTCTTTGACCACCAACCCGGTGCGTTTTGCTACCTCCTTCATTAATAAACGATTAACCTTCACTTCATCCACAACCCAGGCAGATGATCCGGCAACCGCTTCAGACACAGCAATTTGAGATTGAATACTCGCAGCAGAAGTTTCATCACTCGCCAGCGCCACCTCTAGGTCTAACCAGAAATTTGAACCCAAGTTTGGACTACTCACCAAACCCACACTACCGCCCAGCATCTCTGCTAAACGCCGGCAAATATTCAACCCTAGCCCTGTACCTCCCATTTGTACCGACTGTGCACCATGGGCATCGGTATATTCATCAAAAATAAACGCTGCTTTATCCGCGGACATACCGATGCCACTATCCTCAACAGAAAAGCGCAATCGACTACTACTGTCTTTTGCTTGCAGTGTCACTATTCTAATAATAACGTGCCCACGCATAGTAAACTTAATCGAATTGGTGAGAAAATTCATTAAGATTTGACGTAAGCGAACCGCATCAGTAATGATGTATTGCGGGGTGTTTTCATCCATAAAAATTTGAATATTTAGGCCTTTCTCTTTGGCTTTGCTGCCCACCATTTCAACCAGAGAATTAATCAACTGTATAAGGTCAAAACTTTCATTTTCTATGGTTAATTTATTCGCTTCGATCTTGGATAAGTCTAAAATGTCATTGATGATAGAGAGCAGGTGTTCAGCAGAATGCTGGATAGTAGAAACACATTCTTGTTGCTCATGATTCAACTCCGTTTGCTCAAGTAACGAAGCCATTCCCAACATACCTGTCATGGGCGTTCGTATCTCATGGCTCATACTGGCTAAAAATTGACTTTTAGCGGCATTCGCTTGCTCTGCACCGGCCTTTGACGTTAATAAAATTTGGTTTGCTTTTTTTTGTTCAGTGATATCCGTTGCAATCACCAACAACGATATTATTTTGAGATTTTTTACGATAGGGACAATACGATTTTCCATCCAAATACTGCTGGATGTTTCACTCTTTAATTCTATTTCATAGCGCTGCGGCGCTTGCTGATCAATCGCATCCTCTAACGCTTTTGCAAAAATCACCTCACCCTCAGGAGATAAAAACTCAAAGCTAGAGTGACCAATAACATCAGTTTCAGTAAAGCCTTCTACCGTCCGATTAACCGTTAATATTATGCCGTCACTATCAATTTCCGTAATAATATCAGGCACATGACTCCACAATAACGCGAGCCTAGGATCTGGAGAGTTTGAATTACGATATCGATAGATAAAACCTATGAGCACTGCCAGCAGTATGGCAAAAAGCAGAAAATAAATTTCCAACCCTTGCCACTGCGGAGTGACGGTTAAGGCATAGGCCTTAAAAGGAAAAGACATCAACAATAAACGGAGCAGGTTAATGACTCTCTGATCCATCTTGGCTTAAATAATCCAGCAGTAACTGTCGCTGCTGAGGCCATTGAAATGAATCCCAGCCGTCATGCATTTCACGTTGATTACTTTGCAACAAACACATTTTAGGCGCTGCACTGCGATCTTTGCTCACATCTTTCATAATACGAGCCGCAATATCTGCATAATGGAGGTCCATCATTAATAACGCCGAAGGTTTATCTTTAGCGATCAAATAGCCCAACTGCACAGGATCATCAGCCAAAATAACATCCCAATTGTTCCTCCTCAGATCGGCTGCTAATTCACGAGCCTGACTATCCTGTAATGAAAATAACAGCAGACGACGATCATCCGCCACTAGCTCATCCGGTACAGGCATGTCATTTTGCCGTAGGAAATCGACAAAGGTATCAACCGGTATGCGGTTATCCCCCCTGCCTGGTAGTTTATATGCGTCCAAATGTCCTCGCTCAATCCAGCGAATGACTGTTCGGAAATTAACACCGCAATACTTTGCGGCTTCACCTGTGGTTAACGCTTGTTTATCTGCCACTGCAACTTCTCAGTTTCTTACTAAACTTACACTAAGTATAGGTACTGACTAACCATACTTGCCTAGGAAGTTGGTACTTTTTCTTAGAACTTATTTTCACCAGAACGGATGCTTTAATGAAGTCGAGTTATTATGACCCCTACCTTACTACTTGTTGACGATGAACCTGCTATTACAGACGCAATAGAAAGCTCCCTTTTAGACGAGCATTATATTATCTATAAAGCAGGCTGTGCCGCAGAAGCATTAAGCATTTTAGAGCAGCATGCGATTACCGTTGTGATCACAGACCAAATAATGCCAGGTATGTCAGGTATTGATCTCTGCGCTACCGTACATCAACGCTGGCCCACGACTTACCGCATACTGCTGTCATCAGAGGACGAAAAAGGCCTATTGCCCGCCTCTCTCAAGGGCGATGTCCATCAACGCTTAGCCAAACCTTGGGATGCGATGTTATTACGCTATAACATTAACGAAGGTATTCGACAGCAACGTATTTTAAAACAGGCCATAAGTTTACGTGAGAGCTTTCAGCAGCAAGATCAAGCTTGCCTTATAACCGACGACAACTGGGTTATCCAATTAACCAACCCCAGTGCCGCTGAATGGCTAGGGAGTACCACTGGTGAGTTACAAGGAAAGAACTTATTTTCGAAATCAATCAGTAACAATTCAATTCAACAAGAAACCCAGCTAATTAATACTTTGGAGTCTCTCCAACACTGGCAAGGTAGCTTTCATTTTAATACCGCCAGTATCCATGGCAGTGAAGCCTGGATGTGCATTGTGCCTTTTGCTGATCATCACTTCCTATGCTTAGCCATTCCGATGATTGATGACATGTTGCATGAACTCAGTCGCGAGCCCCATCATTTATCGGATAAATCTCGCCTCCCCTCCAAAGGCTTAACCACAAATTTAGCTCTAAATACTAAGGTAACAACCCCTTCTTTTCGTTATTTAAAAATAATGATGGATCATCCTGATAAGTTAAACCTAGATTTCATTACCGTTATAAATGAACGCTTACAATTGGTCAGTGATAATTTATATCACATCACTGCAACCCGTGCCGGTGATCAAATCCTTCGCCTTCCTTTGTCTGTTGACCCGAAACATATTGAAAATTTACTGGCCAATATTCATCAAGAATTCATCCAACCACTCAGCTTTCACGGCCGTGAGTCCATCATCAAATGGCACTCAGAAATACTTGAATACAACCCCAATTTGTCGCCAGACTTAGAAAAAAGTGCTAAAGAAGCGGAACTGAATATAAATAAAGGGCAAGAAGGAAAGAATGCTCCTTATCAAGGGCACAGCTATTATCAGCCGCAGCATTACGCCCATACAGGATTCAACTGCTTGCCAATATTTGATCAACGTGGCCAAGGCATAGCATTGTTGCCTCCCTCTTGCCAAAGCCAAGAAGATTTGGAGCAATGGCTCAACGATGCGATTCACTGCTCGCAAGAATGGGATCGTTACTGTAAAACTCCAGTACAGTGGGTTAATGATCTTAGTGACCTCAAACCTCACCAAGTAATAAAAACACTCGCAGCCATCGTTTCTTTACGCCGCCAGCCAAATCAAGATCTCAATCAATGGTGGTTAATATTGAGTCCCGAGCAACTGCTCGATATTAAACACGCCGGTGAACACATGCAGGATCAGCTTAACAGTCTAGAAATAAAGGTGCTGGTGAAGAATCCCGACTTTCATCTTAATAGCATCAAAGAGTTCAGCCATGACTTACCCAAGATGTTTGCTGGGCTCTGCATTGATAGTCAATGGTTATTCGATGGCCGCCAACAGATCAAGCGTCATAGCATGCAGTTACTCAATCATCTAAAAAATCAAGATTTACTGCTGCTAGCCATCGACATTGAGACCCCCGAACAGCTGGCGCTCTTGCATACAAGTCCCTGCCATTGGTTAGCAGGAGAGATCTTATCGGTAAAACTATTACCTCAGCAAATATCCTGGCTACATCAATAAAGACTGAAATAAGGTATAATTCTGCGTAATTATTATTTATCGACCATTAGGATTTATCCGTGAAAAAAGAAAAACTTTATCACCAAATTGCGCATGCTTGCTTACAAGTTCTTAAAACACCTAAAGCTGATAGCAAAGAGCAAGTTAAAGCTGTTTACGAAGCCATTGATCAAGCATTTCATAACCAATTTGCACTGTTATCCTCTGAACTAGATGACTGTAAAAAACGCCTACAGCTGATAGATGCCCTTGATAATACTGAGCATACTTTACAAGATGCCCAAGATATTGCCCGCCAAGACAGTGCTAAACATTGATATCCAAGCACTAAGCAGTCAATAGCCTGAAATCACCCCCTAACTCTAAGAGAGATAGGGGTGAAATAATAAGTTCGAAATTGGGGTTCACATGCTTTTCTCTACTCGCTACAGCACCTTCTTGCTGTTGGTAATTTTGGCCGTTGCTACCGCGGCTTATCGGATCAATATGCAATCATCAGTCAATACCATCATTCAAAGCCCCAATGACCAGCGAGAATATCGCTCTCTGATACTCGACAATGGTTTAAAGGTGATTCTTGTAGCCGATAAAGAAGCCGATAAAGCCGCTGCCTCATTAGCCGTTAATGTTGGTAGTGGTGATGACCCTCAAGGCCGTCAAGGATTAGCCCACTTTTTAGAACACATGCTCTTTTTGGGAACGGAACCTTTCCCAGAAGCCGGTGAATATCAAGAATTCATTAATAAGCACGGTGGTAGCCATAATGCTTTTACCGCCCATGACGTAACCAACTACTTTTTCGAAATTGATAATGATGCGCTGGCAACGGCTCTCGATCGCTTTGCCCCCTTCTTTATCTCTCCAACATTTAATGCCGAATACGTTGAGCGTGAAAAAAATGCAGTCAATGCTGAATACACTTCAAAGTCGAAAGATGACGGTCGTCGTATCTTCTCAGCAGAAAAGCAAGCGATGAACCCAAAGCATCCGTATGCGAAATTCGCCACTGGCAGCTTAACAACGTTAGAAGATCGCCCAAACAGTTTGATTCGTGATGAACTCATTGCTTTTTATCATCAACATTATTCAGCCAATGCGATGTCACTCACCCTCATTGGTAATTATGACTTAGATAGACTCGAACAATGGACCGAAGAAAAATTCAGTGCCATTCCTAAGCGTGATGTCGTTGCTAAAGCGCAGCGCCCGAGTTTATATCAGCAAGACCAATTACCTCTAGATTTACAAATTGAGCCGATCAAAGAACTACGCCAATTAAAATTTTCCTTCCAAATGCCTGAAAGCTTAAGCTTGTATCAATACAAGCCTTTACAGATCATCAACCATTTATTAGGTCACGAAGGCGAAGGCAGCTTATTAGCGTTGTTTAAAAAACGTGGCTGGGCAGAAGGCTTAAGTGCTGGGCGAGGTGTTAGTACACCTTGGGAATCAACGTTAACCGTTAATGTACAACTCACGCTAGTCGGTCTTTCTCATATTGATGAAATTACCGCGGCCGTTTTTGCTTATATAGAATTACTGCAACAAGGCTTACAAGACGAGGACTTTATTGAGCGCATTTATGGCGAACAACATCAACTATCGGAACTCGCGTTTGCTAATCAAGAGAAATCCAAAGCAGGCCACTTTGCGGTACGCTTAACCAATAACTTGCGCCATAGAGAAGCCAGCCAAGTTATTTATGGCGACTACCAATGGCAAACACCTGCTACTGAAGTGTTAAAACCCTTTTTAGATCAACTAACCCGCAACCATTTAATTCGCACCCTAATTGCACCAGAAGTCGAAACCAATACCACCGATACTTGGTACGATACCAAGATGATGCTTCGCCCTGCGGTGATTAAAGACTTTACGGCAAGCAAAGATCCTATTTTAAAGCCTGAATACCGCGAGCAATTATTTTTACCGAAGGCCAACCCTTTCATCCCGAATTCTTTCGCCTTAACCGATGCGCCAGCGCAAGACATTCCGACCACCTTAATCGATAAGGCCGGAATGCGTTTATGGTACTACCCTGAACAAGAATTCCGCTTACCGAAAGCAAAGGTCTTCATTAATTTGCATAATCAAGACGTCGCTGACAATGCGAAAGATCGTATCATTGCCCAGCTTTTCAGCCACAGCGTAAACGAACTTATTAGCAGTTATACCTACCCAGCCTATGTCGCCGGTTTAAATTATCAACTGCATGCCAGTGGCCGTGGATTAGAACTGTCCATGTCGGGCTATCACGATAAACTGCATGTTTTATTAGAAAAAATTGTCGATACCATGGCGTCTCTAACCGCAGAGAATGTTAGCGAAGAAGAATTCAAACGCTATCAAGCTCAGCTTAAACGTCGCCTAGAGAACCAATTAAAAGCTAAGCCCTATGAGCGTACTATCAGTGAATTACGCCGCTGGTTACGCAACCCGAGCTTTAGCCAACAAGAACTGATTGCGGCTTTAGATACGGTGACATTAGACGATGTATTAGCGTTTAATACTCGTCTAAAACAATCGTTGTATGTTGATAGCTATGTACATGGAACGTTAGAGCCCGAAGCGGCTAAAGCGATCAGCGAAGTGCTAAAGAAAGCGTATCAGCCTCATGGCGAACATATTGCGCCGGCAAAAATAAGCAAGGTTCCTAGTAGCACGATTCTTAATAACAAAGCAGCTGATAACACAGCTTCGAATCAATACCTGCAAGTTATTGATCGACAGCATCCTGATAGCGCCATGAGCTTGTATATTCAGGGTCAGCAGTTTGACGAATTAACCTCAGACAATGCCAGAGCTCACTATGCACTGTTAGCTCAAATAATTAGCTCGCCTTATTACCAATGGCTGCGTACCGAGAAAAAAATGGGCTATATCGTATCAGCCTCTCCTTTTCCTCAAAATGCAGTGCCTGGATTGATTTTCATCGTGCAATCTCCTAACGCCAGCAGTGCAGAAATTCTGGCCGAGTCAGAAAGTTTCTTTATCGACTTTAAGCGTCAACTTGCAGCACTGACTGAAGAGGAATTTGAAGATCATAAGCAAGGGCTTATCAGCCGTTTGGTCAGTAAGAAGAAAAACATGGCAGAAAAAGTCGGCCACTTCTGGCATAACATTGAGGTCAACCGTTTAACATTCGATACTAATGAGTCGATTGCACAAGACGTTGAACAGATTCAGCTAACTCAAATTAAAGCACTATTCGAAAGCAGTATTATTGAGAAAAAAGATCCACGTTTATTATTTTCTCATAGCCAAGAAGTGCCAGAAAAAGATTGGACTGAACTATCGACGATCAATAAGGCTGACCTAGATAAGCTATAAAGCCCTACTCAATAGGCTAGATTCCTTGTAACTATTCAGGTAGTTCAAATTAAGACAGAGCAAGATCCATTGTTGGGTGTTTGTGGAATAAATACCCAATCATGGATCGATTTGTAAACTTGCTGAATAGTTACGACTCCTTTTGAAAAGAAATCTGTGCATTTTCACAAGGTACTGCAACGTCGCCGCCCAATGGGCAGTTGATTGGCAATACCTTGCGTTAACTGCCAATAAAATACCTGGGGCATCTTAAAGTAGCTTTAAAGTAGCCGTTACAACAAGACTGAAGCGCTGATGTCACCATCAGCAACCATCGAGGCTACCAGTGAATACTCTAAAAATTCAGCACTGGTGGTTAAATGATTATGTAGCCATAGCTGAATCTGCTCTTGCTGATCTTCCTGGTCGATCAAATAGGCATCATAGCTTTCTAACGTCAACTGAACGACATGCTTAGACAATACTGTTTTTGATGGGCCAGAAACACTAATTGTTAACGTTTGCATGGAAAAGTTCCAGTCAAACAGGCAATACATAGACTCATCTTTGACATTGTCATCGAACAAAGAAAATGCATAATCTGCACACCCTAGAACCGAAATTTTAATCAATTCTTGAGTATTTCCGGCACTTATAGCCTGGTGTAAAACCTTGCCATCATTGCTTTCTTCTTGCGTCCACATACCTAAAACCCCTAATCAAATATAGCTGGCATTATCCATAGCCCGTGCAATTAAGCAAGATTAAAGCAAAGGCGCTATAATCTATTAATATTTGCTTCACATTTAAATGATAAATATCAAGATACGCCTATGAAGAATTGCTCTGAAAACTCGCTACATCAACGCATTGCTGAACTTGAAGAGCAGGTTAAAGAACAGAAAATCGCCCTCAACACACTGGGTTCAGCGCAACTCTTGGATAAACGCTATCAAGAATTGGTAGAGCATGCTCCGGTATGTATCCATGAAATTGATAGTAACGGTAAACTGGTTAAAATGAATCCTGCCGGCATTGCAATGCTGGGGCTGACTCAAGAGTCTGAGGTCGTCAATACCCCGTATTTAAACTTTGTTGGTGATGCGAACTTAGGACGTATTCAAGGTTTGATGCAAGAAGCACTGAAGGGGAATCAAGCGTCTCATTTTCAATTTACCGTGGATACTCCTGCCGGCGATAAAACCTTTGAATCAAACTTCATTCCAATATTAGACCCTCATGGGAACATAACCAAATTAATGGGTGTTACTCGTGATATCACCTTGAAGCACCAGTCTGAAAGCCACCTTCTTAAAGCCAAAGAACACGCCGAGAATGAGAATTTAGCAAAAAGTAAATTCATGGCCAATATAAGTCATGAATTACGAACTCCGATTAATGGCATTCTCGGAGCATCTCAAATTTTAGCCTTTGAAAGTCTAACCCCTGAACAAACAGAATTAGCCGATATCATTCATTCTTCCAGTGATATTTTACTCGAGTTAATTAACGATTTACTCGACATATCAAGCTTAGAAGTCGGTAAAAATCGATTAATATTAAAGGAGATAAACTTATCCGGGCTCATACACAATATATTTAATATGTTTCGTATTGAAGCGCGCAACAAATCGCTATCTTATGAAATTGAGGGTCTCGATAGCTTGCCAAAAATGGCGTTCATTGATGGCCTACGTATCACTCAGATAATGCAAAACATCATATCTAACGCCATGAAATTTACTGATCATGGCAGCATAAAAATTCAGATTAATAACAAGCCTTTAGCAGACAATTCAATTTTATTTATCGCCAAAGTAACCGATACCGGCTTAGGTATTCCTGCATCTCAGCAGCAGGATATTTTTACCGCGTTTACACAATTAGATATGGACATGTCTAAACGCCAAAAAGGGTCAGGCTTAGGGTTGGCAATCTGCCAGCAACTTTGCCAACTGATGTCCGGCAATATTCAAGTCAAAAGCGAGCCCGGCAAAGGGTCAACATTTACCATTGAACTGCCGATATTATTGGCAGATAAAAGAACCTCAGCTACCAACCGCAGCTCTCCTTTAACTAACATACAACGGAAATATAATAAAAGAGTTTTATTGGTTGAAGATAATATTGTAAATCAAAAAGTGACTACGATACTTTTGAAAAAATTAGGTTTACAGGTTCAAATTGCCAATAATGGTCAAGAAGCTTTAGACATTTGTCATAAAGAAATATTTGATATTATTCTCATGGATATTCAAATGCCCATTATGGACGGTATTCAAGCAACCGAATTTTTATCGATGCTACCTAACTTCAGCCAAACTCCTATCATTGCCTTAACAGCCTCAGCCTCTCATCAAGAGCAACTAAAGTATAACGCGGCAGGCATGTCTGGATTATTGGCAAAACCCATTCGTTTAGAGGCTTTAGTTGAAGAGTTTGATCTCTGGTTTTAGCTGTGAATATTCAGATGCTTTTATTTAAGCGCCTTATTCAAAGCTGCAACCATGTCTTCGCTATCCTTGATCTGTCGGATCACTGTAAATAACTCATGCGCTTCAGGATATGATTGTCGCATTTGACTCAACCACTGCTTTACTCGGCTCGAGTAATGATGCCCTTTCGAACCAATTACCTGCACCTTGCGGTAATCCAAAATCATCAAAACCACTTCCTGCCAATCCATTTTATCGCTAATGCCAGCCACTATCGCTGCCAAGTTAGGCGTAGCCAGTGCACCTCGGCCGATCATGAGATCATTACAACCTGAGACTTCTCGACACTTAACCGCATCTTCAGCATTCCAGATTTCACCATTGGCAATAATAGACAAGTTCTTACCTTCTCTAGCCAATCGTTCTTTAACCTGCGCAATATAATGCCATTTAATGGCTTCTGCTTTATAGCCATCTTCCTTGGTACGGGCATGAATCGTTAGTTCATCAGCCCCTGCTGAAACAATCGCATCCACTATTTCATGCACACAATTGGGATCATCCCAGCCTAAACGAATTTTTACCGACAGGGTTTTATCATTTGGCACTGCTTGGCGCATTGCGGAAACGGCATCATAAATAAGTTCTGGCTCTTTTAAGAGTGTTGCTCCCCCTTTACTTTTATTCACTGTTTTCGCTGGACAACCGAGGTTCAAATCGACGCCATGAGAACCAAGTTCAATAGCTCTCTGGGCATTCATCGCCAAAGTATCAGGTTCTGATCCCAATAACTGCATACGTATAGGCACTCCACTCGGAGTAAAGCCATTATTCTCTAGCTCAGGTGCCAGCTGATAGAAAGTACGCGGCGGCAATAATTGATGATTGGATACCCGCAAGAATTCTGTGACGCATAAGTCATAACCCCCTAAGCCGGTTAATAATTCACGAACGGTATGATCCATTACCCCTTCAAGTGGAGCTAAAACAATGCGCATAATGTACCGAGAGTTGTGCTGAATAGTGAGCAGAAGAATAAAAAGCGTGATCATATCAATTCCGCTCCATTAGGTAAAAGAGAAAGCGGTTTGATGACAGCTTTGGCGGCATCTGACATTACTGTAATGGTTAAATCTTGTTAGTCTAAGCTCATTATTATAAAAACAAATCCAACACAGAAAAAGGTCACAGCATGAATTCACACTTTGATGTCATCGTTTTTGGCGCCACCAGCTTTGTCGGCCAAATATTAGTACAGTATTTAACCAATCAGTTTAACCAGCCAGGCAAAGAAAGCCTTAAGTGGGCAATCGCGGGCCGATCTCACGCTAAACTAGATGAAGTGAAAGCAAAAATACAGCAACCCGATTTGACCACTATTATTGCGGATGCACAGGATGAAGTCGCACTCAAAGCCATGTGTGAGCAAACAAAGGTCATTATCTCTACCGTTGGCCCCTATGCCCTTTATGGCGAAGCGTTAGTCAAAGTCTGTGCAGAGTCAGGTACTGATTATTGTGACTTAACCGGTGAAGTTCAGTGGATTGATCGTATGCTGAAGAAATATGAAGTTGCCGCGAAAGCCAGTGGTGCCCGCATCGTTCATTGCAGTGGTTTCGATTCAATCCCTTCTGATATGGGTGTTTATTTCACTCAAAAAGAAGCGAAGAAGTCATTCGGCGAATACTGTAATAATATTTCCATGCGAGTAAAAGCAGCAAAAGGCGGTGCCTCAGGCGGTACTATTGCCAGTGTGCTGAATATTACTGAAGAAGTAATGAAAGACCCGGCCTTGCGTAAAGACTTGGTGAATCCTTATTTAATTTGCCCAAAAGATCATGGCTATAAAGCTCGCCAATTTGATACCAAAAAACCTACTTTTGATAAAAACTTCAATGGTTGGACCGCGCCTTTTATCATGGCCGGTATCAATACTCGCATCGTCTTCCGTTCAAATGCACTTATGGGAAGCCCTTACGGTACTGACTTTAAATACGACGAAGCCATGCTAGTCGGCAAAGGCTTTAAAGGTCGCTTAACTGCCACTGGAATCGTTGCTGGTTTAGGTGCTTTCTTTATTGGCGCCGCGCTGAAACCGACGCGCTGGATATTATCAAACTATGTCCTGCCAAAACCCGGTGAAGGCCCTACACCAAAAGAACAAATCGAAGGCTACTACGACATACGCTTTATCGGTAAAACCCCTGCTGGCAAAGAAATTTGCACCCAGGTAAAAGGCCAAGGTGACCCGGGTTACGGTTCCACCAGCCAGATGCTGGGCCAAGTAGGTGCTTGCTTAGCCCTCGACAAAGAATTATTAGCGGATAAAGACGGTGGCTTCTGGACGACTTCTACTTTATTAGGTGATCGCTTAATTGAGCGCCTAGAAAAAGACGCACAACTTAAATTTGAAGTGCTTAGCTAAGAGAAAAGATAAAAGCGTTTCACCACAGAGATGTATGGACTCCCACTTCCAACGGAGTAACGTGATAAGTAAGCCTACTTTCACAAAGGAGCCATACATGACTTATTCTAATGTAATCGCCATTGATCTAGCAAAGCATGTTTTTCAAGTCTGCAAAGCTAGTCACGATGGTACCGTTA
>Ga0209292_1003954_pt1 | contig 15985 bp, 12 predicted proteins | sample GOMGulsemesocosm_2_FD_184634 | JGI IMG/M metagenome (GOLD analysis project Ga0209292, IMG submission 184634) | Methane-oxidizing microbial communities from mesocosms in the Gulf of Mexico - GOM9C Gulf of Mexico (SPAdes) (version 2) | ecosystem: Environmental > Aquatic > Marine > Cold seeps... | reverse complement strand
GATAAATTTCTAATATTTAGCATGCCAATTCCTAATACTGGTTTCTAATCTTGGGCTAGTTTACAATCGCTTTAACAACAAAGGTGAACCAAATGACGAACGACAAGTAAAGCTAGTCGAACGACCATTTATACTCAACAACAGGTAAATATTGCATTGCAGAATCAACATTTGGCGAAAAAAATACTTAAAATAATCACAGCGCTATGTCTCTACGGAGCTGCGCTCTATTGGTTTTATCAGCTGGGTCAAACGGATTTACTCGTGGTTTTTCTCACCATTTCTCTTATGGTGCCCATTGTCTTTCTCATTAATGATCGCTTCAAACAGCAACAAATTATCGATCAGCTTCATCAAGAGACTCTCACTGCTGAGCTTAATTTATTAAAAAGCCAAATTAACCCGCATTTTTTCTTTAACACACTCAATAACTTGTACGGACTAGCGGTTAACAAATCAGATTTAACCCAGGATGTGATTTATAAACTGTCACAAATGATGCGCTTTACAATTTATGATGGCCGTAAAGATACGGTTTCAGTGCAAGATGAGGTCGCCTATCTCGAAAACTTTATCGAATTAAACCAAATTAGACACAACAATACATTAGATATTGAATTTATTAAAAATATTGAAGATATGGAACAACGAATTCCGCCTTTACTATTTATAAACTTACTCGAAAACGCCTTCAAGCATGGTGTTGATACGCAAACACAGCATCAAACTATCAACTTTAATTTAACCACCAATAAATCAGCAATCGCGTTTGAAATAAGCAATAACTTCAATCAAAAAGTATTACAACAAAACAAGAAAAAGCGTGGTGGTGGTGGGCTAGGCATTGAAAATTTAGAACGGCGTTTAGCGCTTCTTTTTCCTGACAAGCATAATTATCAGATCACCAGCACAGAAGATACCTACTCCGTGCTTGTCACAATCGATTTAACCTAAGGTTAATTATGTCATTTAACTACTTCATTATTGATGACGAGCCTATTGCTCATACACTCATTGAAAACTTTGCTGACAGGCTAGGCGATATGAACCTAGCCGGTAATTGTTATAACGCCGCACAAGCGAGTGAGACGCTTGCTCAACAGAAAGTTGATTTAGTCTTTTTAGATATTCAAATGCCACAAGTCACGGGCTTCGAATTTTTGAAGGGGTTGCACAATCCACCGCAAATTATCATCGTCTCAGCACATCAGCAATATGCATTAGAAAGTTATGAATATGCCATTGCTGATTACCTGTTAAAACCATTTAACTTTGAACGCTTTGTTAAGTCTGTTGAGAAGATACGCACTGCACTCGCGGCCCCTGTATCATCAACGGTTAATGAAAGTGCTGCACCACATATCTTTATCAAAGATGATAAAAAGCACCATAAAGTACAGCTCAATGACATCCGTTATATCAAAGCAAATGGCAACTTTACATCGATACATCTACAGCAGGGTCATATTCTGAGCCAAATGAAGATATCAGATTTTGAAAAGTTACTACCCAGTGAGATTTTTTGCCGCGTGCACCGTTCTTATATAGTTGCACTCAGTGCTATTACCTTGGTGAAGGCTAACGAACTTGGGCTTGATGAAGTATTTATTCCCATTGGCCGTGTCTATAAGCCACAGATTAAAACAGCGTTAGGGTATCAAAGCGATTAATCTACTGACGGATAGCCGTTTTTCTTATACTCTTTGACCATTGAAATAACAACATGATTATTATTAGGAATTGAAATGTTAGCTAGATTCATTAAACGATGTACCGCCATTATGCTACCGGCGACCTTGCTGCTTGCCAGCGCTCAATCCTTCGCTTTATCTGATATAACACAGGCAGAGAAAGACCGCATAGCCCAAAAATTTGCCAGCGTACGTCCAGAACTGATGGTATCTGATGTTGAAAAGACAGATATTGCAGGCATGTATTTATTAAACTTTTCAGGCAAAGGCAGCGTGTATTACGTGCCCAAAGGCGACTATTTTTTTACGGGTGACTTATTGCAGATAGCTGGAAATCGCTTTATTAACATCAAAGAAAAACGTCTTGAAGGGCCACGCAAAGCAGCACTGGCGCAATTAGATCCCAAAGATATGATTATTTACCCAGCGACGGGAGAAAAGAAAGCGAGCATTACAGTATTCACCGATGTCGACTGTGGTTATTGCCGTAAATTACACAAAGAAATAACACAAATTAATAGTTTAGGGATCGAAGTGAGATACCTAGCCTATCCTCGTGCAGGCATTAATTCACCATCATATAACAAGGTTGTGGGTGCGTGGTGCGCCGAGGATAAACTTGATGCTCTAACCAAACTAAAAATGGGCGTGTCATCGGCCTACCCTGTGTGTAAAGACAATCCAGTCGCTAAACAATTTATATTGGGTAACCGTTTGGGTGTGACAGGCACACCAGCTATTATTTTAGAATCAGGTGAAATGTTACCAGGTTATTTACCAGCGGATCAGCTAGCCAAAACGATTGGGTTATAACTATCGTTTAAACCACTGCGATATTCGCAGTGGTTTTATCTTTTATTTATTAAATTTAGCCTTAATACCTTCAACAAAAGGCTTATTAAGTTCAGTGACTTTATAAACCGTGTCATTTGGCGCCGTCACTGACAATACATAATGCTCAATTTTCCAACCTGCATCTGTCATTTTAAGTACACCAGAACCACGACAAATGCCTAGATTAGTCGTATCTAATAACTCATCAAACCATGCCAATGTTCCATCATCAGAAAAGTAAATATTGCGATCTATGGCTGTAAAATCCCAAGCCTCGCCATTTTCAAAGTAACCTTTACCCCATTCATAAAACGCATCTTTGCGCCAGTTCTCGGTAGCGTCTGTACCTATGAAAATTGAGTCTTTGTTTAAGCCACCAAAGTAATCATTGGCATTGGCAGTAGCTGCGGCTCGGTGCCACTTATCCATAAACTGATTAATCTCCAACTTAGCGACACCAGGCTCAACAGACGTGGTATTACACCCTGTAAGCGTAAGTGCAACAGACAGCCCTATAATCATCATAGAAACAGGTTTTAAAAGTGGTTTAAACATGAATTATTCCTTTAAATTTAATGGTATGTAGATTTTGTAAGTCAGCATAATCAGCTCCGTTTTAAATGTCTATCTATTAAATGTAAGTAAATACCATTGTATTACAAGTGTAATCACTGTAGATTACAAGCGTAATTAACGGGAGTTGTAATGAAAACATTTATATTAGAAATAAGACAGTCGCTAATCAGCCTTAAGTCATCACCCGGCTTTACAGCCTGCGTCGTTTTAACGTTAGCATTAGCATTGGGGGCGCTTATTAGCATGTACAGCATTAACTACATGATGTTTGTTAAGCCGCTGCCTTATCCCGATCAAGACCGTTTAGTTGTTGTGCAGCAACAACTTATTAAAAATAAAGAAGTTCGATTAACAAGCCAGACTTTTCCTGCATTAATGATGTGGCAAAAACAGCAAACCCAGTTCGAAGAAACGGCATTAATTGGTTATTACGATCAACCATTAACGAGCCATGATGAACAGCCAAAAATAAAAACCACATTTACCACGCCTGGTTACTTCAAGCTAACGGCAGCCTCCCTGGCAATGGGCCGAGCGTTAGAACAATCTGAAGCCATCAATACCCACCAGCCAGTTGCTGTAATAAGCCATCAAATGTGGCAACAATTTTATAATAGTGACCCCGATATCTTATTTAAAACCGTGGCTATCAATTACATCAATTATCGCGTTATTGGCGTAACAGCTGCGCATTTTTATGAACCGCGATTGCATGGCAGCGATCGTGCTACTCAAATTTGGCTGCCGTGGGATTTTAACCCAGATACTGAGAAACAATTTTGGGGCCGTTATTATCCTTTTCATCAGTTCATCGGAAAAATAAAAACAACGTCATCGGCTTTGGCAGCCAATCACGAACTAAGTGAAATCATTAAACAAGGTTTTGAAGAAAACGCCAGTCATGAACCTTACTTTGAAGGCTATTCTATCGATAGCAAAATACGGCCAATGGAATCCGTGATCTTAGGTGATAGCGCTAGCATGGCTATTGTTTTATTAGGCGCTGCACTTGGCTTATTACTAATAGCCAGTGCCAATGTCGCTAATTTATTGATGGCACGCACGGCAAAAAATCATCACCAATTGGCTATCCGCAGTGCACTAGGAGCAAAAACTAAAGACCTCTTTAGATTATTATTAGCGCAAACTTTATGTCTCTTAATGCCAGCAACGTTATTGGCAATTGGAATAGCTTTCGTGTGCTTAAATACGCTTACAGGGCTGGCCAGCGAACATCTGCCACGTATTAGTGAGCTTAAAATTGATGCCAACATTATTCTATTCTCAATAATTATCATGTTAATTATGTCGTATATTTTTGCTTACATATCCGCTAGAACGATTAATGCTAAGCGTTTACAGCAATCACTTCAATCCAGCGGAAAAGGCACTGTTGCTGGTGTATCAAGTAAAGTCAGAGGGCTGCTAATTACTAGTCAAGTCGCTATAGCCGCTGTATTAATTAGCGCAAATTTGGATTTGTTTATGCAAGCTAGTGACAAAATCAGCCAACCGCTGGGCTTTAATGAGCAACATCTCTACAACGTGCAGCTTACGACTGGAAAAACTAATCTAAATATGGCGCAACGCTTAGCGTTAATAAATACCATCAAGCGTGAAATGAATGAACTGCCGTATATTCAATCCATAAGTGCCGTGAGTGCTCAGCCATTACAAATCTACAACTCGACCAGTGTGCATACTGTTGATAAAAATCAAAGCATTGATGGGCGTTTCAATGCAGTCGATGATCAATACCTATCAACAATCCAGTTGTCTTTTATTGACGGCCGAGACTTCACGCCGCAAGAAGTGAAAAGTAAAGAGCAAGTCATTATATTAAGTAAATCACTGGCAGCCCAGTTATACCCTCAAGGTGACGCAGTTGGCAATACACTCACCTTTACCAGCAGTGATGATCCTAAGCCTCATAAAATCATCGGCATCGTAAACAACATGTACGATCCGAATGAGACTTCGACAAATATTGGTTACACCGCTTACCCGGGTTATCGATTAAACTTTATGCTGCGCACAGAGCCAGAACATACTCTATCCAAGCTACAGTTAATTAACGCCTTTTCGTCTATCAACAAACAGATAAACATTGATGAATTTACAAAAATGACCGACAGTCATCAAAGCAGTCTCGCACGTGATATCACCACGGCTAAATTTGCTTCAGTAATAACCTTGTTATCTCTATTGCTTGCCAGCGTTGGTCTGTATGGAATTTTGAGTTACAACATTAACTTGCGTCGTCACGAAATTGGTGTTCGCTTATCCATTGGGGCAAAAGGCTCTCACATCGTCAAGTTACTGCTCCAGCAAAACACCCTGCCAATGCTCATTGGGCTTTTAACAGGATTAGGTATAGCGCTAACTGCAATAGCCGTATTTGGCACTACATTTACGCAATACTTTACCTTTAATCCTTACGCACTTCTTATTGCTTTAACCTTATTGGTAATCACTGCCATCACAGCATGTTATTTACCTCTAAGACCGCTATTAACAGCTAGGCCCATTCATGTACTAAAAGGCTAATACTGATTAAAACCACCAAGTGAAATGCTTTAGTTAGCCTATTACTGTGGTGGCTTTTCTTTCATTTAACCTTCATTTAACCTTCAGTCCTTATGATGCAATCAAACGCTCATCATAAGGACAAAATAATGTATTTAAAAATAAATAAGCTTGCGCTAGCCACGGTGCTTTTAAGTTCGCTGTTTAGCCTCAGCAGTTCATCTCAAGAAGCCCCTGTCAAATTATCTAACGATAGTTCATTAACATCAGAAATTAATCAATTATTAAACGTTGAGCATTTGCCTGGTATGGTGTTATTGGTCAGAAAAAATAATGAAATAATCCATCATAAAGCCTATGGTTACTCTCACATTGAAAATAAGACACCAATGAAAGTTGATAATTTATTTCGACTTAATTCAATGACAAAACCAATCACGGCACTCACAACTCTCCAAGTGCTCAAAGAAAAAAACATTCCGTTGAGCACACCGCTGCAAACTATTTTCCCACAGTTTAAGCATCACCCCGACATTCCCTTATCAACATTATTAACACACACCTCAGGGTTTTCATATGGGTTTAAAATTAACCGCTGGGCGGGTTGGCTCTATTTATTTTCTAACCTAGGAGACAGCAAAACGCTAACCGAGTTTGTTGGGCGTTTAGCTCAATTACCATTACTTTCAACGCCGGGTGTTCGTTGGCGTTATAGTTTATCTTCTGATGTGCAAGGGGCATTAATTGAAGAAATTACGGATCAAAAATTATCAGAGAACATGAAAAACAGGCTGTTCAACAAGTTGGGAATGCATGACACTCGATTCTTTGTCGAACCAGAACAGGTCAAACGTTTAGCCCCGTTGTATGGTAATAATTGGCTAGGTAGTATGCCGAACCTTAAAGAAGACAACGACGTCATTGTGAAGCAAAGCGCCGAGTCAGGTGGAAGTGGCCTTGTCTCTACGGCCAGCGATTATTCTAAGTTTATTCAGTTACTAATGACACCTCAATCCTATCCTGATATTGTACAAAGTGATCAAGTAACACTAATGACCACGAGCCAACTACCAAATGAAATTCCTACCATTCCTGAGCGTTATTACACTAACTCTGGTTACAGTTATGGCATGGGAATAAAGCTTAAAGACGAGAAATACCTTAGCAAAGGCAGCTTTTATTGGGCAGGAAAAGGCGGCACCATCTTTTGGGCTGATCCCAAAAAAGCACTGTCTGTTGTTGTCATGATGCAGTATGAGCGTGGCAATAAAATATTAGAAAAAAAATTAATACCTATAGTTTATAAATGGCTAGCAAAGAATGAAAATATTACTCATTGAAGATGATTTTGATATCGCGGCCAGCATTGCTGATTACCTTGAATATCAAGCCATGAACGTGGACTTTGCCTATAACATCGAGCAAGCTAAACATGCTTTAGCCTGCTCAACATTTGATGTAATTATCATGGATGTCAACTTGCCTGATGGCAATGGCATCGCTTTCTGCCGAGAGCTTAAACAACAGCATAAAATTAAGCAGCCTATTTTATTTCTAACGGCCAGAGGGATGTTAGAAGATAAACTCAAAGCCTTTGATTCAGGTGCAGTTGATTACATGGTAAAGCCCTTTTCAATGCAAGAATTAGCCGCACGCATTAAAGCACTCAATGCACATATTAATAGCCAAGAGCAGTTTGAATTAGCCGTTGGCCCATTATCTATTTGCTTGCAAACGGGTTCGACAAAATATGATGCCAAACATATTCAACTACACACCATAGGTTTAACCATAGTCGAGGCATTAATGCGTAGTTACCCAAAGCCTTTAACTACTGATCGCCTATGTTCAATTTTATGGCAAGATGACGTGCCCAAAAGTAGCCCTTTAAAATCACACATTTCACGCATTAATACGCAATTTAAATCCCTATCATGCCAAAAACTGATCACGCCAATACGCGGCATTGGTTATCAACTCAACTTAAGTGATGCTGATGTCTAACAAAAGTTTGGCCGCAATTTTAAAATTAAGGCTGTGGATACTTACGCTGTTTACTAGTTTATTTTTTATTGCCACTGGATTCTTTTTCCTGTTCGCTATGGAAGACTACGCACATGAACAACAGCTAATAACACTCAGTGATATTGTTGCAACTAATCCATCCATCGATGTCTTGCCTAACCATATTCAGCTCTATAACAAACAGCAAATCCCAGCATCTTGGCTAACGTTATTAAAACAAAATCCTCTAAACAAGGCGCTAGAAACAACAGACCTGCAAGGTAACATTACCCATATACTGCAAGCCAAGTTCATAGACACTCAACATAGTTTCGTGCTCGCCTTAGACACCACTAAAACACATTCAGTATGGGAGATTACAGATAAATTACTTATTCTTATTTTGCCTTGGATTATTGTGTTCTTAGTAGTGGCTTCATTTTTAGCAACAACCTTTACGCGCCAAATACAACGTCAATTTAGCCGGTTACTAACCACCCTTAAAAACAATGAATCCCCTGACGCATTAGCGCAATTTGCACAAAACCAACCTATCGATGAGGTGAAGGAATTTGCCCAGTTATTTATGCACGTGTGGCAGCAAAAAATTGAAATCATAAGTAGGGAAAAGCAATCATTAGAGTACTTAAGTCATGAGCTGCGCACCCCTATTCAATCATCATTAGCCACGTTAGAGCTGTTGGCACTGACAACTCAAGACAGAAAACCCATTGAACGATTAACGCGCGCCCTTAATAGAATGACACGGTTAAGCAATTGCGTTTTATACTTAATGGAATCAGAAAAAGAGTTACCCACTTATCAAGTAGATATTTTATCCATATGTGAGCAGCTTACCGATGAGTTAAAGCCCTTAGCTGATATCAACAAACAATCAATGGTGATACATGCAAGTCAGCCTCTGCCATCAACAACAAAACACAGTGAGTTATTAGAAACTCCCTTTGTAACATTAATGGCGACGCAGGAAGTCATTGAAACACTATTGTCTATTTTATTAACGAACGCACTTCAGCACAGTAATAATGCCCCCATAATTATCACCGTCAATCAGCATGAAATAAGTATCAGAAATGAGAGAAGTTTGCACAGCCAAGATCATCAAGGTTTTGGTATAGGTTTAACTATCGCTAGACGTCTTGCTGAAAAATTCAGTCTAAATATCACTATTTCAATCGAACAAGAGTCACAAGTAATAGCCACTATATCCGCACAATAGAGCGGTTAAGTGGCTATGACACTCATATTATCCCTAGATATATTATACAGTTAGTGAATTAACGTTCATTTTCTTGGCTGCCAAGTTATTTACTTTTAGAAAATACTGTTTTATTCACGATAAGCCATTTATTTTGTCGCTTATACATCACTAAATAGTCAATGTAATGGGTCTTAGACGTTTCGAAATTAAGCTTTACCATTGCCATTGTGTCATCGACAATATCTACAGAGAGTACCTTTGCTTGCCACGTATCTGTCGTTGGTTTTTTAAAGAACGCTGCAAATTCTTTCATGGGAACAGTACGAACCACTTGCTGTTGAGTTTCTTTATTGAGTTGAAGCAACTTTACATCACCAGACTCCATGTCAAAGCTATCATTTAATAAGCGTTGGTCAGCGCCTGCTAAACCATTAAAATATTTATACGCAGTATCAACAACGGCTTGGTATTCATTGCTCGTTTGCGAGGCAGCCTGCACAGATAAAGCTGGCAACGTTAATACGATGACTAACAAGCTAGTGCTTATTGTTTTTATGATGTTCATGTTCTATTTCCTTGTTGGATATTAAATGAAGTGTTGTGTGAATTTACTGCCGACTTTTCAGTCGTTGAATCTAGTTCTTTGTTATTTAAGTTAAAAACAGGCATTGATAGCAACGCAGCCATAAAGCTTAAGCTAAACAAAGCGCTGAATGTCATGCCTCCAATAATCACGGCAGCTAAGCCACGATATATTTCTGCCCCTTCTCCCGGTAGTAACATTAAAGGCAACATGCCAAAAATACTTGTTGCTGTACTCATATAAATAGGCCGCTTTCGGCTGCTAACAGCTAAAACGATGGCTTGATGCTGACTCAGGTTCTGGTGCAAACCAATTTGATATTTATTGATTAATAAAATGGCATTATTGATAACAAGACCCAGCAATATGATGAAACCAATCATCGTAATAATATCCAGCGCTTGATCGGTAAAAAGGTTTAATAATTGAAGGGAAAGCATACCTCCGGTAAATGCCAATGGCATGCTCAACATCACAGCAATGGCTAATTTCCAAGAGTTTAAACTTAACCACAATAAGACCACTAAAATCACTAACGAAAAAGCAAACATCTCCAAGAATGATTTGATAAATACAGTGAGTTGATCGGCGCTGCCTCTATACGTGGTATACATATGTTTAAACTTTTGTGTACTCAGCACAGCAGCTACTTCTTCTGTTACTTGCTGCATGAATACACTAGTCGTCATACCTGCCTCAGGCATTAAAGATAACGATACTGTCGATTTCTTGTTAATGCGCAATAATGATTCTGGTGCCAGCGTTAAATCCGTAGCAACAAGTTCAGAAATAGGTATCAACCCAAAATTTGGCGTGTATATGTTAGTCGCCAAAAGCTGATCTAAGTCCTTATTGTCTTGTGCTTTTAAATAAAAAGGATAGCTACCACCCTGATAAAATGAACGCCCCAAATATACACCCTGAGTTAGGGCTGATAGTTGCATGTTTAACGCTTTTGCATCTAGACCGTAATACAGTAATTGCTCATATTTAGGTGTGAATTCGATATTAGCCCACTTGTTATCAAGCGGCGTCGTTTGACGGATTGAAGCCTGTGGAAAACGCTCTTTTAAGCGCTTAAATATTTCTTTTCCTGCAATTTGTAACTGCTCTAGAGTATCGCCCTGAATATCTAATTGTGTCGTTCGGCTATTAGGCATGGCAAAACTCAACAGGCTTCCCTGACGGCTAAATACTTGTGTTCCCGGAATATCTTGGGTTATATGCGTTTCAACCCACGCTTTAAACGTCGTGTAATCCCATCCTTTAACGGGGTTAAAATAGAGATAGCAATAATCATCACCGCAAACAATCCCGCTAACGTCATATTCAGGCGCATCACCGTTGAGTTTCTGTAAGTCGATTCTTCGCAGAATAGGCTGAGCAATCAGGTTTTCTACACCAGCTGTCGACAGCGGTTGATTAAAGCTAACGATAGAAATCATTAACCGCTGTTTAGGATCAGGTAAAACATCGATGTTTGGAATAGCGACGATGGTTAACATAATTGCCAATGGTATGCCGATAAGAATACAAAAAATTGCACGTGGTTTCGTTTTAGCGCTAGCACATAAGTATTGAACCAACTTATCTTCTTTATTTTCAATAATTTTACTATCTTTAATCAAATAGCGAGCGAACACAGGAAGCACCACTAGCGCAACCAATAACGACGCCAACAAGGCACTAGAGATTGTAAATGCAAGATCTTCAAACAACTGACTTTCTGTACTGTTTATCATTAATATAGGAATAAAAATGACAATACTGGAAAAGGTTGATGAAAATATAGCTGAGCGAACTTCCCGGCAGCCTTTGTTAATTGCCTCATGTAAACCATAGCCCATGTTTTTATAAGCCAAAATACTCTCAACAACCACGATGGCCGCATCCAGCAACAAGCCAACACTTAGCGCAAGTCCCGCTAAAGAAATAACATTTAAGCTAAATCCGGACATACTCATGGCAATCATCACCAGAGCCAAACAAACGGGTACACTGATAAAGATCAGAAAAACTATTCTTATGTTTTTAATGAAGAAAAATAGAATAATACCAGATAATGCAATGCCAACTAGCAATGCGATATAGACTTGCTCAATAGCATTTTTAATATCTTTAGAATCATCACGACTCAATACCAAGCTCATATCAATGGCTTTTAATTCTTTTGCGTTTAGCTGTGAAAACGTTTGCTTGATGGCATCAACGGCTTCCAATGCATTAACGCCTTTATTAGGTTTAATACGAAAATAAAAAGCACGATGGCCATTAATAGCTGCAAAACTCCACGGAGAAGCGACACGTTTATGCAATTGGGCAATATCACGTAATCGGATAATGCTATTGCCTACGTTATGTATTGGCAGTTGCGATAATTGTTTGGCGGTCATTTTTCCTTTGAAGTTCAAACCATATTCACGCTGCCCTAACGTTAAGCTATCGCCTGAACGATCAGAGAGGTTGTTAAGTAACTTCATTATTTGACTAATAGACAATGAATATTCAGCCAGTTTGTTGCTATCAAATTCAATATCAATGCGCTGCTCTGTCGAGTTCCCATAAGGAGTAACAGTGGCAATGCCAGTCACTTGCATCAACGTCGGCTTGACGATGTTATTAAATGCTTTAATTATTTCATCATGAGTAGCAGATTGATTGGCGTATAGCATTGCTGTTGCTAATGTTGCATTGGCACCTGATGAACGGTTAATAATCGTTGGTTTCGGCACTTCACTAGGCCAGCTGGAGACTTGGTTAACAGCTGCTAAAACATCAATATAACTCTGCTGCATGTCTGTATTTGACTTGAATTTCAAGGTCATAGTAGCGCTTGAGTTAGTGATCTTACTTTGCTGTTCAACGAGGTTGTTAACCCGCTTTAAGCTTTCCTCAAGGGGAGCGACTAAGTTTTGCTCTAGCTCTGGAGCGCTTTTACCCGGCCAGTTCATTAATAAAACCAACTCAGGCCGGTCTATCGCTGGCAAGAGCGCATTTGGCAGCTTGAATGCCATAAACACGCCTAACAAGGTTGCTAATAACGTAATAACAAGCACTATCGACCGATATTTTTTTGATGAATTAAGCTTTTCATCAATAACTAATGAAGACGATTCACAGCTCATTTAATCCCCCTTACAGGGCCGCTGACTAATACTTGTTGATCACTCACTAAACCAGAGCGTCCAATAGTCACAACCCGCTCTCCAGCTTTAAGCAAGGATTGCACTAAAAAAGAGTCTGATTGATTAGCAATTAACTTTACCGCTACTTTCCTAACTTTATTGCCTGAATCAACTTTCCAAACATAGTCACCAGCATTGGATAAATTTAGACTGTCTAAAGGTAAACGTATCAACTGCTCATTAACTGTATTCATTCGAACTCTTACTCTTTGACCAATAAAGTATGGCAGTAGTGAAGCTTTAGACTTGAGATAAGCACTAATAAATTGACCTTTGTTTTCAATTAGTTGAGAAACTCTAGAAAGAACCAATGGCTTTGAGTTCGTCTCCATTAAGCTATAATTTGTATGCTTATTTCTGGCGAATTTGGAGACAGGTATTTGACAGCTAATTTCTTTTTCATCCTCTGCTAAAAACGACAATATTTTTGTGCCCTGCGTTAAATACTCTCCTGGTTCACTAAACGTTTCGACAATAACGCCGTTGGCTGGTGCACGAAATGCTAAGCGATCAATACGGTATTCCAACTCCGCAATTTCGTTAGTAAGTTGTTTCTGTTTTGCACTCGACTGATGACGCTTAAGTAATAAATTGGCCAATTGAGTCTTAGCAATCATATTATTTTTCAGCCCAGTCAATCGATTATATTCACTGATACTGTACTTAAGCTCTGTATCACTGATTTCCAATTGTTGCTTTAACCGTGTTAATTCATTCGCATAATAAAAGTTTTGTTGCTGTGCTATTAATTCACCTTTTTTAACATCACTCCCTTTAGGAATTAAATACGTTAAGGTGGCAGAATTTTCACTCGAAAAAGCCGTTAAAAATGGAACTGACACCTGACAATTAACAATATTAACTTCCCCTTCGTTCCACGATTCAACAACGCCAACTGAGACTAAAGAGGGTTTGATAGCCGCTGTGACTGGCAATGAAAACATCATTAAAACCCAGAGTAAAATAGCTGGTTTTTGCAATACCGGAGGATTTTTTGAATTATATACCTTCATCATTTTTTGTATTTTTGCCGCGTTAATTAACAATGGCTACAGTTAAAAACAATTAACGATGATTGGCGAAGGATGATTAATGAGTTAATGTGTTAATTGCATAGTCACAAATAATCATATGGTTAAGTAACTGTTTATATTTAATTAATAGTAGAAAGCTAGATTTGTCACAGCTTTTGATAAATAGACTTTATTAGAGTAATCACAATGGACATTTAATATTTCCTTTGATGCTTAACCCAAAAGAGTTACTCACAAAGGTAAGCTACCAATCGTCTTTATACCTAAACACAATCTTATTAACATTGTGTATCGATAAGGGCCATTACGACCTTGTTTTTCTTACAGAGTTAATTAACAATAGCGTCAGCAAAAATGAACAAGCTGGGCATCATGATTGAGCAGCTCAGTCTATTCCATAAATAAAGATAACGTTGATATGTTGGTTTATGGTCATACAAGTATTTATTTCTTATCGGTGATTTAATGGAAACTAAGGTCGAAATTGGAGGTCAGATCGTTTGTTGGCAACAATGCAGCATAACCAACGAGCAAGGCACGCACAAAATTGAGCCTCTACCCCTAGCTTTTTTAAGTTTTTTGGTAAAACATCAAGGGCAAGTTGTTAGTCGAGAACAGCTTTTAGAGGCAGTTTGGCATAATCGACAAGTATCTGATGACGCTATTCGCCGCGTCGTAAAAGTATTAAGAACAGCTTTCGGTGATGACGCTAAATCACCTAGATATATTAAAACCTTACCATTACAAGGTTACATGTTGCTTGCAACGGTAAAGCCAGTTTCCAACGAAATATCAACGTCATCACGCAGCAATGCATCCTTAATAAAGCCAACCATAATTGTTGTGCTGTTACTTACAATTATTGCCTTAACAGCACTCTTATATCGCTCTACTAGTCTTCCTCTAGTAACATCTTCTACACCCAGCACCAAGAAAATAACTAATTTGTCTGGAGCTAAAAGTGGAGGCGATTTTTGCCTTGAAAATAACACTCTTTTATTTGTTCAGCGAACGAAAATAGATGCAGCTCAAGCTTTATATAGTAAAAACCTAACAACCAATATAATTAAGCGTCTTACCTTTGATGATAACAATATAGATTTTGCCTCCTTTTCTCCAGATTGCCAGACAATCGCCTATCGCGTAAAAAGCCCAACAGGTAACTCGAGTTACCTAGCAACATATGGCGAACATGGTTTAGTTGATCACGTCATGGTAACTGATTTTACTCAAGCTGCTGAAACTGATAATAAAATATTGCTTTCATGGTCTGCTGATGGAAAAGCGCTGTACTATGCAACGAGGCGTTCCAGCCTTAAGACTCAAGATATTAGAGCTCACACACCTGAAACTGAGAATTCTGCAGTCATTTTTAAATATAATGTTTCGAATGAGTCTTGGCAACAAGTCACCTTCTCTCTCGTTGAAGGCTCTGGTGATTATCTCGCTAAAGAGTCTTTTGATGGTCGCCACCTAGCGATCCTAAGAAATACAGAAGGTCGCCGAGTGTCTATCCTTGTACTTGATTTGCAGAAAAAGGTAATCATTAGCGAACGACATTTGCCTTTTTATCCCTCTAACATGGTTTGGCTTAACAACGACTCAAAAAACTTGGCTATCTCAGGCGTTAAAGGCCACTTCTTTTATTACAATATCTTACAGGGCACTCTTAAAGAGCAACTTGATACAAAACTAAATCTCACCAATGTTTTCTACCATTGTGGCGGCAAATGTTTCTTGATGAAACAACACTCAATGAACTATTCCGACATTAAAGAAGTTCCCAACCCTTTTGAAGAAACAATCAACGCCTCCACAATACATTTAGAGTCTCAAGGCGCCTATTTTAATCCTGCCTATAGCCCTGACGGTAAAACTATCTATTTTACTAATAAGAATGAAGGCGAGGTAAATCTCATGCGTAAAACCTCAGCTGGAGTCGAAGAAATACTTCTACGTTATGATCCAAAAGATGATGTTCATGACTTACGCATAGGCCCCAATGAACAATACGCTACTGGGAAATTAGTAAACCGAATTTTTATTTTAGATCTCAACACCAAGGCTATTCGCTTTATTACAGGGCAACAAGAGCAGGTTTATTTCCCCGTCTTTAGCAATGACGGACAAAATCTCTATTTTTCCCGTTCTGAGCAAGAAAAAGTGGTACTCCATAGATATAACCTTGCTGATGATACAACGACGACACTGACAGAAGGTGTTTATGCCCGATTTGATAGTAAAAAAACAACAGATATCTATCTATTAGATAACAACTTTTCACTATACAAAGAATCGCCTGACGGTAATCGTCAATTCATTACTCAATT
>Ga0209292_1003952_pt1 | contig 15988 bp, 13 predicted proteins | sample GOMGulsemesocosm_2_FD_184634 | JGI IMG/M metagenome (GOLD analysis project Ga0209292, IMG submission 184634) | Methane-oxidizing microbial communities from mesocosms in the Gulf of Mexico - GOM9C Gulf of Mexico (SPAdes) (version 2) | ecosystem: Environmental > Aquatic > Marine > Cold seeps... | reverse complement strand
TTTTTAAGATTTTTAATATCACTTTTAATGATTTTTGAATCTAATTTCTCAAAAACAAGCATTAAAATATCTTCAGCTTCTTCTTTACGTTTTAAATACTTTAAGCCAACACCGAACATTAAGTGTGAATAGCGTTTGTAAAGTTCTCCCATAGCCATTTTGCGCTTCCCTGACTTAATCTCTTCTATGAGTTCAATATCAGTTAGGTTCGCAATATGTTTTCTAGTGAAAAGGTTTAACAGCATTCAGTTTTGGTTGTCTTTTATTTCCGATAACAATCGGTTGGTTTGTTATTAGATGATTAATGTTTAATTATTCCATAAAAATAGTTTAATTTTTTTAATATTGATATTTACCAATTTACATTATGACTTGAATTATTAATAATAGTAAGGTTTTATTGAAAATTTTGGACGAAAAAAAACCGACTTAGCATAAACTAAGTCAGTTAATTTAAATCGGTATAATTTCTAATTCATTGCTTGTAATTCTTCAACTACTTTTTGAGTAGATTTAGTCAAGTCATTTATGTCAATCTTATCAACTGAAATTGGTTGACCGATATTAATTTTAACTGTTCCTCTATTGAATTTAGAGTTAGTATTAGTTGGCCAGATATCACTTGTTCCTTTTAGAGAAACAGGTAAAATATCTACTCCAGATTTTTGTGCTAAACTAAATCCACCTTTTTTAAATTTCTTAATAATTTTAGTTTCACTTACGGTACCTTCTGGGAAGATTAATACAGTTTTACCATTTTTTATTAATAAGGCCGCTTCGTCTAAACTTTTACTTGCTGCTCTTGTGTTTTCTCTATTAATAAATATCATTCCAGTGGCACGCATATACCAACCAATAAAAGGCGCCTTCTTTAATTGGTGTTTGCCAATAAAATGTAGGTTTAATGGTAGTACTCTAAACAGTGTAGGGATGTCTAAATAAGATAAATGATTACAAACTACTATATAGGTTTTATTTTTGTCAATGTGTTCTAAACCATTGAATTCTGTTTTTGTTTTTGCCAGCCATAATATAACAGGAGACCAGACTGTTCTGGCCATAATTAATGGAGTTTTCTTACTGAATGTAAGCAATAAAACAATCAATGATGTGGAAATGCACAACATTGACCAAATAACCATTAAAGTTATTCTCATGTTAAGCTTGTCTTTTTCTGATCTAGGCTTTTAAGCATTAACTCTTTTGCTTCCATAACATTTCTAGAATCTTTTATGTGTTTAGGTACAGGCTTTAAATCCCATACTAATCCAACCCAAGAAAATATTTTAAGAATATAATATGTAATATCAATTTCCCACCAATAAAAACCTTGTCTTACTGTATTCATATAATAATGATGATTGTTATGCCATCCTTCTCCTAGTGTAATTAAAGCTAAAAATAAATTATTTCTAGATTCATCATTACTTTCATATCTTTTATTACCAAACATATGCATTAAAGAGTTGATAGAGAATGTACCATGAAATAATATAACGGTACTCAAAAAGAATCCAATAACTAAAGTCGAAACACCGTTAGAAAAAATAGCTGACATGGATAGTTCTGCATCTGGTGTGTTTATGTAACCACCAAGTATGTAGATTCCAACCAGTAAAATTGCAGGTGGTATTAAGTGATATTTATTAAGCCATACTAATTCAGGGAATTTTGCATAATCCTTAATTAAATTAAATTTTGTTTCCTTATAATCAGGTCCTAAAATCCAACCAACGTGTGAGTAATAGAAACCGTATATTTTTTTAGAATGTGGATCTTTTGGAGTATCACTATATTTATGGTGAACTCTATGGTTTGCAGCCCAATGCAAAATACCTTTTTGTACGGAAGACTGTGCACCAAATGCCATGAAAAACTGGAATGCTCTTGATGTTTTGTAAGTGGCATGACTAAAAAGTCTATGGTATGCACCTGTTACAAAAAACATTCTGATGAAATATAATGAAATACAAATCATCCAATCAGAAAATGTAACGTGTACATTTGGTAAGAACGCTAGTAATGGTGCAAAATGCATAAGGATAAATCCTTTTTGACCCCAGTAATCAATTTTACCTCTTTCTTGCTTTTCCATGTTTGCTACTTTTGACATATCTTTAGTTTTTTGCAAAGATAAACTAAGTTGTCAAAAGTTCAACAAGAGTTATGCGTGAATAGTATATTTGAATGACTAATTGAACGCAGTTTAAATGTAACTATCTTTAAATCAAGGTTTAATGCTTGTTGTTTATCGATAAATATGATTTTTATCAAATAAATTTAAATGTTAAATTTGTATAAAATTTATTATCATGAAGTATTTAATTCATTTTTTCCTAATTATTGCGCTTTGTTCTTGTAATCAAACTTCGAACTCAATTGGTGAAACCCCAACAAAAATGAAAAGGGAATCAATGGTTGTAGAGTATATTGTAAATCCTAGATTAGTAGATAAGATTGATTTCTTTTGGAAAGACAAGAATGGAAATGTTTTTGGGAACGCTAAAAGGTTAAGTCAATATTTGTTGACGAAAGGACGCGAATTAGAATTTTCAGTTAATGGAGGAATGTATTTGAAAGATCAATCTCCTCAAGGTTTGTATGTTGAAAATGGATTAGTCAAAAATAGGTTGGATACAATTCAATCTGCTTATGGGAATTTTTATATGCAGCCTAATGGGGTATTTTATATTACAAATTTTAATGAAGTAAAAATTTGCAAGTCAATTGATTTTAGTCTTGAAAATATAAAGTATGCAACTCAATCAGGACCAATGCTTTTGGTGAATGGAAATTTGCATTATAAGTTTCAAGAAAATTCGTCTTCTAAATATGTTAGGAATGGTGTTGGTATTTTGCCAAATGGTGATGTGTTATTTTTAATGTCCAAAGAGACAATTAATTTTTATGATTTTGCAATGCTCTTTAAAAATAGAGGATGTACAAATGCTTTGTATCTTGATGGGTTCGTGTCAAGAACGTATTTACCATCTAAAAAGTGGGTCCAAGAAGATGGTGGTTTTGGTGTTATGATTGGTGTGACAAAAACATTACATTAAAATCAGTCTCTTTTAATATTTGGATTATCTTTGTTATCAATAAAAATGAAAACTATTTTAGCGTTTAAATAAAAAATAAATGAAGTACTATAATAATATAATGGAAACTGTTGGTAATACACCATTGGTAAAGTTAAATAGTGTAATTAAAGGTTGTAAAGCAACTGTTTTAGCAAAAATTGAAACTGTTAATCCTGGTAATTCTATTAAAGATAGAATGGCAATGAAAATGATTGAGGATGCAGAAACACAAGGTTTAATTAAACCAGGAGCAACAATTATTGAAGGTACTTCTGGGAATACTGGAATGGGTTTAGCTTTAGGTTGTATTTTAAAGGGTTATAATTTAATTTGTGTGCTTTCTGATAAGCAGTCAAAAGAAAAAATGGACATATTAAGAGCTGTTGGTGCTGAAGTTGTAGTTTGTCCTACCAATGTTGAGCCTGAAGATCCACGTTCTTATTATTCAGTATCTAAAAGGTTAGCTAAAGAAACTCCTAATTCATGGTATGTAAATCAATATGATAACCCGTCAAATGCCTTAGCACATTATGAGCAAACTGGTCCTGAAATTTGGAAACAAACAGAAGGTGAAATTACTCATTTATTAGTTGGTGTAGGTACAGGTGGTACTATATCAGGAACTGGTAAATATTTAAAAGAGCAAAATCCAAAAATTAAAAACATTGGTATTGATACGTATGGGTCTGTGTTTAAAAAATATCATGAAACTGGTATTTTTGATGAAAATGAAATCTATTCATATATAACTGAAGGGATTGGTGAAGATATTTTACCAAAAAACGTTGATTTTTCTATTATAGATTACTTTGAAAAAGTAACAGATAAAGATGCTGCAGTGATGACAAGACGAATTGCACGTGAAGAGGGTATTTTTGTTGGTAATTCTGCTGGTTCTGCAATTGCTGGTTTAATGCAAATTAAAGATCAATTTACTGAGGATGATGTTATCGTTGTAATCTTCCATGATCATGGGAGTCGTTATGTTGGTAAAATGTTCAATGATGATTGGATGCGTGAAAGAGGTTTTTTAGATATTGAACATAAAACGGCAAATGATTTAATAGCTAATCATGTTGATAAAGGTTTAGTTCAATGTGCGTCTGAAGAATTAGTATCTCATGCTATTTCAAAAATGAAAGATTATAGTATTTCTCAGATTCCAATCACTAGGGATGGTGGTTTTGTAGGGCATGTTGATGATACTAAATTATTTCAGCAATTATTAGATAATCCTGAATTATTAGATACACCTTTAGAAAGTGTAATGCAAAAAGCGTTACCAGTTGTTAAAGAAGATACTAAAATTGATGATATCAAAGGATTAATCAATCAAGATACACCAGCTGTATTAGTTGAATTGAAAAATGGTAAATTTAATATCATTACGAGATATGATATGATTAATGCTTTATAAAAAATAAAAGTATCATAAAGCCAATTATCATAAAGGACCAATTAAATAATACTATCCGTTTAGACAGTTTGCCTAAACGGATAGTTTCTTTAGTACCTTCTCAAACTGAATTTTTATCTGAAATTGGTCTGGATAAAGAGGTTGTTGGAGTTACTAAATTCTGTATCCATCCAAAGAGTTGGTTTAAAACTAAAACTAGAGTAGGTGGAACTAAAACTGTGAACTTTGATAAAATTAAGGAATTGCAACCTGATTTAATTATTGCAAACAAAGAAGAAAATACCCAGTCTGAAATTGAAGAGTTACAAAAATCATATACAGTTTATATAAGTGATATCTTCTCTTTGGAAGATAATTATCAAATGATGATTGATATTGGAGTGATGACTAATAAAGAGGTTGAAACAAAGAAAATTATATCAAACATTAAAGCAAACTTTGAAGGATTAAAACAATTGAATAAAAAAGTATTATACCTTATTTGGCGAGTACCATTTATGGTAGCAGGTAAAAATACATTTATTAATCATATTCTAAATAAATGTGGATTTATTAATGGGGTTGAAGATGAGGGAAGTAGGTATGATGAAATTAATTCTGAAGACATAAAGAGTTTGAATTTAGATTATATTTTTTTGAGTTCAGAACCATATCCGTTTAAACAAAAACATATTTCAGAATTACAACAATTCACAAACGCAAAAGTAATTTTAGTAGATGGTGAAATGTTTTCTTGGTATGGTAGTCGATTAGCTAAATTCAAGAATTATTTTGAAAATGAATTGATGAAAGAAATTCTTTAAAAATTACTGTCAAATACTTTTCGCCATTCTTTCCAAATTCCAACTTCTCCAATGGTTTCGTTATGCCATAAGGGGCAAAAGGTACCGCCTACATGTTTTACTTCAGTTTTAAGATTTTGAATTACGTCAATGCTTTCCTCTATAGATAGTCCTAAGTATTGGTTTAAAGTACCATCCATATATGTAATTGGATGAATAATCAAATCTGTTATGGTATTAGACGTTAAATCAAAAAATGGGTAGCTAAAACATGTACCAGACCTAAACCCGTACCCATCAGCAAATCCCATGGAATAATCATCAGTAATACCAATAGAATTTAATAATTGATAAGATTCAGGAATATCTAACTTTAAGAAGTGTTGTCTACTTTTTGTGGTTTTTATATCACTAATAGTGTTTAGCCTATTAATTTCATTCCCCACTTTTGTTATATTTAAATATGAGTTATAGGAAGGATGAATTCCAATTGAGCACGTTTTATTTAAGTCAGCAATTAATAGCTTTAAATTTTCATGCTTCCAATTGATGTTTTTATCAAATTCACCCCAATCACCTAATAAAAAGAAACAACTTGTTTTATGTTTTTTAGACACCTCTTTTATGAGTGAATAGGTGTCAAACGGATCTTGTTTTTTACCTAATCTTACTTTAAACTTGTCAATTATAGATTTGCCCTTTAATATATCTTTAATGTCGCTGGCAGTTGATCTTAATACCCCTTTATTTTTAATGGCCCAAGCACTATCAATATCAAAAGTGATATGAGTTTTAAAGTTAGATTGAACTTCAGAGTAGTCTAAATCGAGTTCTTTCCAAAGTTGCCTGATTAATATGTCAGCATTTGGTTTATGTAACCTTTTGTTGATGTCTAAAAATGAACTTTTAGCAGAAAATCGTTGATGGTTATCTTTTTCTTTTATCAAATATTCTTCATAACAAGTCAGCATGTAAAAAGTAACTGAAAATATGTCATTGATACCATTAATATGCCAGGTATCATTTTTATATTCTAATTTAGATAAAGTTTTAATTTCGGTCTCAAATAATAAGGAGTCTGGTTTAATTTGAAATGAATCAGGAATAGTTGTATTAGAATAATTGATTTTTTTCCCTTCTTGTTTTGTAAATTCAGACTGTGAATTAAGAATAAGATAATCTACACCTTTTGATTTGAAACAAAAGTCTAATATGAAAATTAATGGTTCTGAAAGTAATGGAGAATATATGTAAATCACAAAACAAAGATAATTAAGAAATCATATTATTATCAGCAAAACTAAAATAATCGTTATCTGTAATGATAAGATGATCAAGGATTGTAATATCTATTAGTTTAGAAAAATCAATTAATTTATTAGTTAATGTAATATCCGATTCGCTTGGTTTTAGAGTTCCTGATGGGTGGTTATGGCATAAAATTAAGGCGGAAGCATTGTTTAGTAATGCATTTTTAAAAATAATCTTTCCGTCTACAGTAGTTTGACTAATTCCTCCTTTTGAAATAAATATTGATTTTAAAATTCTATTTGCCCTATTTAGTATGATAACGTGAAACTCTTCATGAGATAAATCTTCAAATATGTGTTTGATAAATTGATAAGCAGTAGCTGATGATTTTATAACAGGAAATGAATCAAGTTCAGTGTCCTTTCTTCGTCTTCCAAGTTCTAAAGCTGCAATAATACTAATCGCTTTTGCTTCTCCAATCCCCTTGAATTGTGTTAAATCTGAAAAACTTCTTTTTGCTAATATGTTTATGTTGTTATTTGAGTCTTTGAGTATATCTTGTGATAATTGAATAGCCGATTTGTCTTTATTACCTGAACCGATTAAAATGGCTAGTATCTCTGCATTAGAAAGAGATGTTCTACCATGTTGTAGCAGTTTTTCTCTAGGACGGTCATCCAAGGCTAGGTTTTTTATTGGAATGTAATTTGACATTTATTAAATAATTATATTATAATTTTAAGCAATATATAAAAAAAACAAAAAAAATGACTGAGAATCCATTTATTTTAGCAATATTTGGTGGAATTATACCCAATAATCATAATAATATGAGAAAAATTATTTCAACATTTTCTCTACCACTTTTTTTAATGTCCTGTGGTGGAGATAGTATAGATATAGGTTCTAATCCAATTGCCCAAGATGAAATAACAAATATTGATGAGGCTTTAATTGATTCAGAAGCGGCTATGAGTACTGCAGTAGGCGGGAAGATTTTTAGCATTCCTTCACCGATTCAAATGTCTATGCTATTAAAGGAAGAGGTTAGAATGTTTAATAGTGAAATGATTGCGGATCCAAGTGTAATTTCAAAATACTCGACCACTCATAAAAAGGCTTTAAATATGGGCGTTTATGGAGCAGATTTAGGGTATGCTACTATTTTTGAAAATAATACGATAGCTGTTTCTTATTTAGCAACAATCGAAAGTTTAGCGGAAGATTTAAGTATTTCTGGTGCTTTTGACGAAAGTTTAATGAATAGATTTATCGATAATGGAAATAACCAAGACTCTATGCTTGTTATTATGTCTGATGGCTATAGATCAGGGGATAAGTTTCTGAAAAATAACAAACAACATGATGTCGCAACTTTAATCTTAACAGGTGGATGGATTGAATCTTTATATTTTGCAACAACATCTTATCCTCATAAAAATAGCCAAGAAATAGCGAATAGAATTGGTGAACAAAGAAGTTCTTTATTAAGTATTATTGAATTATTAGAATTATATAATACAGAAGGCTACTATGCAGAATTAATTGGCATGTTATATGACCTGAAAGTAGATTTTGATCTAATTGAGTATTCTTATGAATATGTTAAACCTAAAACTAATATTGAAGAAGGCTTTACTCAAGTGAAAAGTAAAACTTCAGTGGTTATAAAAGAAGAAATAATGGTAAGTATAATAGTCAAAGTTAAAGAAATTAGAGAAAATATTATAAGCTAAATTAAACGCAATGAAAAAGATTTTAGGGATTTTATTAGTAAGCTTATTTGTTAAGTCATCATTCGCTCAGGAATGTGATTCACTCACTTCTATCTGTTACGAGTATTTAAAGAATGACAAGAAAAATAACAAAGCATTCATCTCAGATGGTCAGGTATATCAAGCTTTTGTTGATGTTGAACAAACCGCAGAGTTTAAAGTTACTCTTTTTGGTGGTTCTTTTTACAGAGTAGCCGCTACAGCAGGGAGAAGTGACAATTATGTGATATTTAGTGTGTATGATAAAGATAGAAATCTACTTTTTACAAATGAAAATTATGATAATAAACCGTATTGGGACTTTAAAATAGATAATACTATGGATTGTTTTGTTGAAGCAAAAGTTGATATCGATAAAAAAGTGTCTGGATGCATAGTGGTTTTATTAGGTTTTCAAAGGTGAACTAAATGAGTGAGAGAATTTTAAAAGCGTTAATGCAGCTTTTTGCAATAATAGCAAGAGTTGATGAACAAATTGATGCTGAATCCCCTTTCACTAAAGGTGCTGGTAGAAAGATTGTAGAAGAATTACTATGGCAGGAATTGAACTCTGTAGATGTTCTAGAATATCTTAGTTTTTTTGATGAGTTTCTAATTTCTTACCAAGGAAAATCTAAGAAAAAAGACGGAAGAAGAAAAAGAACATCCGTACATTCTGTAAAAGTTCTTAGAATATGTACTCAAATAAATAAAGAGTTAGCTCAGAAGCAAAAAATAATTGTTTTATTTAGAATATTAGAGTTTATTAATTCTAATGAAGTTGTTCATCCGCAAGAATTAGAATTTGCTGAAACTGTTGCAGATATCTTTAATATTTCATTAAGTGAGTATAAAGAGGTCCAATCTTTTGTTACTGATGATTTAACAAAAACAAAAGATTCAAGTAATTTATTGTATATTACAAACCAAGAAGACTTTAAAAATACTAAATCTAAACACATTTTCTCGCCAAACTTAAACGGTGAATTAAGAGTTATAAAAATAAAAAGTGTTAATGTATACTTTTTAAAATATTTAGGAAAATCAAACTTAAATCTTAATGGCCAGAGCATCTTACCTGGGAGACACATTATATTAAATAATGGAAGTTCAATTAGGTCTTCTAAAGTTAAACCAATTTATTATAGTGATATAATTGGTAAGTATTTGTCAGATAAAACTAAAGCTAAAGTTGTCTTCAAAACCGATAAAGTTGAATACGGATTTCAGAATGGAACACTAGGACTTCATGAATTTAATTTTTGTGAAGAGTCTGGAAAGTTGTTAGGAATAATGGGAGGTTCTGGTGCTGGTAAATCTACACTTTTGAATGTTTTAAATGGGAATTACACACCCTCCAGTGGTTCGGTAACGATTAATAGTATAGATGTCCATCATCAAAAAAAAGAGATTGAAGGCGTTATTGGATACGTTTCTCAAGATGATTTGTTGATTGAAGAATTAACAGTGTTTGAAAACTTATATTTCAATGCTAAGTTATGTTTTGGTAATTTGAATGGTAAACAGATTGCAAAAAGAGTATTGTCTATGCTCGAATCTTTGGGATTGTATGAAATTAAAGATTTAAAAGTAGGTAGCCCTTTGCAAAAAACAATTTCAGGAGGTCAACGAAAACGGTTAAATATTGCACTTGAATTAATTCGAGAGCCAGCAGTATTGTTTGTTGATGAACCAACATCTGGTTTGTCTTCTCGTGATTCTGAAAATATAATGGATTTGCTTAAAGAGTTGGCACTTAAAGGAAAATTGGTCTTTGTTGTTATTCATCAACCATCTTCTGATGTTTTTAAAATGTTTGATAAGTTATTAATTCTTGATCAAGGTGGGTATCCAATTTATAATGGGAACCCTGTGGATGCTGTGATTTATTTTAAACAATTAATGAATCACGCTAATAGTAGCGAGAGTGAATGTTTTGAATGTGGTAACGTTAATCCAGAACAAATTTTTAACATTATAGAATCTAAAGTTGTGGATGAATATGGGCATTTAACCTCAAGTCGAAAGGTTAAACCTAATGAATGGAATGAACACTATAAAGTTAAGTGTGAGGCTGAGATTGAAATTATTGAAGAAAAAGGAGATTTACCCGAGAATGTTTTTAAAACGCCAAAATTCTTAAAGCAATTTAAAATATATTTTTCTCGAGATGTTTTGTCAAAATTAACAAATAAGCAGTATGTTCTTATTAATTTATTTGAAGCTCCGGTTTTAGCTGCTATATTAGCTTTCTTTTTGAAGTTTTATAACTCCGATTCATTAACTGGTGAATATGTGTTTAGATTAAATCAAAATTTGCCATCTTATTTATTTGTATCAGTAATTGTAGCCTTATTTATTGGTTTAACAGTTTCCGCTGAAGAAATCATTAAGGATAAAAAAAATTTAAAAAGAGAATCTTTTTTGAATTTAAGTAAAGGGTCTTACATTTACTCTAAAATTCTAATTATGTTTATTATTTCTGCAGTTCAAACGTTATTGTTTGTGTTAGTTGGAAATTTAATTCTTGAAATAAATGGAATGTGGTTTAATTATTGGTTAATATTATTCTCTCTGTCTTGTTTTGCAAACTTGTTGGGCTTAAATATTTCTGCTAGTTTTAATACTGTCAAAGTTATATATATATTGATCCCGATTTTAATTATACCTCAGTTATTATTTAGTGGTGTGATTGTTAAATTTGACAAATTAAATCCAATATTCAGCCAAGAGGATTCTGTTCCGTTTATTGGTAATATAATGGCTTCTAGGTGGGCGTATGAAGCTTTAGCGGTAACTCAGTTTAAAGAGAATAGTTTCAATTCGTTGTTTTATGATTACGAAAAGAATAAAAGCTTTGCTACTTGGAAAAAAGAGGCTTGGATAAAGACACTTGATTCAAAATTAGACTATGTTAAATTAAACGGTTCTAATCCTGAATTTAAAGATAAAACGGTTAAAGCGCTATCAATTCTTAAAAGTGAACTTTTAAAAGAATCGAAATTTGTAAGTTCAACATCTGAACTTGCCCAATGCCATAATTGTATCGAAAATTTAGAAATAACTAAGTTTAACGAATCTGTTTATGTGGAAGTCCATAGATATTTAAATGAAGTGCTTAAGCCTCATTATAGAAGTATTGTAGAAAATAACAGGAAATTATTAAATGCCAATTCTGTTAAAATTATTGACAGGTATGGAAAAGAGGCGTTTCTTAAAGAGAAAGACGAGAACTCGAATGATAGATTAAAAGATTTCGTAATAAATAAATTAGAAACAAGTTCATTAATCGAAAAAGATGGGAGATTGATACAAAAAAAGGATTTAATATACCTTGACCCATATAATAAAGGCTTTTTTGGGGCACATTTTTACGCTCCTCAAAAAAATATTTTTGGTAAATTCATTAGTACATTTTGGGCAAATATAGGTGTTATTTGGTTGATGGTTATTGTGTTGACTGTAGCGTTGTATTGTGATGTATTAAGTAGGATTTTAATCTTTCTTGAAATTCTTTTCATAAAATTGAAATTTAACAAATAAATGTAGTATATTTGCACTCCCGAAAGGGAGAATTGCCAAATCCAATTCGTTGGAAAGCACATGGTGGTTGTAGCTCAGTTGGTTAGAGCATCGGTTTGTGGTACCGAATGTCGTGGGTTCGAATCCCATCTTCCACCCTTAAGAGTTGATTCATTTGAATCAACTCTTTTTTTTGCTTACGGTTTTCAATAACACAAGTTTTTTAACTTTGTATTTTAATGTAATATGCAAATAGACCAACAAAGTAAAGTAGATTTAGAATTTGATTCAATTTGTGAAGTTTTGGTTGGGTTTTGTAAATCTACTAAAGCTAAGGAATTAGCATTAAATCTTAAATTTTTTCCTGATGTAAATTCATTGAAAAACGAATATGAATTACTAGAAGAAATTCAGGTTATTCATCATGATGATAAGTTAAGTTTGCCTCATCCGAATTCAGAAGATATTGATAGTGCTCTAAAGTTGTTAAGAATAGAAAATGGTGTACTTATTTTAGATGAGTTAATCAAAATATATGCACTTTGTATTGGTACTAAAGATCTAATTAAATTTTCAAAACAAAATAGAGTAGAAGCGCCATTAATATATGAGGCTTGTTCTCATATTGATAGTATTGATGAAGTACTTAAGATTATTAGAAATGTTTTAAATGAAAAAGAGCTTGGTATAAAAGATGATGCATCAAAAGCATTATATGAAATTAGAAATCAACAAAGATCAAATAGTAAAGAGTTAAATAAAAATTTTGAAAAAGTGTTAAGAGAGTATAGGTTAGAAGGTCTTTTAGCCGACACTGAAGAGACTCATTTAGACAATAAGAGATTATTGACTGTACTTTCTCAATATAAAAAAAGGGTAAAAGGTCGAATTGTTGGGATAAGTTCTAAAGGTGTAGTTACCTATATTGAACCTGAGGTTAATATTCAAATTAATAGAAACCAAGATCAATTGAGAATTCAAGAACAGCATGAGGTTTACATAATTTTAGAAAAAATAACTTTAGAATTACGTTCCCAAAGAAATAACTTGAAGGCGTTTCAACGTTTGTTAGTTAGGTTTGATGTGTATAATGCAAAAGTAAGATTCGCAGATATATATAATGGCATTAAACCAAAGATTAATACGCAAAAAAAAATGTATTGGGAAAATGCAACTCACCCTTTGCTGAAAATTAAAAATTCTGAATTAGGTCTTAAAACAATTGGTCAAAATATTGAATTGGATGAGAGTACTCGGTTTTTAGTTATTTCTGGTCCTAATGCTGGTGGAAAGTCTATTACGCTAAAAACTGTGGGACTTGTTCAAATGATGTTTCAATCAGGTTTGTTTTTACCATTGAGTTCAAATAGTCAATGCTGTTGGTTTGATAATGTTTATTCTGATATAGGAGATAATCAGTCTATTGAAAATCAACTAAGTACATATAGTTATAGGATTAATAGAATGAAATTCTTTTTAGAAGCAGCTAATGAAAACACTCTGTTGTTGTTAGATGAGTTCGGAAGTGGATCTGATCCAGAACTAGGAGGGGCGTTAGCAGAAGTGTTTTATGAAGAATTATATAGGAGAAATACATTTGCAGTAATTACAACACATTATACAAATATTAAAATTTTAACGGCTACGCTTCCAGATGCAGTTAATGCATGCATGCTATTTGATACTAAGAATTTAAAACCGCTTTATGAATTGTCTGTAGGTCAACCTGGGTCTTCTTTTACATTTGAAGTTGCTCAATTTAATGGAATAACACCTGAGTTACTTGATAAAGCAAAAGTAAAAGTATCTGAAAGTAAAATTAAAATTGATCAGCTAACTGTTGCTCTTCAACAAGAAAAATCTAAGTTTAAAAAGATTAATACAGAACAATATCGAGCTAATGCTAAAGCAAGGAGTAAAATAGCAGAGTATGATAAGAAATTAGTAGCGCTTTCTAAAAAACAAATAACCCAAATTCAATTCTTTGAACAACAAAATAAATTTGTAAACACGGGTAGAAAAATATACGAGTTAATAAAAAAGTTTAGAAAACACAAAACGAATAAATTGTTAAATGAGGCAGTTAAAAAAATCGTTGGGATAGAAAAATCGAAAGTATTGGAGCTCGAAAGACCTGTAGTGTTTAATCAAAACTTAAAAGCGCCAGGATTGCCAGATGTTAAAGATGAAGTAGAGAATCTAAAAAAGATTGAAGAAGAATTAAAGACCGTTAAAGAAATAAAAAAAACAAAAGCAATTACGATAGGCGACAGAGTGAGGTTTATTAATCAAACTAAAACGGGAGAAGTGATTGAAATAAATGGAAAAAAAGTCACTGTTATTATTGGTAACTTTACTTTTAATACAACTTTAAAAGAGTTAGAACACTTTGACACTATGCATTAATTCTTAGGCGAGTCAAACACTAGTTTTCTTTTCTTAGAAACCCATTTTTCCAGTAAAAATTTCACCATCTATGTTTAATTGGTATATGTAAATACCTTTTGATAGTTGTGTTTGAATTTTACCTATATTATTTTTAATAGATTCGTCTAGAACAAGTTTACCATCTAGGGAGTAAAGTTGAATAGTAGCAGAATTGAATTCGTTTTCTAATTCAAAGTAAACCTCAGAGTTGAATGCGTAAATTGAATGATTTGCTATTTGAAGTTCGTTAACACTTAATGGTGGATTATATACAAAAGACATATCGTCTAACCATAATTGAGATCCCTCTTGAGCATCTAAGCCGTTTCCAGCTGATGATATAATCAAAAAATGATTAGGTAATTGTGTTGTAGTGTAATGGATTGGGAATGAAAATCGCGTCCAAGATGATTTTGAAGTCATAAATTGAATAACACCATTTCCCACCCAATGCGCATAGTTTATTGTTTCTGGAAGTTCACCTTGGTCAGAGTTAGTATGGAACAGAATTTCAACTCTTCCATTGTCATTTGATTGTGGAGCGTACTTATACCACCCAACTAAACTATCGGGTTTGTCATCACAAGCTGTGTTCCATGCAGGGTTTGAAGAATCTGTATACACATAACCTTCACTTGGTGTAGTTGAAGAAAATACTCTTCCATTAGTTAATATGGCATTTGGAGCAATGCCTACAAGAGAATTGTAAGGAGCAACTTTCAATTTTAAACAAGCATTACCAGAATGTGGGGTGTTAGTTTCTTTCCATACAACTTGTGGAGCTTGATTTGCTAGATTTAACCAACTATCGTCATTAGAAGTCTTTAATGAGCTCCATTGATTAGGTTCTTGTTCTTCATTATTTGAGTTTTCCCAGGATTCAAAATTACCATTCTCAATCTGAGTTTGGGCAATTAATAATTGACTTGATGATAAGATTATAGTAAATATATGTTTAAATTTCATGTTGTTAAATTTTAAAATACTTTTGCTAAAAGTAATATAATTTTTCTTTTTTAAAAAAGGATTAAATTATTTGAAGCTGAAACTCTGTTTTTATCGTTATACTCTAGACGGTAAAACCTATAAAGATACTATTTGTTTAAAAGATGAAAAGTAATTACGGATTTAAATCAAAAATTAATGATTAGTTTAGTAATTATCAATTTTTCGTCTAAATTCATTAAATTTGTTAAAAAACAAAACATGTTAAGTACACTTCCCAATAATGCTAAAGTATTCATATTTCAATCTGATAGGAAATTAACGAGCTCGGATAAAGAAATAATTAACAGAAAAATGAAATCTTTTCTAACAACTTGGGCAACTCATGGTGAAGAATTGACAGCAGAGCATACAATTCAAGATAATCTTTTTCTAATCATAGGTAATGATGAAGATAGAGTAGCTACTAGTGGTTGTTCTAAAGATAGTTTAACTCATGTTGTTCAGTTTTTGGGTGAGAAATTAAATATTGATTTTTTTAATAGATTGAGTATTGCATTTAAAACAAGGTCAGGTGATTTTGAATTGACAAATATGCTCAATTTTAAAAGTATGATGCAAAAAGATGAAATTACGCAAAATACAATTGTAGTAAATAATTTAATTGAATCTAAAAGTGATTTGTTTAATAATTGGCAAGTTGAAGTTAAAGACAGCTGGCATAAAACATTGTCACCTATTTTATGATTAAATTGTTATGCATATTATTAATAGTTATACCGTTTAAACCTTTTGCACAGAGAGAAAATA
>Ga0209292_1003951_pt1 | contig 15990 bp, 19 predicted proteins | sample GOMGulsemesocosm_2_FD_184634 | JGI IMG/M metagenome (GOLD analysis project Ga0209292, IMG submission 184634) | Methane-oxidizing microbial communities from mesocosms in the Gulf of Mexico - GOM9C Gulf of Mexico (SPAdes) (version 2) | ecosystem: Environmental > Aquatic > Marine > Cold seeps... | reverse complement strand
CTCTGCGGCGCTGGGGTTGGCGCTGAGCCCAAGTATGGCGCAGGCCTGCTCTCGGCTGAGTTGCCCAGACGACGCATGAGCCGATTCTTGTTGGGCATTATTTGAGGCGCGTTTTTTCTTCCAAAATCGCAACAGTGGCCAGGCTTTAAGCGCCAGTTGTATTAGGCGTTGCATGAAGGGCAGTAACGCGGCAATGACGGCACCTAACCAGTGCAGGCGGCCGCTCAAAGCAAGCACAATCAACACCAGCGCTAAAATGTAGAGGGCGTAGCGGGCTATGAGTTTACGGCGTGCCACGGGGGGCTGGCGACGCAGATAACCTATGCCGTAGAGACCGATGGTGAGCAGTGAAATTAACAGTATGACGCGTATCAACGCAGTTCCTCGATAATCATCTTAATGATCGACTCGGAATTCAGTCCTAGTCGTTTGCTTTTCGAAGATTATAAGGAGCGGGGTGCTTGCTGGCCAGTGTCAGTGAATATTCGGGTTGCTGGCGCTTAGCTCGCCCTGCCAAGTTTCGTTCTCTTGGCGGTAGCGATAGCGCAGTTCAAAGTGCAATTGTTCTTGTTCCAGCCAAGCGATCATGGCTCGCACCGTGCGCAGTGGTGGAATGTCTTCGCTTTCAAACTCAATCGTCAATTGCTTGTCTTGCTGGCTTTTCTGGTTGGCTGTTGGCTCCCCATCAATCCAGTTGGTCCATATTTGCTCGAGTTCGGAGGTGTAATCGTCAACCTGTGACGGTTGGGTGGCGGTAACAAAGGGCCGAAAGCTGAAGTTCTGAGGGGTAACACCCAGGTCACCTGATTCACAGCCCTCAAAGCCCTTGTTGAGTATCTTTTGGGCCGTGTCGGGCGACGCGGTCAATTGTAATGAGTTGAAACAAATTCCCATGGAAACTCCACGCTCTTGTTACTACCCACTCATTATAGTTGATGGTGTTGTGCAGGGCCGTTTGAGCGAGACTCACGCGTCGCCAGCGGCAGTCAGGCTGCCCAGCATGATTAGGTTTCACTCGACGTTGAACAGGTCTCTTTTTTATCGCTGAGAGCGGGGTTTTCCTCAGCTAGACGCTCACTGATGTGTACGCCGTTACGACCATTGCGCTTAACCCAGTAGAGCGCCTGGTCTGTAGCGTGGAGCAGGTCGAGCGGCTCGTGCTCGGGCTGCGGCACCAGCCCACAGACACCAAAACTTGCGGTAATTGAGATGGCGTCTTCGTTATAAACAACGGGCGTTAACTCAATGAGTTCCCTGAGCTTCTCGGCACGAATGGCCGCCTGCTGCGGCAGTGTGTTGGGCAGTAAAATCACAAACTCTTCACCGCCATAGCGGCAGACTATGTCGTTGCCGCGCTGAAAACCTTTACGCAACAGTTGTGTAATGAGCTTTAGGCCCTCGTCACCGGCTAGGTGTCCATAGGTGTCGTTCAGCTCTTTAAAGCGATCGATATCGACCAATATAAGCGACATGGGCTCTTGTTCACGTCTAGCTCGCTGCCACTCGGTTAAAAATTGACGGTCAAAGTAAAGGCGGTTGTAGGCACTGGTGAGAGCGTCGGTGAAGGACAGCGCCTTGAGCTCTAGGTTGGCGACCTGAAGATCGTACTTGATCTTCAGTAGCTCTTTGTTACTGGTCTCGAGGCTGGCTGTTTTCTCATTTAGCTCACGTTCCAATCTTAGGTCGAGCTCATGGCGTTGGAGCAGTATTTGCGATCTGACATTATTAAGGCTCGCAAAGAGTAAACCTGCGGCGATGAAGAGAGGCAGGCCTGAGCTCCCTGGCAGGGGCGTGAGAAAGTCTACCAGCGCTAAGCTGTAACCACATACCAGTATCGCGATCACGGTAAGGCGACTGCGGCTTTGGGTTGCGGTGGGGTTGAGGGAAAAGCCGCACAGCAGCAATAGGTTGCAGATGATGACACTGGTGGTGATGAAACGGTCCAAACTAAGGCTTAGCAGTGTTTGCTGGCCTGTAACATATAGGCCCAGCATAAGTAAGGTCGCAAGGCTTTGTATGATGCACAGGCTACGCAGCGTGTAGTGCCAGCGATGTAGGGTGAAAAACTGTCTGTACACGTAATATCCCGCGGCGCTTGAAATCCCAAGCAGCAACAGTTGTTGCAGTTCTCTGGCCGAGAGGGCGGTGATGTTCAGCAGTTCGGCGAAGGCTTGGGCGATACCGGCACCGCCGAGGCGGCTGCTGGCCGCTACCCACATGAGTGTGAGCAGAAGTATGGTGCTGAACAACGCGCTGTAGCCATAATGCTGGCGCGCGTGACTGAGGCCATAAAGTGTGAAGATTGCCAGCAGCAAAATTAACGCAGGTAGCAGGTCTGTGGTCAGTATCAGTGCCAGCTGTTTATAGAGTTGGGCTGCAGTGCCGAGCCAAACTTGAGTCCCTGGTTCAATAGTTGCCTGCAGCTTGTCTAGGCTACTGTGTTCAACGGCGCTTAATTGTGGCCAGACAGCGTTTGTTGTTGGGACTTCAGAGGGATTAGGATTTCGTTGCTCGAACTGTCGTGCCGGCAAGGTAAAGAGAAACAGCGGCTGGAGGTTTGCCTGTAATGACGGCTGGGATTGAGTGAAGTCGCTGTCATGGGTCAGAGTTTGGAATTGGGACAACTGCACCATCGCATAAAAGCCAATGGCCAGTATCAAGCTCGTGATCAATGTGCCGGTGATCAAAATAGAGCGATACATCGTGTGGGCTTCCGTGCTTTGGGTCGCGCAGAGCAACGAAAACGGTTGCCGCTCTTTTACGCTACTCATTCTTTATTGAAGTAAGTACAAATCCCCATAGATAAGAAAGGGATATAGCGAAGTCGCAATATGGCATGTAAATCCACATTGATCAAGAACAGTTAGTTTGCGGTTTTGTTACTCTTATACTCGATTTGGGGGATTGTTGGACAAAAGTTGTGTGTTTAATCGGCGGCTGAGGCCAGTGCTGTGGCCAGTTTGTTACCTGACGCATCAATCCGAGTTAACCAGTTGGCGGGCAGGTTGGCGAGTATGTCTTGCGGGTAGTTACCCTGCATTGTCATGGAGCTGAACTGGTTTTGCTCATCAATCTCGAACATTACGGTGTTCTGCTCGGGGGGGTATACATGGCAGCTTGGGCCATCAAATGGTGTGACTGGTGGGGTGACATTGCGTGGGTTAAAGGCTTTTTTTTGTTGGCAAAGGTCTTTGAATCGTAAATAGGCCTCTTGGTGAGAGCAGCCCTCTAGGGTGATCTCACACTCGGTGGTGAAGCGAAACGTAATGCTAGCCATATGGCACCTTCAATAAGCTTGGAAGCTTATTAGCAGTATAGGCGTTAAATTCTGCGCGGTTTAGCGCGCACCTACTTTGCTTCTGTTTGCGCTTCATTGAGCAGCTTGGCGCGCACATTCATGAGTGCCTTGCCGTAATGATTATCACCCCGGCGGTCGCGGCCACAACCCCAGTAGTAATCATAATTACTGCTTTCTACCAAGCGTAGCGGTTCGGTTGCCAGCAGTGCTTGGGCAACCTCAGGGTGGGTTTTACATTTAATGTAAAGGCCGCGAGTCATTACGGTTGTTTGAATTTTCTTCCAATCTTTACGGACCTTCCTCAGCCGTGCGCGGCCCAGTTTTCGAGCTTGTGAGGGGGTGTCGGCTAGGCGAACTTTTGCTCGGTAGCTCGGGTTCTCAAATTTGGTGGCTTGAAAGTAATGCTCGACGGTTGGCCAATCTTGCTCATCTAGGTGGAATGGGTGTGCTGAAAAGCATCCCAGTACTTCGTCGGGGTTGGAGCGAGCCAGGTAGAGGGCGTCGCTGTCGACTTCTGGGAACAGGCCAAGGCTCATGGGAACTTCCTATTGATTTTAAGTAAAAGGAGTGGGGTTGTTTATTGGTGAAAGGTCACTTTACCAGGGGCTCTTAAATAAGGCCTGCTCGGGCCGTATAGATTTGATCAAAACCGCGTTATTCCACCGGTGCGGCGCGAGATGAGCTCAGCATGCTGACCAATAGTCCTTCCTTAAGCGTGGCGTTAGCGACCATCAATTGATCGATGCGCAGCTGATCAAAAATAGCGTGCAGCATCGCCAAACCTGCTGGCAGAACATCGTGCCTTAGGTTGGCCGCCAGGTCGCCGCTAAGTTCCCCTGCATTGAGCATTGTCTCAATAAGCTGCATGAGGTCTTCACGGCGAATGAGTTTAGACTCGCCCAGCATCTGGGCGATTACCGCCATGGTCCCTGAGGCGCCGATGCTGACATCCCAGCCACAGCGCAAATATTGCTCGCTAATCGACGCAAGTTGCTCGCAGCTATGGGTGTAGGCCGCCTGCATTTTTACGGGGGTTACCGCTTTTACCTGCTGACTGAAATACTGCTCAGCGAGCGTGACACAGCCAAGCTGAATGCTTTCTAGGCATTGGATATCACGCCCTTGGCCAATGATGAACTCAGTACTGGCGCCACCAATATCAATCACCAGCCTCTTCTCGTTTGAGGCCTTTTGAGGGCAGGCAAAGTCTATCCCACGGTAGGTGAGCTCGGCTTCTTCCGCGCCACTGATGATCTCAAAGGGACAGCCGAGAGCCTGCTCGGCGCTTTTAAGGAAGTGTTGGGTGTTATGCGCTGCTCGCAGTGCTTGTGTGCCAACAGCGCGGATGTGGGCGTCGGGATAACGGCTGATGATGGCTTTAAAATCGCGCAGGCAGTTGAGGGCTCGGCTTTGAGCTTGCGGGCAGAGCTCACCCTGTGCATTAACACCGCGGGCAAGTTGTACTACCTGCTTGTTGCGCGTGACTTCTACTAAATCACCTTGATACCAGCGACTCACCAGTAGATGAAAGCTATTGGAACCGAGGTCGATGGCGATAAAATGCGGGCTGCGGGCTGCGGCCGTGTCTGCGTCTGTCTTCATAAATTGTTAAATTATTGAGTCTTACGGCATTGTAACATCTGATTTTTATAAGGGAATGGAACTGGATGGGGTAATGGTATTTAACAGGCTGGCACCACAGACTCGGTAAAAGCTTAGGACGTGATAATCGTCAGCAGCGTAGAATGGATGGTAAAACTAAGGAGCAGGACATGTTTTCACTGTCGAAAAAAATACAACTACCCGCAGCAGAAAGCGCGCTGCCCGGTCGTGAGCAGGCGATGTCGGTTGTCGATCAGCATGCAGTTAATGGTCATCCGCTGTTGCCCCCATTCCCTATGGGGCTGGAGAGCATTGTTTTTGGCTTGGGGTGCTTCTGGGGTGCTGAACGTCGTTTTTGGCAGCTGCAGGGCGTCTACTCAACTTCCGTAGGTTACAGTGCGGGTTATACGCCAAACCCAAGCTATCAGGAGGTCTGCTCGGGAATGACCGGCCACAATGAGGTGGTGCTGGTGGTGTTTGACCCGCAGCGAATTAGCTTGCAGTCGCTCTTGGCGGTTTTTTGGGAAGCGCACGACCCCACTCAAGGTATGCGCCAGGGCAACGATGTTGGCACTCAGTATCGGTCGGGTGTTTATACCACCGATGCAAACCAGCACCAGCAAGTGTTAGTCAGTGCGGGGCAGTATGCCGAGCGGCTAAAGGCTGCGGGGTTTAATGGCGTGACCACCGAGGTGCAGCCGCTCGATGCGTTTTATTACGCGGAAGAGTACCACCAGCAGTATTTACACAAGAACCCCAATGGTTACTGCGGCTTGGCCGGCACTGGGGTCCGTTGTGAATAGGGCGGTTAAGTGTTTGAGGCGGTTAACTCGGCAAGCCAGCTGAGTGAAGCGGCGCTGTCGCAGCCTTGCGCTCGGTATTCGGCGCCGAGCCAGAAGGGGTAGTTGAGGTTTTGCAGCGTTTGAAAAATACCAGGAAAGTCCAGCTGCCCACTGCCGGGTTGGCCGCGCCCAGGGCAGTCGGCAAATTGTATGTGTCCAAGCTGTTCGATAACACTGGGCAGCTGTTGCAGCAGAGGCTCATTCATACGCGCCATGTGGTAGCAGTCGTACTGCATGAACAGGTTGGGGTGTTTCACTACTTCCAGCATGCTTAGCATGTCCGAGAAGCTGCTAATGATAAAACCGGGCATGTCGAGAGTGTTGATGGCCTCAAAGGTGGCGCGTACGCCTATTTTTTGCAGTTCACCGGCCGCACGGTTGAGGTTGCTGGCCAGCGTAGCCAAGTGCTCTTGGCGCTTATTGGCATCAAGGCATACCCCCGGCAGGATATTAACCGCGTCTACCCCTAAGGTTTCAGCGTATTTAAGCCCTTGTTGTAAGGCTTCTTCAAACTCCAGCTGGCGTTCGGGTACCGCGGCCAAACCTTCTCCGCCACTCATTACATCGCCTGCTGGCAGGTTGATGAGGGCGAGTTTCATATCGCTTGCACGGAGTAGATCGAGCCATTGTTCACAGGGCAACTCATAGGGGAACTGTATTTCAACGGCGGTAAAGCCTGCCTGCCGTGCAGCGGCTATGCGTTCGGCAAGTAGGTGCTCGGTAAACAGCATGGAGATGTTGGCGCAGATATTCATGGTTGGTTGAGGGCTTGTGGTTCTGCATCAGTTTGATCGTAGAGCTTTATTAGAGTGGCCGGGTCTTGATCGCGATAACCGGCTTTGGCGTGACGTTGCAACAGCGTTTGCGCCAGCTCGGTCAGAGGTGTTTGACTGCCGCTGTTATGGCTGAGTGTGGCGGCTAGGTCTAGGTCTTTCAGCAGAGTGCGCACGTGCCACTTAACCTCGTCGAAGTCTTGCTCGGCCATACGCTGACCGGTAACTTGCAAGGGGATGGAGTCGGCAAAGCCGCCTTTTAAAGCGCGGGGTAATAGGCTGGGGTCGACGCCACTGCGTTCGGCTAGAGCCAACACTTCGGCCATGGCCAGCAGATTGCAGCTGACCAGCATTTGGTTGCAGACTTTGGTGGCCTGCCCCGAGCCAACAGCGCCCATGTGCGTCACGCGCTGGGATAAGGTCTCTAACAATGGCTGTACTTGTTTGAGTGGCGTACTGTCGCCGCCCACCATTATGGCCAGCGTGCCCTCGGTGGCGCCGATTACGCCACCCGATACGGGGGCATCAAGCCACTCGGCACCAGATATTGAGTGTAATCGCGTGGCAAAACGACGCGTTGCGGCTGGGTCAATACTGGAAAAGTCGATCAGTATCTGCCCAGTGCGCATGAATTGGTTTAACCCTCTCTCGCCAAAGACCAGTGCCTCGACGGCCTCTGTGTCACTGACGCACAGGCACACTATGTCGGACTGCTGAGCCAATTGCGCCGCTGATTCAGCCACGCACGCCTGAGACAATGCCGCGACTTGGCATTTTTCGATGTGTCGATTCCAGACGCTCAGGTGAAAACCGGCGGCCAGTAAGCGTTGGCACATGGGTATCCCCATTAAGCCCATACCGATAAAACCAATACGTGGGGCGGGTTTTTTCATGCGTGGGTATTTTCCGGTTGTGGTGGGCCCAGTTACAGCTGGGGGGCATCAAAGCCCTCAGGGGTTTTACCCTGTAATCCATAGGCGAAGCTAATGATGTGTGCCACGGAAATATAGAGGGCTTCGGGAATATTATCGCCTAATTCTAGGGTGACCAACAGATCGACCAGCGGCGCGTTATCACACAGAGGCACCTGGTGTTGTTTGGCGACCTGCAAGATGGCCTCGGCCTCGGCTCCCACGCCCTTGGCTGTGATGGTCGGAGCGCTTTGACCATCGTAGAACAGGGCGACGGCCTTGCGCAGCTGGTCATCGCTGTAGGGTGTGTCGCTTGGAGGTGTGTTGCCTGCCTCGGTGTTGGAATCGCCCATTAGGTTTTTATATCCACTAGGTTGTAGCGCAATTCGATGGCCGCAAGCGGCGGGCTGCCAGCAAAACAGTCGAGGGTTTTAACGTCTAGGCCGTCGTTGATCATGCGCTCGCGCAGCTCGGCAAGGTGTTGGCGGGCCTTGTTGAGCAGCTGCGGGTCTTCAGCCCAAAGACTGGCGTTAACGCTGTCGTCAATAATAGACAAGTGCGCGTGCAGTCGCCCGCCCTGTGGCAGCTCGAAAGCCAGCTTAACCTGCCACTGGCGAACTTGCTCTCGCTCACTGTCGCGCCGCTCACCTTCATCGGGCTCTTTCTCTTGGTAGCGGATCTCTTCATCAATATGAATCGTCAGGCTGTAGAGCTCGGCGCCTTGGCGAATCGGTAGTTCGAGTTGTAAATGCTGCAAAACGGCTCCGCTCTCAGCGCTTTGCAGTTGTTTATTGAGTGATTGCAGCTGTTGCAGTTGCACACGCCCGAGTATTTTTTGCAGCTGGTGCTGAAGCAGCACCAGCAGTTTATCGCCGCTCAGTTGCGTCATGTCTTGGGGCGTGGGTGATTGGGTGCTCCGGGTCAATAGCGGCGCCAGCAGCTTGGCCAATGCCTGATCTAACTCGCTGATTTTTGTGGGTGTCGGTGCAGAGCTCAAAGGGGCTTGGCTCAGTTGTAGGCTGGCCAGCAATAGGGCTTTTAGGTCATTGCTCAGCAGATCTCTTGATTGTTGGGATAGTGTCGGCTGAGTTTTGTCTGGGGACGACGGCTGTACGACACGGTTCTCTGTGTGTGCGCTCTTAATGCTGTTTAAAAGGGCGGCTTTTAGTCCGGTGTTCGGGGTTGCCGGTGGAGGCTGCTTGTCACTGGGTGGGGTCAGGGCGGTGCTGATTTTTGTGGTCAGATCTTTTGCGCTAATCGAGGGTAAATTTTTGAGCTGACTCTCCATTGCAGGGCCGGCTTTATTGAGTTGTTGCTTGAGTTGTTTTGGCTGACTTAATTGCTGGGCACTGGCGGGCTGTTGCAGTATTTGTTTAAGGCTGTGCAGCAGTTGTTGTTTTAACACTGGGTTCATACCGCTCGGTTGTACCTGCAGAAGTTGCTGTAGAGCCTGTAATTTACCCAGCTGGCCGCTTAGGTTTTCCCCCAGTGCGTGCTGGGGCAGAGCGGTTTTTAGGGCTTGGGTTAAGCGCCCCTGTGTCACCAAGGCGCTGTCGCCCCCAGACGCTGTGTTGTGGACTATCTGCAGGGCGCCGTTACTGGCCTGCCGGACCTCGACGGTTTGCCCAGCTTTTAATGGGCTGGCGGCTAGGGCGAGCTGAAGTTGTCCCTGCAGTTTAAGTTCGACGAGCGCGAGACTCGGCGCTTGCAGCAGGCCCTGCAGACGAGGGGGCAGCTGTGACAGTTTGTCCTGGCTTGGCGTTTGGGCTGCGGGGTTAGTGGCCACGTCCGTGTAGAGGTTTATAAGGCGCTGGCGTTGTGCGTCGGAGGCGGGGGTCGTCTTTATGACCTGCGCGAGTGCGCTGCTACCAGGCTTCAGTATGCTGACGCTGAATTCTTGCGGGGCGGGCGCCTTGCTTGATTCCGTGCGCTGGCTGCCGGTACTGGCGGGGCGAGGATACTCTGAACCTAGTCCGCTGAAGGTGGGATGCATGTAAAATACCACTGAAATTTATGCTCTGTGATCGTTATAATCACAGTTTATGGGCGGTAAGTCTCTGAAAGCTATAAGATAAGCGTCAGAATTGTCTGGAAAATTTACTGAAATCTAATCACTATAGCGGCCAATATGTGTAAAACTTTTTTAGGCTGTGCCCATGGAGCGACCGCTTGAGCCAAACCGCTACAGCAGAGCCGGCGATTCCCCGCGTGGGAAAGCCGTTACTAGAATTACGCAACCTACACTGTGAACGCGATGAGCGGTTGTTGTTCAGTGGCCTTAATTTGTCACTGTACTCCGGCTCGATTGTGCAGGTCGAGGGCCCCAATGGCAGCGGTAAGACCAGTTTGCTGCGTTTGTTGACCACCACATCTGTGGACTATCAGGGCGAAATCCTTTGGCGTGGTGTGCCGTTGGCTCAGAGTCGACTTGATTACCTCAACCACCTGCTCTTTGTGGGACACCTGCCTGGTATTAAAAAAGCCTTAAGCCCCCGGGAAAACCTTGCTTGGTTCAGTGGCTTAAATTCTGGCCACCAGCGCTGCAGTGTCGAGTCTGCGCTCAGTGAAGTCGGTTTGTTTGGCTTTGAGGACGTGCCTTGCTTTCATCTGTCGGCTGGTCAATTGCGACGGGTGGCGCTGGCGCGCTTGTTTTTAACCCCGGCTCAAGTGTGGGTGTTGGATGAGCCTTTTACCGCGATCGACAAGCAGGGGGTTGCGAATTTGGAGCGCTTGATGGGCGAGCATGCGGCCGGTGGTGGTTGCGTCGTATTAACCACCCACCAAGAATTGGCTATGCCGCAGGTGCAAAAGTTAAACTTAATGGATTTCCGCGAGCTCTGTAATGCCCATGAGGTAGAGGATAGTCATGAGTTTGAGGGCAACCTTTATGAGTAGCAATGCCTACAAACCGCCAGAGACCCTGCACAGTCCAGTGATGATGCAGCCGAGCATGTACCAGGGTTTTATGGCGACGGTGAAACGCGACAGTTTGATTGCGATACGCCACCGTGGGGAGATGGCCAACCCGTTGATGTTTTTTTTAATGGTGATCACTATGGTGCCCTTGGGCATCAGTCCTGAGGCCGCGGTATTAGCCAGCTTGGCGCCGGGCATGATCTGGGTAGTGGCCTTATTGGCCACCCTGTTGTCTTTGGATAGCTTATTTCGTGGAGATTTTGAAGACGGTGCACTGGAGCAGTTATTGGTCTCCCCGCAGCCGCTTTATTTTCAAGTGTTGGCCAAGGTCTTAGTGCACTGGCTTACTACCGGCTTGCCGTTGACTTTGATGGCGCCAGTCTTAGGTGTGATGCTGTCGCTGCCTGAAGCTGGCTATTGGCCGTTGATGGCATCGCTGTTCTTAGGTACAGCTTGTTTGAGTTTGGTGGGGTCTATTGGTGCCGCCCTAACGGTTGCCCTGCGCAAAGGTGGCTTGTTATTGTCGCTGATTATCATGCCGCTCTATGTGCCGATTCTGATTTTTGGGGCCAGTGCCGTCAGCAGTGCGATTGATGGTTTCCCGATAGTGGGGCAGTTGGCGATGTTAGGTGCCTTTTTAGCCGCGGCGGTGGTTCTAGCGCCTTTGGCGGCTGCAGGCGCGCTGCGTATCAGCGTCAATGGTTAACGGTTATCAGTGAATTTTGGAACGGTCTGTGTTTTTTGCTGTCACAGGCCGGTCGTCTGACCGCGTGTTTGAGGCGGCGCTTTAATTTTTCGCCGTTGCTGGGCAGCCGCGTTTTTTATTAAGGAGTGTATGTGAATTGGCAGTGGTTTCACCGTTTGGGGTCACCGCGTTGGTTTTATGAGAAAACCAACGCTTGGGTACCCTGGCTGTCCGTCATCAGTATCACGCTGCTGATGGTTGGCGCAGCTTGGGGGCTGGGTTTTGCCCCCGCTGATTTCAAGCAGGGCAATAGCTATCGGATCATTTACATACATGTACCGGCGTCCTTCTTGGCATTGGCCGGTTATTACGTGATGGCCATCAGTGGTGCGGTGGGGCTTATTTGGAAAATGAAGCTCGCCGATATGGTGATGAAATCCGCAGCGCCGATTGGTGCGACGCTGACTTTTCTCGCCTTGATCACTGGAGCCGTCTGGGGCAAGCCGACCTGGGGTACTTGGTGGGTGTGGGACGCGCGCATTACCTCTATGTTGGTGCTGTTGTTTTTGTACCTGGGGGTTATGGCGCTGCAGGGGGCCTACCAGCATCAAGACACCGCCAATAAAGCCAGCGCGATCTTGTCGCTGGTGGGCATGGTCAACATCCCTATCATTTATAAATCGGTTGATTGGTGGTTTACCTTGCACCAACCGGCAACATTAAAGCTCACATCTGAGTCGACGATTCACGCGAGCATGCTTTATCCGTTGCTGTTGATGATCGTTGGGTTTTACATGTTTTTTGCGCTGGTGTTATTGATGCGCACGCGCACCGAAATTCTCGAGCGTGAAAAGAAAACCAAATGGGTTAATGCATTGGTGCAAGCGGGTAACCGCTAAAATCGCAACAATGAGTAGGTGCAATGATGGATTTAAAGTTTCAATTTGAAAGTCTCATCGACTTTTGGCAAATGGCGGGGCACGGGCCCTACGTATGGGCCTGTTATGCGCTCACGTTCACCAGCCTGGGTTTGTTGTTGTGGGCGCCTCTGCGCCGTCGGCGAGCGCTGTTTGAGCAGCTGCGCAGACAGCAGCGCATTACAGAACACGAACAACAGCTGAAATCACAGTCTGCGGGTTAGTGTTGTAAATACAGCGTATCGCGCTATTAGCGTGATACCTAAGCGCCAGATTGATGGTGGCGCGATGACCGATTTTAGGAGTAGATGTTCCGATGCACCCCGTTCGAAAACAGCGCTTAATGATAGTGCTATTTATTGTGATTTTTACCAGCGTGGCGATAGGCCTTGTGGTCTTTGCGCTGCGAGAAAATATTAACCTGTTCTACCCGCCTTCCAAGATTGCTGAAGGTGCGGCCCCGGTTGATAAGCGTATTCGTGCCGGTGGTTGTGTGATGCCCGGGCGGGTGATACGCGCGGGGGACAGCCTTAAAATCAGCTTTATGATTACCGATGGCGCGGCCTCGGTAGAAGTGAATTTTGAAGGCATTCTGCCGGACTTGTTTGCCGAGGGTGAAGCGGTTGTCGTCAACGGTATGCTCAATGGTGACGGGGTCTTTATGGCGACTGAAGTGCTGGCGAAGCACGATGAGACCTACACCCCGCCAGAAGTGGCGGAAGCTGTCGCAGAGACTTCTGGTGAACATCAAAAAACCTGTGAAGGTGTAAGTTATGGTTCCTGAGTTCGGGCATTTTGCATTAATTTTGGCGCTGTTTCTGGCGGCCAGTCAGGCAGTGTTGCCGCTGCTGGGTAGCTTCTCTGGCAATCGAGTGTGGATGGCTTCCAGTCGTAGTTTGGCCGGTGGGCAGTTTGTCTTTGTCGCCATAGCGTTTGCCTGCCTAACCTATGCCTTTTTAGCCGATGATTTCTCGGTTGTCTATGTGGCTAATCAGTCCAATACCTTGCTCCCCACCTTCTATAAAATCAGTGCGGTCTGGGCCGGGCACGAAGGCTCACTGTTACTCTGGGTCTTGATCTTATGTGCTTGGGGCCTCTCGGTGGCAATCTTCTCAAAGGGCATACCGCTGGAAATGGTGGCGCGAGTATTGTCGGTAATGGGCATGATCGCGGTGGGTTTTTTATCGTTTGTACTGCTTACCTCCAACCCCTTTGATCGGCATCTGCCCAATGCCCCCAGCGATGGGGCTGACTTAAACCCACTTTTGCAAGACCCCGGGCTTATTATCCATCCGCCTATGTTGTATATGGGCTACGTGGGTTTTTCCGTGGTGTTTGCCTTTGCCATTGCCGCGCTGATCTCTGGCCGTTTGGACAGTGCTTGGGCTCGTTGGTCTAGGCCTTGGACCACCGTGGCGTGGATTTTTCTGACCGTCGGTATAGCTTTGGGCAGTTGGTGGGCCTATTACGAGCTGGGTTGGGGCGGCTGGTGGTTTTGGGACCCGGTAGAGAACGCTTCTTTCATGCCTTGGTTAGTGGGGACGGCGTTGGTGCATTCACTGGCCGTCACGGAAAAGCGCGGTGTGTTCAAGAACTGGACGCTATTGTTGGCGATCTTCGCCTTTTCGCTCAGCCTGCTGGGCACCTTTCTCGTGCGCTCGGGTGTATTGACCTCGGTACACGCGTTTGCCGCAGACCCAGAGCGTGGCGTTTTTATTCTGGCATTTTTGGCGCTGGTGGTTGGCGGCTCGTTGACCCTTTACGCGCTGCGGGCGCCAAATGTGAAGAGTACGGCCAGCTTCGGCTGGTTGTCTCGAGAAACCTTCTTACTGCTCAATAACATTTTGCTGGTCGTCTCCATGCTGACGATTCTCTTGGGCACTCTCTACCCGTTGATCGCCGATGCCCTCGGCTGGGGAAAAATATCCGTTGGCCCGCCTTACTTTAACTTTTTCTTTGTGCCGCTGATGGCAACCATGAGTGTGTTGATGGGTATTGGCAGCATGCTTAATTGGAAGCGCAGCGATGCTGGCATGATTGCCAGCTGGCTGACGCCAGCCTTGCTACTGAGCCTTGCCATTGCGTTGCTTGCGCCTTTATTTATTGGCGACATCGGTTATAAATGGGGAGCAACCTTAACGCTGTTTCTTGGCAGTTGGCTGATACTCTCGATGCTCTCGGACCTGCGCTATCGACTGCGCAACAGCTCAAACCCTTTGCTGGGTGTGAGTGGGCTGTCGAAGAGTTATCAGGGGATGTTAATTGCGCACATTGGTGTGGCTGTCACCATACTCGGTGTGGGTTTAAATACGATCTACAGCGATCAGCGTGATCTGCTGATGGCGCCTGGGAAGGTGGTTGAGCAGGGCGGTTATAGCTTCCATTTTGATGGTGTGGTTAAGGTGCGTGGCCCTAACTACTTAGCTGAAGAAGGCCGCATTCGTATTTTTGAAGACGGTGAGTTGTTTGCTGAATTAAAACCGCAAAAACGTCGTTATTTGGCCGGTGGTCAAATGATGACAGAAGCGGCAATTGATGTCGGTTTTTGGCGTGACCTCTATGTTGCATTGGGCGAACCCTTGGCCGATGGTGCTTGGGCCGTGCGTCTGCACTACAAGCCATTTGTTCGCTGGATTTGGTTTGGGGCCATTTTAATGGCGCTCGGTGGTTTGTTGGCGGTCTTTGATAAGCGCTACCGCCGCAAGTCGCCAAGCGGGCTGGCAAGCGCTGACAGGGTTGCTGATGATGCAGCTCTGGTACGGGAAGGGTGAGTGTGATGTCAGAAGCGAAGTGGTCGCGCTTTAAATTATTTATACCGCTGCTGGTGTTTGTGCTCTTGGCTGCCTTTTTTTGGCGTGGCCTCAGTCTTGATCCAACCCGTATGCCATCGGCGCTTATTGATCAACCCGCGCCTGAGTTTTCGCTGAGTACCGTGCTCGATGAGCAGCGCTTGGTGACTCAGGATGAATTCAAAGGACAGGTCTCCCTGCTGAATGTATGGGCGACCTGGTGTATTTCATGCCGGGTTGAGCACCCCTATCTTGTGCAGCTGGCCGAGAGTGGTGTGCCCATTTATGGTGTTAACTACAAGGATGATACCGCTAAGGCCAGGCAGTGGCTTGAGGATTTGGAAAATCCCTATGTGTTGAGTGTTGTCGACAGTGACGGCCGCTTGGGCATTGATTTGGGTGTTTTTGGTGCGCCGGAAACCTATGTCATCGATAAGCGTGGCGTGATCCGCTATAAACATGTAGGGGTGATTGATGATCGAGTTTGGAACGAAAAAATTGAGCCAATAGTGGTGGGCTTACAAGCCCTGTAGTCATTCGCTGAATTTACAACACGAGCCTCAGGCGCGACAAGCGGCTGGGGCTTTTTTGATTGAGTTAGAGGGGCTACTTACCTGGAGAGTTCGGAGAGTTGTTTGCTCAGTACGTGCGATAGCCGTACACCGATCACCATGACACCAATGGTGGCCCCATTATTTTTTATGGGCACAGATATTTGTGCCGCCTGTGTGTTGGTGCTTTCGTCCAGCTCAATACCGTTAATAAAGACGATGCCAGAGCCCATGTTATAGCTTGAGCTCCATTTATTTTCATCGCCCTGCCAATAGTCTGATGTCAGGGTAGGTCCCGACATTGGCACCTTGGTTGTCTGTCGTGAAGGCTTCGCTGTAAAGGCGGCCTTGATGGGTTATGAGCTGCTTTAAATATTGGCTGGAAGGGTTGCTGAGCATAGTGGACTTGAGGGGTGTTTGGGCATCGCTGCCACGCCAAATAGCATCACGCTGTTGTGTCTCCGGCAGGTTTAAATTCTCGTTGTTTTGCTCTATAACCGCATTGACCAGTATGGGGTTGGCGGCAATGGTTTGTAGGCGGGAGACCTCTTGATCGAGGATCGATAGCAGCATCCACCAGCGCATCGGCAAGGGTGTTGTGGCTAAGGCCTATGAAATACAGAGCAGCATTGTGAGTCGCTTCATAATGGTGGTACAGCCTAGTGGCGGGGTGATATGCCTTGAGTGTAGGCGTTACTGGTGTAAC
>Ga0209292_1003950_pt1 | contig 15992 bp, 15 predicted proteins | sample GOMGulsemesocosm_2_FD_184634 | JGI IMG/M metagenome (GOLD analysis project Ga0209292, IMG submission 184634) | Methane-oxidizing microbial communities from mesocosms in the Gulf of Mexico - GOM9C Gulf of Mexico (SPAdes) (version 2) | ecosystem: Environmental > Aquatic > Marine > Cold seeps... | reverse complement strand
ATCCTGCCGGCGCTTGCCATACCTGTGATGGTTTGGGTGTACAACAATACTTCGATCACGATCGTATTATTATCAACGCAGATCTAAGCCTGTCAGGCGGCGCGATCCGCGGCTGGGATAAACGTAACTTTTATTACTTTCAAATGCTCACCTCACTGGCTAAGCATTATAAATTTGATCTCACCAAGCCGTTTAATTCACTCTCTGACGAAGTACAAGGTTACATTCTGCAAGGCAGTGGCGAGCAAGAGATTGAGTTCAATTATGTCAACGATCGTGGTGATATTGTCATTCGTCACCACGCTTTTGAAGGTATCATTCCGAACATGCAGCGCCGCTATAAAGAAACCGAATCCAATGCGGTGCGTGAAGAACTGGGTAAATACTTAACCACTAAATCTTGCGAAACTTGTTCTGGTTCGCGACTACGCCAAGAAGCACGCCACGTTTATATTCAAGAAACAACACTACCCGAAGTTGCACGCATGGCGATTGGTGAAGCCTTCGACTTCTTTGCAGGTATGGAATTGACCGGTCAGAAAGGTCAGATTGCCGAGAAGATCCTCAAAGAAATTGGCGATCGCCTGGGTTTCTTAGTTAATGTCGGTCTTAATTATTTAAGTCTAGAACGTAGCGCTGATACCTTATCCGGTGGTGAAGCACAGCGTATTCGTCTTGCCAGTCAAATCGGTGCGGGACTAGTCGGTGTCATGTACGTACTCGATGAACCATCGATCGGCTTGCATCAACGTGATAATGAACGCTTATTGCAAACCCTGATCCACTTGCGAGATCTTGGTAATACCGTGATTGTTGTTGAGCACGATGAAGATGCGATCCGCGCAGCAGATTATGTCCTTGATATAGGTCCTCGTGCTGGTGTCCATGGTGGTGAGATCGTCGCACGCGGTAATGTCGATGATATTTTAAAAAGTGAAAACTCGCTGACAGCCGATTACCTCAGTGGCCGTAAAGCGATTGAGATCCCCGCGCAACGTACACCTTTGACCGATAAATGGGTTCACCTTAAAGGGGCTACAGGTAACAACCTCAAAAATGTCGATCTATCTATTCCCGTTGGTGTGATGACTTGCGTCACCGGTGTATCTGGTTCAGGTAAATCAACACTGATCAACGATACCTTCTTTAAAATTGCCCATATCGAATTAAATGGCGCAACAGTAACAACACCAGCACCCTATAAATCGATAACGGGTTTAGATCAGCTGGATAAAGTAGTCGATATAGATCAAAGTCCAATCGGCCGAACACCACGCTCTAACCCTGCAACTTATACCGGTATTTTCACCGCTATTCGCGAGATCTTTGCCGGTACCCAAGAAGCCCGCTCTCGAGGTTATAAACCAGGACGCTTCAGCTTTAACGTTAAAGGCGGTCGCTGCGAAGCCTGTCAAGGTGATGGCTTAATCAAAGTCGAGATGCACTTCTTACCCGATGTTTATGTGCCTTGTGATAGCTGTAAGAGTCAACGTTATAACCGTGAGACATTAGAAGTACGTTACAAGGGCAAAAATATTCACGAAGTCTTGGATATGACAGTCGAGGAAGCCAATACTTTCTTTGCGCCGATCCCGCCTATCGCCCGAAAATTACAAACCTTAATGGATGTGGGTCTGTCTTATATACGCCTTGGCCAATCAGCGACGACCTTATCCGGTGGTGAGGCACAACGGGTGAAACTCGCGAAAGAGTTATCAAAACGCGATACCGGGCAAACCTTGTATATCTTAGATGAGCCCACCACAGGGCTGCATTTTCATGATATTAAGTTACTGATGACAGTATTACACCGCTTACGTGATCACGGTAATACCATCGTCATTATTGAGCATAACCTTGATGTGGTTAAGACTGCAGACTGGGTTATCGATCTCGGCCCTGAAGGAGGCAGTGGCGGCGGTGAAATTCTTGTCGCCGGCACCCCGGAAACAGTCTCCGAGCACCCAGAGAGCCATACGGCACGCTTCTTAAAACCTATGTTAGCGCGCAAAACAACTTAGTACTATCAACTAACTGAATATTATCAACCAAGAGTCATAGTATGAATTTAACTACATTGAAAAAAGGATTTTTCATTACGTTTGCCGCCTATATGCTGATAGGTATGCACTATTTTCAGCATAATGGTGGCGGTTCAGGTCTGCATCTGCCGTTTAATGCCATTGGTTGGATGTTTATTTCAACCTTAATCGGTATTGGCCTATGGCAAGCAACATTGCAAGGGAAGTTGCTTTACTCCCAAATGAGCTTAATGTTTATCGCCGCCACGCTAATGATGCTAATACCAGTATTATATGCCGACCCAATAGTCGCAGGTCTCAGCTATACCCGATTATTCGGCTTAATCGGCGGTTTACTGTTCTTTATTGCCTTGCAACAATTGCAGCTTAATCAACAACAACGGCTGCTATTATTGTATTTAATATTAGGAGCGGTATTTGTCGAGGCGTTATTTAGTCTGGTGCAGTATTATCTATTACCAGTGAATAATAGCCTTGGTTATCAGAAGATTGCTAATCGACCCTATGGTATTTTTCAACAGCCCAATGTGTCCGCATCATTTTTAACCACAGGTATTGCCCTTGCTTTGTACCTGCTGGCACTGACCAAGCCAGATGAAAAAAACAAACGACTATTTTGTTATCTAACCACCTTCATAGCGATTATTCCTGTGGTGTTATTGCAGTCTCGTACTGGTTATTTGTCTTTAGTAATAGCACCGCTATTGCTATTACCTTGGGCATGGCAGCAATTACGCGAGTCTGAGCAATCAAAAAACTTATTAATTTGGCTAACTTGTGGTGTTATAGCAGCTAGCATTGGTGCTTATTCGTTAGAAACTGCCGAAAAAGTCGCACGTTCAGCGGCTGCGTTAACAGATCCTGGTGGACGGATGCCTATCTATCGACATGGCTTGGCTATGTGGCTAGATAAACCGATTTTAGGTTGGGGTTATGGCAGTTTTGAAGTTGCCTATCTTAATTCGTACAGCGACGCATTAAGCCAAGGGTTTGCCTTACCTGGTTCAGATGAAAACCTCGATCATCCACATAATGAATTATTATATTGGGGCATTGAAGGCGGGCTTGTAGCGTTAGCTGGCATCGCTTTATTGGTTATTGGCTTTCTACGCATCATCCTCAAGCAACCTTTATGGCAAGCGTTGGCGTTGTTAGGGCTGGTATTTCCGTTAGTTTTACATAGCCAAACAGAATATCCATTTTATCATTCCATCGCGCACTGGCTCGTATTCTTAACCTTGGTTTGGTATATCGGCAGTCGTTATAGCAGTACGAAGAGCATTGCGTTCAATTACACTTTTTTATTGCGTACGTTAGCCTTATTGATCCCCTTGGTTACTGGTTTGTTCATGTTAACTACTTTACATACCAATAAACTGATCACTCAATATGAACGTAGTGATCGCAGTGATATAACCCCGCTAACAAAAGTCGTTAATCCGGTGGCTTGGATCACCCGGTTAGAGTTCAATGCCATGATGTATCGCTTACAAATCGCGATGTACAATAATGACATCGAAGAGCTGAATAACTATATAGATTGGGCTGCAGAGATAAGCCAGAAAACCCCTAGGGCGAATATTTATATTAATTGGGTCCGCGTATTAACCAAGCTAGGAAAAAACCAAGAGGCGAAGGTATTAATGCAGCAGACAGCACACCTCTACCCACATAATCAATTGGTGCAGCGATTTGCCACTATTCAGACTAATAAGGCTCAATCTCAGTAGATAAAAAGCCGTTTATTAACTGCAGACAAAAACCCAAAAATCCAAAAAGCCACACCTCATTATTTATGGGGTGTGGCTTTTGCGTATCAATATCTTGATTAGCTAAACTAAATCAAGCTAATTTAACGTTTCTTCTAGCGCACGTAGACACAGTGCAACATTTTCAGCACGTGCAGCATAGCCCATTAAACCAATGCGCCATGCTTTACCTGCGAATGCACCCAGACCGGCACCAATTTCAAGGTTATAAGTTTGTAATAATTGATTACGCACAGCCGCATCATCAGCACCTTCAGGGATAACGACCGTATTTAGCTGTGGTAAACGACATGCTTCATCAACAATAAACTCAATACCCAGTTTTTCTAAACCAGCACGTAATGCTAAATGTTGTTGTGCGTGACGAGCCCATGCGTTTTCTAGGCCTTCAGTTTGTAATTGCACTAAAGATTCATGTAACGCATATAAGGTGTTTACCGGCGCGGTATGGTGATAACTACGTTTACCTTCACCTGACCAATAGCTCATTACTAGTGTCTGATCTAAGAACCAACTTTGTACTGGTACTGAACGGCTTTGAATTTTTGCAACCGCGGCAGGACTAAAACTAACCGGGGAAATACCAGGCACGCACGACAAACATTTCTGAGTACCAGAATAAATCGCATCAATACCCCAATCATCCACATACAGAGGTACACCACCGAGTGACGTCACGGCATCAACAATGGATAAACAGCCGTGCTCTCTTGCTAAAGCGCAAAGCGTCTTGGCGTCAGAAAGTACACCCGTAGAGGTTTCGGCATGTACAAAAGCCACAATCTTGGCATCAGGATGGGCTTTTAACGCCGCTTCAAGTTTTTCTGGAGCAACAGGCTTACCCCATTCATCTTCAACTTTTACTAATTTACCACCAGAGCGAGTTACGTTTTCAGCCATACGGCCACCAAACACACCATTGATACAAACAATGACTTTATCACCTGGTTCAATTAAATTCACAAAGCATGTTTCCATACCGGCAGAACCCGGAGCTGAAACAGCCATAGTGCAAGGATTCTTGGTTTGAAATGCATATTGCAGCAATTCTTTTACTTCATCCATCATTTTTACAAATGTCGGATCAAGATGGCCAACGGTCGGACGGCTTAACGCCTGTAATACATTAGGATAAACATCTGAAGGACCAGGGCCCATCAAAGTACGTTGTGGTGGATAAAAAGAAGTTATGCTCATTCACTTTCCTTGTTATATTGTGAGAACCTGCGCTCAGAAGTCGTATCCCTAAGTGATACGACTTTACCCTAGGTTCTAAACTATCTATTAAACTTTTAGGTATTAAGATAGATTAATTTACCATTGCAGCGGCTTATTGCAAACAACAAATCAAACACCCGTTTACAATAACGCTACAATTCAGCAACACCTAACTTAGTGTAGCCAGATAATCAGCAATACCATCGAGTAACATTTGCACAGATATCATCACTAATAACATCCCCATTAAACGTTCGACAGCCGCCAATCCTTTTTCACCGAGAATACGGTTGAAACCTTCATAAAACATCAAAATAAAGGCACTCAAACCCCACGCAATAAGCAAGGCTGCAGACCACTCAAACATTTTATCGGGATCTTGGTGGGCTAATAACAATAATGCAGCGAGGATTGATGGTCCCGCTAATAATGGGATCGCCATCGGCACAATAAAAGGTTCTTCACCTGCTGCTAAGCCAGTTAATCCACCTTCAGTCGGGAAGATCATCTTAATGGCGATCAAGAATAAAATAATACCACCGGCGATACTCACTGCTTCTTGTTTTAAACTTAAGAACCCAAGGATCTTTTCACCTAAGAATAAGAATAATAGCATCACAAACAGGGCAATTAACAACTCGCGGATCATGACCGCACGTCGACGTTTTTTATCTATATGTTTTAAGATTGACAAAAATATAGGTAAGTTACCTAGCGGATCCATGATCAAAAATAGCATCACCGCTGCCGAGATTATTTCCATTTCCATTAACTTAACTCCCTAAATCATCCAATTAGCCGAATGTAATTGCTGAGCTCAATATACCAGAGAGATTATAGATATGAAGTATTTAATTAGCAGATAATAACAAATAAGAATTCGATTAAAATAGTGATTAACGCTAGAACTAAGCGGATAGTCTCAGAGATTTGCAGGTTCAATTAACGTAATATAAGAAAGAGAAGAACAAGCCTGTAAATAGGAGGCATTATTCACTGCAACTCAATTAAGCAACAGTGAATTTACGATATTAAATCCAGCAGAAAATATTAACCGAGCGCTTTCGCCAATAAAGCTTGCTGAACTGGTGTAAACGGTAATTTTAACGCCGCTTCATGGCCCTTTTCTGACATTTTAGCCCAGGTTTTCTGCACTATAACAAGCAATTTTTCTTCACTGTGCTTTTCTGCAAACGCAGTAAAATAATATTTTAAGAACACTAAACAAATCACATCTTCTAGCGCTTGTACTTGCGGATCACGCTTTAATTTCTCTTTGCGTAACATGCGGCCAATAGCTTGTATTTCATCTTGTTCACAACCAACTTGTGCTGCGATCGTCATGGCTTCCTCAGCATGCAGGCGACCTAATGATTGACGCCATTTGTAATAACCTTCACGCCCTAATGGCTGATCGCTGCGCGGAATACTCCAACGTTTAATATGCTGTGCACGTGCGGCTATTTGCAATGCTATCGGTGCTTCAGGCATAAACTCAGCCAAGCATTCGCTCATACGTACACCATATAACCATTCTTTTGGCTGTGCTATTCCATCGACAATTTCACTGACTGGATCACACTGATTTATTTCATCAATTAATTGTATTGCTTGCTGTATCCGTTGCTCTGACATGACATCCTCATTATTAGTATGGTTATACCGTCCATACTAGCAAAGCACGAAGAAAGTTACCTACAAACCAACGATAAATATAAGATTATTCTTGGTGATCGATCTGAGAAGGTGGCTGCGGCTCAATATTCTCACCATAAAAATAACCCACAACAGCACCGGCTAATTTCGATCTTGCTGATACAGACCCCTTTGCTACATCGACGTCATCATCAAAAGAATAACCAAAAAGATCATCGAGTGCGACAACATTAGAATGTGTATTATCACCTTTTAATACACCTGTTGCCCCAGGCAGTTTTGATGCCAACACTTTAACCTCATCAAGCTGTTTCAAGCGTAATAGGTCAGCCAACGCATTTTTAATGATGTGATTAATTTCAGCAAGTTGCCGACGATCTTCAATATCGAACACAGGTTTAGCTAAGATCACTTGCCGTAACAACAGCACTTCAGCAATAATCGTTTCGGGAGGATCCGCCATATTAATCGGCAACGTAACACTTTCAGAGCCATTATTGATCGTGCCAACATCATCGCCAAGATGCTCGCTCACATCAACTGTATCATCGTCATCAGATGTAAGCAGAGATGGATCTTGAGCTGGCTTTTTCTTATGGTCAGGGTCATTTTTCTTCGGATTATAACTGAGAAGATCTTTTTCTTCCGTGCTATCACCAGTTGAAGATGATGCACTATCAGGGGTGATCGCAGGCGTGATCTCGCGCTTTTCCGCATCACGTTCTACCGCAGCCGTGGTTGGATTTAATGCATTAGGGATCCCCGTGGGAGGTGGAATAACTAATACCATCTGCTAGCATCTCCCTTGGTAATATTCATACAGTGTAATTCACTAATCGTAGCTTGTGATTGTATGAACATATTCTTCCCTCATTATCATAAATAACGGCTCATTAGCAGCACATCCAAATTAATTCATGGTAACTGCTATTTGAGTTTATAACGAATTGTTAATAAATGCCTGCAGTTTGTTAACAAAAAGCCTAGGTTCAGAGATAAAAGGCGCATGAGAAGATGATTTAAATATTAAACTCGGGGATTGCGGTAGAGAGTTATCCATCCACGTAACGGTTGCTTGTGGCACCAGCGAATCTAAACGACCATAACAACGATAAAATGGCATTGTTAAAGTTGCTAACTGCGCGCGTAAATCCACCGTCGCTAATAACATTAAGCCATTACTAAGTGCTTGTTCATGTGGTTGTGGCCTAGCGGCTAATAAAGATTTTAATTGCTTGATATCTTGCTTTGCAGTTGCACTACCCATGCCCTGAATTGCTAAAAATCGATTGATAGTTTGTGGAAGGTCCTGCTGTAACTGCAGTTGAAATTGCGCTAATACTTTTTCAGCAATGCCAGGCCAACTCACTGATTCATCGACTTGCGCTGCCGCCATAAATTTAGGAGAGCTAGCCACGGTAACCAAAGCAGAAACCCGTTGCGGATGTTGCAGTGCAAAATCAGTGGCGCAAAGCCCACCTAGCGACCACCCCAACCAAACTGCGTTCGCAGGTGCGACCTTTATTAGCGCGTCAGTGATATCCGCAAGTGTGCTACTAGCAGCATGACAGTCATGACTAAAGCCAAAACCAGGTAGATCAATTAAATGCAATCGATAGTGCGCAGAGAGTAATGGCACAATCGATTGCCAACACGCACTATTTAGTCCCCAGCCATGTAACAGCACTAAATCTGGGCCATCACCAACAACTTCGACATGCAACTCTGTGCAAGGGCTTACATTTTTACTTTCTGTGGCGACGATGTCTGACATTTGACTCTACACTTGACCAATTATTGAATCGTGAGGATATACTAATCAAGCCTGTAGATATAGCCAAGATACGCAAACTTAGCATAATGCTATTACAGCCACGTTGTTATTTATGCGACATGCCCATCGATAACCCACAACCTTTTTTGTGTTTATTATGCCAACAGGAACTACCCTATTTAGCCAATCCGCATTGTCCATGTTGTGCGCAACCACAGCGTAAAAGCCAACAGCGGTTATGTCATGATTGTAGTGAACAACAGCCACCGTGGCAGCAATTAATTACTTGTATGAGCTATAGCTTAGAGTGCCAATATCTAATTAAACAATACAAGTTTGCCCAACAGCCACAATTACACTTACTGTTTTCCCAACTGCTAATCCGAACTATCGCGAATAAAGTAATACAAGATAATTATCGTTTACCGGATGCACTTATTGCCATTCCCTTACATAAAAAGCGGTTATCAAAACGAGGTTACAACCAAGCACAATTAGTGGCGAAGGATTTGGCAAAGCAACTAGGTATCCCCTTGCTCGCTGATAAACAATTTATTCGCACTAAACATACCAAAGCCCAAGCCCAACAAACCGCGGCAGAACGTAGAGATAATATGCACAATGCATTTTTGGTCACCCGCCCTATTCTAGCTAAGCATGTCGCCCTCATTGATGATGTTTTCACTACCGGAGAAACCATGAAATCAGCTTGCCAGATCTTATTTACAGCAGGGATAGAACGCATTGATATATGGTGTATCGCCAGAACATTAGCGGATTAGTGGTTTATCATCTTAAATAGCGTTACAATTAAAGACATAGTAAATTAGTCAGGTATGACAAAGAGGACACCATGATAACAATTACTGAAGCGGCACAAACTCACTTTGTAAAATTACTTAGTAACCAAAAAGACGGCACTAACATTCGTGTATTCGTCGTTAATCCAGGCACTGCAAATGCAGAGTGTGGTGTATCATATTGTCCACCTGAAGCAATTGAAAGCACAGATATCGTATTACCATTCAGCGGTTTTGATGCACTAATTGATGATATGAGCAAACCATTCCTAACCGATGCTTATATCGATTTTGTTACTGACAAAATGGGTTCTCAGTTAACACTGAAAGCACCTAACGCAAAAGTACGTGCAGTAGCAGATGATGCACCGCTATCAGAACGCGTTGACTATGTGATCCAAACCGAAGTTAATCCACAACTTGCAGGTCACGGTGGTAACGTGGTATTAACTGAAATCACTGACGAAGGCATTGCTATTCTGCAGTTCGGCGGCGGTTGTAATGGTTGTAGCCAAGTAGACTTTACCTTGAAAGAAGGTATTGAAAAGCAGTTACTAGAATTGTTCCCTGAAGAACTGACAGCGGTTAAAGATGCAACTGAGCACCAAGCTGGTGAGCACTCTTACTACTAAGCATCATTCGCTAAGTGGTGGCGCTAGGATTTGAACAAACCGACAATTAATCGATAGAAATCGGTGGAAATCAGACATAAAAAAAGTGACAGCTCTCGCGGTCACTTTTTTTTATATACAAAACTTATCTACAAAGAATAGCTATTCGCCTTTCTTATCCCGTGCTAATAAATCTAACGCTGCTTCTTTTGCAGACTTATTCTCATATAACACTTGATAGATCTGCTCAGTAATTGGCATTTCTACGCCAAGACGTGCAGATAACAAATAAACTTCTTTGGTATTACGATAACCTTCCACAACCTGACCGATCTCAACTTGTGCTTCATCAACGCCTTTACCCGCACCGAGTGCCAGACCAAAACGACGATTACGACTTTGGTTATCAGTACATGTCAGTACCAAATCGCCCAAGCAAGACATACCCATGAAGGTATTTTTATCGGCACCCAAGGCTTCGCCAAGACGACATAGCTCTGTCAAACCGCGAGTGATCAATGCTGTTCGAGCATTAGCGCCAAAACCAAGTCCATCAGATAAACCCGCGCCAATAGCAATCACGTTTTTAACTGCGCCGCCAAGTTGCACGCCAATAAAATCATTGTTGGTATAAGTACGTAAGCTACGGCCACAATGCAGTAAGTGAGAAATATCATCGGCAAACAGTGGGTCTGTAGATGACACACTGATAGCAGTTGGTAAACCTGCGGCTAACTCTTTCGCAAATGTAGGACCAGAGAGCACAGCTAAAGGATAATGCGTACCGAGAATATCAGTCGCAACATCTTGTAACAGACGCCCCGTGTCAGCTTCTAAACCTTTCGTAGCCCAGGATATACGAGAATCGTCACGCAGAAATGGTTTAATCTGCGTTAATACATCACCAAAAACGTGGCTAGGTACAACAATCAGAATATCTCGACTTGCCGCAATAGCTTGTTGAAGATCAGCTTCCAATACCAAAGCATCCGGGAAAGCGATACCAGGTAAATAGGCTTCGTTACTGCGAGCCCTAGCAAGTTCGGCAACGTGTTGCGGGTTATGACCCCACAATACGGTTTTATTGCCGTTACGCGCTAGAGACATCGCCAGTGAGGTACCGTAAGAGCCTGCGCCCAATACTGTAATCAAGGCTGCGTCAGTCATCACTTAAGAATCCAGTTTTTGCTCTGCAGGAGCTTCAGCTGCTTGCTGTGCCTGTTGAACATAAGAAGCAAATAAAGCATCAAAGTTAACTGGCGCAAGGTTAAGCTGTGGGAAAGAACCACGACTTACTAAGCTAGCAATTGTTTCACGAGCATATGGGAATAAGATGTTTGGACAGAAAGCACCTAGACAATGCGCTAGCTGGCCTTCGCTTAATTCGCCAACACTAAAGATACCTGCTTGTTGAACTTCACATAAGAAAGCTACTGTTTCGCCATCTTTAGCGGTTACAGTAAGTGATAATACAACTTCGAATACGCCTTCACCCAACTTAGAGCTACGAGTATCTAGATCTAATTTAACTTCAGGTTTCCATTCTTGCTGAAAGATAGCTGGAGAATTAGGACATTCAAAAGATACGTCTTTGATATAAACGCGTTGGATATTAAATTCTTGTTGGCTTGCTGATTCTGACATAAGTAAATTCCAATATTTTATAGTTTTAAACTGAATAATTAATTGCTTAGTTATCTGGCTGGTAGACTATTATTTTTTAACAGTCGGTAAGTTGGCTTCTTGCCAAGCTGCCATGCCACCAGATAAATTATAAACAGTAGTAAAGTCCATTTTCGCTAGACGATTCGCAGCGCGACCTGAACTCATTCCTGTGTCACACATAACGATGATTGGGGTATTTTTGTATTTTTCAATCATGGTTAGCTTATTTGCTTCGATATCAGCAGTAGGAACGTTAATTGCGTTTAAAATATGTGACTTACGATAGTGTTCTGCAGCACGTACATCAACAATAACAGCATTGTCTTTATTCATTAAAGTTGTCGCTTCGTGGTTATTCACCGACTTCACTTTAGACATGGCACTTGTGCCAAATGAATAGATAAGGAAACCAGCAATAGCTACCCAAGCGAGAGATAAGGCTGGATTATTTGAAGCAAATTCAATATATTCTTGCATGTGATTATGACTCTAAAATTTAATAATAATGGATTATTCTCAACGGAGTATACATGTGACAAGGAATAAAAGCAGCTCAATAATATATTCCTCACTAACGTTATAAATAACTCAGAGATAGAGATAATCACCTAATTGATACTATCACATGAAGAACTCAGAACATGAAACAGCTATAAATGTAGTTATATTACCGATATTAACCATTAAATATCTCCAATATTCTACCTGGATCATAAATAAGAGCCAATTTCGCCCAGTAAAGTGTAGTAATATTCCTATATTTAAATTAAATAACCGAGAGGTAAACTCATGTCTAAGGCTAAGAAAACAATTGCACTTATCATTATGGATGGCTGGGGCCACCGTCTTGATAATCAAGATAATGCGATTGCCAATGCAAAAACACCTATTTTAGATAAGCTGTGGCAAGATTGTCCAAGTATGTTGATCTCAAGCTCAGGTTTAGATGTGGGCCTACCTGATGGTCAAATGGGTAACTCTGAAGTTGGTCACGTAAATATTGGCGCTGGCCGTATCGTTTATCAGGATTTAACTAAAATTGACAAATCCATTGCCGACGGTGAGTTCAACCACAACCCAGTACTTGTTAAAGCGGTTGATGCAGCGATAGCAAACGATAAAGCGGTCCATATTCTTGGTCTAGCATCACCAGGTGGCGTACATAGTCACGATGACCAGATCGTAGCAATGATCGACATGGCTGCAAAACAAGGTGCAACAAAAATTTACCTTCATGCATTTTTAGATGGTCGTGATACACCACCACGCAGTGCACAAGGTCCACTAGAAAAATTCGATGCTAAATTTGCCGAAGTTGGCGTAGGTAAAACAGCAACCATTATCGGCCGTTACTTTGCAATGGACCGTGACAATCGCTGGGACCGTGTTGAAGAAGCTTATAATTTATTTACCCAAGCTGACGCACAACATACAGCTGAAAGTGCTGTTGCAGGTCTTGAAGCCGCTTATAGTCGTGATGAAAATGATGAGTTCGTCAAAGCGACTGTTATTGGCGACTCGGCACCGATAGTCGATGGCGATGCAGTGATCTTCATGAACTTCCGTGCCGATCGTGCGCGTGAAATTACCCGTGCATTTGTCGATAGCGACTTCACTGGCTTTAATCGCGCTGTAACACCTAAACTTGCTGATTTTGTAATGTTAACTGAATACGCAGCATCGATTGATGCCAGTGTTGCTTTCCCGTCAGATAAATTAGTTAATACTTTAGGCTCAGTACTGGAACAAGAAAATAAAACTCAATTACGTATTTCTGAAACTGAAAAATATGCTCACGTGACATTCTTCTTTAACGGTGGCGTTGAAGATGCTTTCACTGGTGAAGATCGCGAATTGATCCCTTCACCACAAGTTGCGACGTATGATCTGCAACCTGAAATGAATTCAGAAATGCTAACTGACAAACTAGTTGCAGCTATTGAAAGCGGTAAATACGACGCAATCATCTGTAATTACCCTAACGGCGATATGGTTGGTCATACCGGTATATATGATGCTGCAGTACAAGCTTGTGAAGCTGTTGATAAATCAATTGGTCGTGTAGTAGAAGCGTTAGAAAAAACCGGTGGTGAATGCTTGATCACGGCAGATCACGGTAATGCTGAAATGATGATCAATCCTGAAACGGGTGGTATTCACACAGCACATACAAACTTACCTGTGCCGCTGATTTATTTTGGTCGTGATGCAGAACCAGCAGAGAGTGGCCGACTATGTGATTTGGCTCCGACGATGTTGACTTTACTTGGTCAAGACATTCCAGCGGAAATGACTGGTAAGAATCTGATGAATCTGAAATAATCGTTTCCCTACGGGGAAAGGATGACGTCATGAGATTTTTTAAAAACAGCATGGCCTATAGCATTATAGGCCTGCTGATATTGCTATCATTAAATGCTTTTGCAGCCAATAATCAGTCTGAACTGAATCAACTTCGCAACCAAATCAAAGCTCAAAATGCAGCCATCAAAAAGCAGCATCGCTACTTAAACGACTTATCAAAACAAACACAAAGCACCGATCGCGCGATTAGTAAAGTCGCAGCACAACTGAGTAATACCAAATCTTTAATCCGCAATATTGAGCAAGATCTCAGCGACCTCGTCGTACAACAAAAAACCTTATTGAAAAGTAAAAAGAAACAACAGAACATCCTGTCAGCCCAAATAGAAACTGCCTATCTAAGTGGCGATAATGACTATTTAAAATTACTGCTTAACCAACAAGATAGCGGTGAGATTGAACGTTCTCTCGTTTACTATCAGCACCTCCACCAGGCTCGCGCAGCATCAATTTCAGAATTTAACGCGACATTAGAAAAAATCGCCAATAACGAGTTAGAACAGAAAAAAATTAAGCAGCAGCTAATTGTCATTAAAGATTCACAGCAACAAAAAGCCACACAATTAGCACAGCAAAAAACTCAACAAAAGAAAAGTAATAAAAGTATAGCCCGTAGTATCACCAAGCAGAAAAAGACGCGAACAGAGCTCGGGATTGCCGAACAAAAATTAAAACAACAAATAGCCTTATTACAAAAACAACAACAAATTGCCTTATTAAAAAAACAGCAACGCGCACAAATATCACTATCAGGCTTAAAACAATATAAAGGAAAATTAGACTGGCCAATAAAAGGCAAAGTACTGCACAACTTTGACAGCAAACGTTTTAATAATGTCAGCTGGCGTGGCTTAGTCATCGGCGCAAATGAAGGCAGTAAAGTGAAAGCCGTCAGCGCAGGTAAAGTCGTCTTTGCAGATTGGTTACGTGGTTTTGGTATGGTGACTATTATTGACCATGGCAAAGGTTATATGAGTCTATATGGACACAATCAAACCTTATTGAAGGTAACCGGAGAGAAAGTACGTAAAGGTGATGTTATTTCGCTTGCAGGACGTAGTGGTGGTCAACTCGAATCGGGTGTTTACTTTGAGATCCGTCATAAAGGTAAAGCAGTTAACCCACGCTCATGGCTTAAACGCTGATCGGTTAAATCGAGGTTTTTATTTCTAAATCCGTAATTAGGAACAAAGCTTGATCTCGATTTTCACCACAGACATCGCTACTGGCCTTAAATGTATCGCACAGTGCAGGTCGTTCAGGGTCAGTAAATATCAAACATAGATTATCCATTGATAAGTTAACACAACGCACACCAGCAGGCTTACCATCAGGCATTCCCGGAATATAACTGGTAATACTTGGCGCTTCACAACACGCCCCACAATTCATTCTGCATTGCATAAAACAAACCTTAAATATGTAATCATAATAGCGTAATATCAGCGTGTATCTAAAAAAGGAAATAGCATGAGATTATCAGCATTTACAGTGACAGAATCAACACCACAGTTACTAATTGATATAACAAAATTGTATCGACCATTTCAACATGATGAAGCCGAGATTAAAAACAGTTTCGATAAATTGCTTCGAGACGACATCCAAACGCTATTTGTAACAAAGTTTAATGATCGCCACATTGGCGGTTTAATCATGCAACATGACAACACAACATTATTCTTAAGCTGCATTGCCGTCAGAGATATAACCCAACAACGCGGTGTCGGTAAATATCTAATACAGCAAGTAATTGAACACGCTAAATCACTGCAACTAGAAACGATTACCGTAGTTAAAACAGAGCAGGTTAGTGCTGAACTATCAGCATTTTTAATTCATCAAGGCTTCACAGAGCAAGATTCTGCACTTACCTTTAGCTGTTAATAATTTACAGATATAAAAAAAGCCGATATCAATGATATCGGCTTTTTTCGTTCAAGACAGCGTCTTGAATCTAATTTAGCGTTTGGCGATGCCCTACTCTCACATGGGGAAGCCCCACACTACCATCGGCGTTATTACGTTTCACTACTGAGTTCGGAATGGGATCAGGTGGTACCGCAACACTATGGTCACCAAACAAATTTTTC
>Ga0209292_1003949_pt1 | contig 15996 bp, 14 predicted proteins | sample GOMGulsemesocosm_2_FD_184634 | JGI IMG/M metagenome (GOLD analysis project Ga0209292, IMG submission 184634) | Methane-oxidizing microbial communities from mesocosms in the Gulf of Mexico - GOM9C Gulf of Mexico (SPAdes) (version 2) | ecosystem: Environmental > Aquatic > Marine > Cold seeps... | reverse complement strand
TTTTATATTTATATAATTTACTTTTTAAAGAACCGTAATTAACATGTTAACCATAGCCCTTAATACTATTAAGAATTGCCTCTACCAAAATAGACTGACTGTCATAGTCAATCGTTGGTATGCCTTTGCTATGGCAACGAATTATTGTGGTGTTACTAAGTAAAAGTAGTTAACTTTTTTGGCCACAGTCTCACACTGTGGTTACGATGTTTTTCTCTTCAGTGTTTTTCTCCCGCTAAATTATTCAATTTAAAACACTTTAAGGAGTTCTAAAATGTCAGTCCCTATCGCCTATCTTGCCGTCATTATTATTTGGTCAACCACACCATTAGGTATTGTGTGGAGTAGCGAAACTATTCACCCAACGCTTGCTGTTTTATTGCGTATGATGATTGCGGTTATTCCTGGATTGTTATTATTGAAAGTGTTCAAAATTGAATTTCCTTGGCATAAACAGGCACTAAGACTTTATAGTTTTTCATCTATTGGTGTTTTTGGCGGAATGTTGTTCTCTTATGTAGCCGCGGGTTACATTTCCTCAGGGCTGATGTCGTTGATATTTGGTTTGTCGCCCATCTTATCAGGTGTACTTAGTAAACGTATTTTAGCGGAAGCGTCATTATCATTACCGAAAAAAATGGCATTGTGTGTTGCTATCTCAGGGTTGGCAATTGTTTGTTATGACAAAATATCATTAGCAGAAGACGCGTATATCGGTGTGATTTCGGTACTGATCGCGGTGGGCTTCTTTAGTTTAAGTGGCGTATTAGTAAAAAGCGTTGAAGTCGCGATTAATCCTATGGCAACAACCGTAGGTACTTTATTATTTAGTATTCCACTTTTCATCATAGTTTGGTTAATTTTTGATGGAAACGTGCCTTATGAAACATGGAGCAGCAAGTCAATATTCAGTGTTATTTACTTAGGGATAATTGGTTCATTAGTCGGATTTATTGCTTACTTTTATGTATTGCAGCGATTAAAAGCCAGCACAGTTGCATTAATTACCATGATAACGCCTGTGGTTGCTATTTCACTCGGTGCGATACTGAATAATGAAGTGATTAATACTAATCTAGTGGTGGGAGCCTTTGCGATTATTACCGGATTAGCCATTTATCAATGGGGCGATTTAGTAAAAAAACATTATAGTAAAAACTATGCAAATTCATAAAAAAATAACCATAGGCTTTCGTCAAGCACAGCAAGAGGATGTAGCTTTCTTATTAAGATTAAGAAAGGCCTCTATGGGCGAGCACTTAATCTCGGCAGGATTGAATTTATCTGAACAGCAGCACCTAGAGCGGATTAATGAACACTTTAATGATTCGTCAATTATTTTGTTGGATAAGCAACCAATAGGTTTAATCAAACTAGGATTGCTTACAGATAAATTACACATTAGGCAGTTGCAAATATCACCGATATATCAAGGGAAAGGCATAGGGGGCAAAGTTTTGACGTTAGCTAAAGCGAAAGCAAAGCGGTTAGGATTACCATTGACGTTGAATGTACTTTTATCCAATCCCGTTATCTCGCTGTATTTACGTCACGGCTTTGTGGTTACTGGGCAAAATGAATTCGAATATCAAATGTGTTGTCAGCCTTAACGTTGGCACTATAACTAAAAAGCCAGCAATATTGCTGGCTTTTTAGTTATACAAACAAGGGGGTTAGTAAATTTTACCTTGGCGACGAACTTTATTTACGTCGATACGTGTTGGCGTTATTGTGCCATCAACTAGGCCTTGGGTAGCCACTGATAAGGATTCAATAACTTTATACATAGAGTCTAAGTCTAAACTGCTAATGTCATCAGACGTTTGATGATAATGCTGATCTTTATCTAACTGTGTACTACTAAAACTATGTGCTGGAACACCTAAGCGAGCGAGTGTTGCATTGTCAGAACGGTAAAATAAACCTTGTTTAGGGTAAGGGTCTTTATACACTTCAGTATTTTTAGTTTTCAAGCTTTCATTAAGTAACGCCCCTAAATTAGAGCGTTCCATACCTGTCATCCACACAGTGCCAGCGCCAAATTTTGATGGTTTACCGATCATTTCAATGTTTATCATGGCAACGATATCATCAGGATTTAATTGCTGTGAAAAGTACTTAGAGCCAAAACCGCCAATTTCTTCTGCAGTGAAAGCACTAAACATTAAGGTACGCTTATTATTGCCTTTGCTAGCAAAGTGTTGAGCTAAGTTAATAACGGCAGATGTGCCAGATGCATCGTCATCAGCACCATTGAATACTTCTTTACCGTCAGGTGTCAGGCCTAAATGATCATAATGTGACGAATACAAAATAACTTCTTTAGCTGTGGCAGGGTTTTTGTCTGTACCCGGTAAAATTGCAACAATATTGGTTAATGTTTTTTCAGCTATTGTTGTCGTTGCGTTAACTTCTATAGAACTGGCTTTATTGTCATCAGCTAAGACCATGATGATCGCGCCTTGATGTTCAAGGTTTAACTTCGTTAGTCCACGTTGGAAATAACCTCTATAACCAGCAAACATTTTGGCATGAGCAGAGTGAATAATCACTAAATGCTGGCCACCGTCTTGATTCAGTTTTCCGATGACTTCACGCATATTATCATTTTCACCAATAATATGTGTATTAACATCGCTGATGTTTTTCCATGAAATTTCAGCGATAGTGCTAGCCATTGCTAAATTTTCTGCTTCAATATTTTTTCCATTTAAGGTCATAGTTAAAGCGTTAGGCATGATACTCGTTACTTTAAAGGTTTGTTCAAAGCTCTTATAACCTTCAAGTGGCGTCAAACCTATTTCATTAAAACGTTGGCTAATGAACTCACCTGCTTGGTCAATCTCCTTTGAAAAACTTGCTCGACCTTTTAAATTATCACTAGCAAGGTAAGTAATGTCTTTTACTACTTGTTGTGATGTCATCGGGGCAATGCTGACAGGTGGGGCGGGTTGTTCACCACAAGCAGACAGTAAAGTTAAGGCTGTAATTAATGCAATCGTTAGCCGATTTTTTTTAAGTTGTTTTTTTATTGTCATTTTTTCTTCCATTATTTTTATTGTTTGTGCTATTGGGAATTTTGATCACATATTTATTGTAATTTTGTCGTTTCAATCAACAAAGTGTCTTCACCAGAAGTTAACCATAATTGACCATCTTGAATGCTACATTGAAACTCCATAGAGCGGCCAATAAGCTTAGCTAAGGCGTCACACGTTTCTTGGCTAACCCATTCAACGGAAAGTTTATTAAATAAACGCAGTTTATTTTGTGATTGTTTCCACCACGTTTCGGCACTACTTCCGAAAGTATAAATAATGACTTTCTGCGAACGATTACAAGCTTTTTTGATGCGTTTCTCATCAAGTTGTCCCAGCTCTATCCATAATTCAATTTCTTCAGAGAAGTTTATTTGCCAGATTGCCGCTTCATCTTCGTCACTTACTCCTTTGCCAAATTGTAAATTTTCGTCGGCGTTTAAAATAAAAGCTAATAAACGAACCATCATTCGGATATTCGTCTCTGAAGGGTGTTGAGCTATGGTTAAATTGAGCGTGTCGTAATAATTTCTGTCCATATCCGACAGATGTATGGTGGCTTTATTAATTGTTGCTTTAAGTGCCATGTTTTTCCGTAATTTAAAATGTTGATAAGTACCTATATTACCTGTTCTTGACCAGGGTTAATAGCTTCTCATTGGCTATTATTCTCGCCACTCTAAATCATCAATTACTTTCCTGGCCTGAGCTATAGTGCAATCTGTACGGGCCATTAATTGATTGACGGTAATATCAGGTTTTATTTTTGCAATGCGGATGAGTTCATCGTGGCTCAAGGTTTGACGCTGGCTGGCTAAATAGCTTGCTAACCACTGCCAACTTGGCTCTTCAGAAATAAGAATAAATTCAATTATTTTTTCTATTTGTTCAAAAGTTGCTTTAAGTTGCCAGTTCCGTGAACGGCCAATACGATACAGTTCACAACCACAGTCACGTATTCCAGCTTTTAATGCATATGCTTTTATAACTTTTCGTAATAAAGAGGGTAGGTTAATAACGGGGACATAACTGGGGGAAGTTTTCATTCTTTACATTTTTTCCCTAGAAGAAAAAACCAGCAAAAATGCTGGTTTGATGTATTGTTAAAAAGGAGTCACTACCACTTTTTCTTGGGTTGAAATAACATATCCAAATCATCTTCTTGATCTTTGGCCTTTTTCGCCGCATCTTTAGCATTGGTGCTCTTAAGTGCGTTTGTTATTTCTTCTAATTGAATTGTTACTTCAGCCTTTTTACTGGCTGTGTATTCTGTTTGTATAGGGTGTGAAGATAGCGTTTGCATTGCTTTTTCAAAATATTGGCGTGCAGAGCCCAGCATTTCTTTTTGATAAGCCATATTGCCACGTTTTAAGAGACTTTCTACACCAATTTGTAGTTGCATCGCATCAAGCTTTTTATCTTCATGGGTGAACGTTTGAGCGTCTAGCGCTCCTTTAGTTTGTTCTGATTTTAGCGTAGCTCTCAATCGTTTGATACATTGCAAAATACTAACAAGTTGTTGTTCGTTGTCAGGGAGTACAAATTTTTCTTCTTTTTCAGAGTGAGCACCGGCTAAATCTTCCGAAGCACTTAACCTTGCTTGTAATTCATCAACTTTATTTCTGATAGGTTTAGATTCAGGTAAAATTACTTTCATCGCTTTTGCTGCATTTAAACTGCGACGATTGAGGATGTTAATGACTGTTGGGTTGCTCGGTAAGTTAGCAAGGTTGAGAATAAGCTCTTCACTTTCATCAATAATTGCTTTTTGTTTAGATGCTTTGAGACGGTTTTCTTTTTCTTGTTTTTCTTTGTGCTGTTGTATCGCACCAACCGCCACCACTATGATGACTAATGCAATAATTAAAGCAATGATAATGCCCATAGTATTTACTACTCTGTTGTAAAAAAAATAACGTTAAGGCAGTCTACAAAAAATGTACGCTTTAGCATAGCCTTATGTGATTCTTTTCTGTTTTACCTAATCTAAATTAGCAGCAGATGTGCCTACTTAGATAAAGGTGGAAATTCAGCTTTGACTTTATTACTACATTATCGGGGTTATTTTAATTGTATTGTAATTTACCCTTCTTATTGTAGTAATAAAACAACATTTGCTAGGTAAATACTCACTAAAAGGTAAAAAAATGAAAATTAATATGGAATAAAGTTCCATTTAAGTATATATTTTTGGCATAAGTAATTCATATAACCACTCTGAAGTATAATTATGAAACTGCAGCAACTTCGTTATATTGTTGAAGTCCTCAACAATAACCTCAATGTATCGGCTACGGCAGAAAGTTTGTTTACCTCGCAACCAGGTATAAGCAAGCAAGTACGTATGTTAGAAGATGAACTTGGCATTCAAATTTTTGGTCGTAGTGGTAAACATTTAACCCATGTTACTCCGCCGGGTAATGAAGTCATCAATATTGCGACTGAAATTTTATCTAAAGTCGAAGCTATAAAAGCGGTTGCACGTGAACATACTCAACCTGATGAAGGTAAATTACGTATTTCGACTACGCATACTCAAGCTCGTTACGCCTTGCCTGATGTTATTCAAGGTTTTATGAAAAAGTATTCGAAAGTCTCATTACAAATGTCGCAGGGAACACCTGCACAGATTAGCGAAGCCGCTGGTAAAGGTGATGCAGATTTTGCTATTGCTACAGAGTCTTTGCATTTGTATAACGATTTGATCATGTTACCTTGTTATCACTGGAATCGAAGTATCATTGTTCGTCCAGATCATCCATTAGCTAAAAAACAATCGATTACAATTGAAGACCTTGCTAAATATTCGTTAGTCACTTATGTGTTTGGCTTTACTGGGCGTTCGGAGCTTGATACTGCATTTAACAGTGTCGGTGTTGAACCCAAAATTGCGTTTACTGCTACTGATGCAGATGTGATTAAAACCTATGTTCGTTTAGGGGTAGGTGTTGGGGTTATTGCTACAATGGCCATTGACCCTAAAATTGACAGCGACTTAGTTTCGATTGATGCTAGCCATTTGTTTAAGTCAAGTACAACAAAGATTGGTTTTAGAAGAGGAACTTTCTTGCGTGGTTATATGTTTGATTTTATTGAACGATTTGCGCCGCACCTGAATCGAGATCTAGTAACTAAAGCAGTACTCTTAAAGAACAATACTGAAATTGATGAAATGTTTGCCAATATAGAGTTACCATTAAGGTAATTAAATAAGCTAAGTTTGAATTAAAAAAAACGGCTGTAAATAATATTTACAGCCGTTTTATTTTTGAGAAGCGTTATTAAAAATTATATGTCAAAAAATAACAGATTATTTTTGATGGTATATTATAAATCTACTAACACTCGATAATGTTAACGGCTAGGCCGCCACGTGACGTTTCTTTATATTTTGTTTTCATATCGTTACCCGTTTCCCACATAGTTTTTATCACTTTATCTAATGGGACTTTATGGTTACCAGTGCCGCGTAAAGCCAGACGTGAAGCATTTATTGCTTTTACTGACCCCATAGCGTTACGTTCTATACAAGGTACTTGTACTAAGCCGCCAACAGGGTCGCAGGTTAAGCCTAAGTTATGCTCCATACCTATTTCAGCTGCATTTTCAACTTTGTTCGGTGAACCACCCATTATTTCAGTTAATGCGCCAGCGGCCATAGAACAAGCTACGCCTACTTCACCTTGACAACCTACTTCTGCGCCAGAAATTGATGCATTGGTCTTATATAAAATACCTATTGCTGCAGCAGTTAATAAATAACGTATGCAAGTATCATCATCTACAGGTTTAACAAATTTATCGTAGTAACATAATACGGCAGGAATTATACCAGCGGCACCATTCGTTGGAGCAGTTACTACTCGGCTACCAGCGGCATTCTCTTCATTGACAGCCATGGCAAATAAGTTTACCCAGTCCATTGCTGTGAGTGGATCGTTATTTTTTTCAACGGATAATGATTTATGTAGAGCAGGGGCTCTGCGGGCAACTTTTAAGCCACCAGGTAGAATCCCTTCAGTTCTAATGCCACGGTCAATACAGTCTTTCATTGCTTGCCAAATATTGACTAATTGCTTTCTAATCGTTGCTTCATCAGCTAAGCACTTTTCATTATTCATCATAAGTGTACTGATGCTGATGTTTTTCTCATTCGCTTCGTCAATGAGTTCGGCTGCTGTTGAGAAATAATGTGGGCGTTTGATATTATTATGAAGAGATAAAGCTTTGTCTTTTTCAACTTCAAAGTCGCAAGCGTTAACAATGAAACCGCCACCTATTGAATAGTAGGTTTGTTCTAGCAATAAAATACTTTCTTCACCTGCTATTTCAGCATAAGCGAAAATGGTCATTGCATTAGCATGAGCAGGTAAGGTTTTACGTCGATGATAAACAATGGCATCATTTTTAGGAAATGAAACAAGGTGTTCACCATTTAGTGATAGCTTTTGGCTATTTACTACGGTTTCAAGAATCGTATCAATTGATTCAACTGCAATCGTATCAGGGTTTTCACCCGACAAACCTAAAATAACAGCTTTGCCAGTACCGTGGCCAATGCCTGTTTGACCTAATGAACCAAAAAGTTCACATTTCACTCGTGTTACATCGGTTAATTTATTATCTTTTTTAAGTTGTTCAACAAATAACTTCGCAGCTTTCATCGGGCCTACAGTATGAGAACTGGAAGGGCCAATGCCAATGGAAAACATATCAAATACACTAATCATACTAAAAACCTGAATTTATTTCGTTAAACTTATTGAAAGATGGGATTATCTTCGGTAATTGTAACTGAAAGCTTTCATTATGAAAAACAAAAACAGCTTAATTATAAATGTAATTATAAAACTATTTTAAAGTTTATGATAAATGAATAGCTAAATCTTTAAGCATTACCGCCGTTGCGCCCCAAATATTATGATGATCAAACGGCATAAAGTGAATGGAAAAAGGTTGATGTTGACGCTCAATTTTGACTGCATAATGGTTATCGAAATTAAGAAAATACTGAAGGGGCACTTGAAATATTTCATCGACTTCATTTTTATCAATAACATAATCTTGCTGTTTACTGATAAAGGCAATGATGGGAGTTACCACATAACCACTGATAGTCTCATAAGGATTAAGCTGACCAATGATCTTGATTTCGTCGATATTCAGGCCAATTTCTTCTTCGGCTTCCCTGATCGCGGCGGCAATAAAACTTTCATCAAAATCTTCAACTTTACCGCCAGGAAAACTTATTTGGCCTGGATGATGTTTTAAATGTGCTGCACGTTTGGTAAAGACAACAGATAATTGCTGGTTTTCTTCAATTAACGCAATAAGTACTGCGGCAGGTTTTAACGGCGTTTTATGACGATATTGATGTAAAGAATCAGCTAATGATGACAATTGAAACTTATGTAGAAACTCATTTTTTGTCATTATGTGTTAACTCGTTTTATGTGTTAATTACTTAGCTTTAATAGAGCCTTCAACAGGTTATATCCAATATTATAAAGCTGATAATACCGGCAGTATTTTATTGACTTTATCGAAAGTTTCCTGATATTCACAGTCTACCTTTGAATCAGCAACGACACCACCTCCGGCCCAGCAATAGATACTTTTCTTGGCTGAATTTGTGTTGTTTTCACAGAGTAGGGTGCGAATGGTGATGCTAGTATCCATATTGCCACAGGCTGAAATATAACCAATGGAACCGCAATATATGCTACGTTGATGGGGTTCAAGTTCATCAATAATTTCCATAGCTCTAATCTTTGGAGCACCAGTAATTGATCCTCCTGGAAATGAAGCGGCTAATAAATCGGTGGCTTTATAAGGCTCAGCTAGCTCACCTTCAACAGTACTCACTAAATGATGAACAGCAGGGAAGCTTTCAATCGCAAACAAACTGGGGACTTTCACTGTCCCGGGAATGCACACTTTACTGATGTCGTTTCTCAGTAAATCAACAATCATTAAATTTTCTGCACGGTCTTTTTCAGAGTTTTTTAAATCAATGGCATTTTGGTTATCAATTTTAGTGTTAGTACTGCGCGGCTTAGTTCCCTTTATAGGTTTACTTTGTACTTTATTACCACTTTTTTGCAAAAAACGTTCGGGAGATATGCTTAATATAGCGGCGTCATCAAATCGCAAAAAAGCAGAAAATGGTGCTTGGTTTGTTTCGCGTAATGCACAATAAGCAAGGAATTCATTTCCTTGATAATGGGAATGAAAGCGTTGAGCCAAATTTATCTGATAACAGTCGCCAGACAATAAATAATTTTGCACTTGTTGGAATTTTTGATCATAGTTCTCTTTATTTATATTTGATTGCCAATCAGATATTAATGAGAAATCATCAGTCTTTTGTTTTAAATCGACTTTTGCTAATTGCTCATGTATAGAAAACGAGATACTTTGCCGTTGATGTTCAGGACAAACCAACCAAAGCATTTGTTTTTTATGATCAAAAATAAGCGCTTGAAAGTAAATCCCCACTGACATTTCAGGGAGCGTAATATCTTGAGTTGTTTGTTGGGGTAATACTTCGAAACGTTTACCTAAATCGTAAGCAAAGTAACCTAAACATCCTGCTTTGAAGGGCAAATGATGACCTTCAATATGAGCATCACTAAAACATTGTTGTTGTATTTTTTCAATCAGAGTTAATGGGTTTTCTATACTGGTTTCTTTATTGTTACTTTTTAGCCAGTGAATATCAGTGTTTTCCCCATGCGTGGTCAGTGTTACTTCTGGTTGCCACACCATAATGTCAAAATTACTATCTATATGATCAGTTGCTACTTTATTGCTACAAGAGTCTAACCACATAGCCCAAGGCTGATCACTAAAAGCTGAAAAAATCGCTTTCATATCCTGATTAGTGTCGACGATAAAAGGCTTTGCGGAAATAGTGAACATGGTGGAGTTTACTCGATAATAGGGTGGTAGCTCGATAACAAGCAGGGTATGATATCGGCAATTTTTTAACTTTCAAGCATTATAAATTATCTTATACTAATAGGTAACGTATTTAATGCTGTTGAACGACATTTGTCGATTTGCATATAAAGAGACCCTTATGGCTATCATTAAACAACAAGATTTAATTGAAAGTATTGCTGATGCACTACAATACATTTCTTATTATCACCCACTTGATTTTATTCAAGCGTTAGAGAAAGCATACCATAAAGAAGAAAGTACAGCCGCAAAAGACGCTATCGCACAAATATTAATTAACTCTCGCATGTCGGCTCATGGCCAGCGCCCTATCTGTCAGGATACAGGTATAGTTACTTGTTTTGTCAAAGTAGGCATGGATGTTCAATGGGATAAAACAAACTTGACTGTTCAGCAAATGATTGATGAAGGTACACGTCGTGCTTATTTAAATCCTGATAACCCATTACGTGCCTCTATTGTAAAAGACCCTGCTGGCGCACGAATAAATACCAAAGATAATACGCCGTCAGTAGTGCATATCGATATGGTGCCAGGTGGCGGCATTGAAATTATGATCGCAGCAAAAGGCGGTGGTAGTGAGAATAAATCTAAAATGGTGATGTTAAACCCAAGCGACTCGATTGCTGACTGGGTGGTAAAAACATTGCCCACTATGGGAGCCGGCTGGTGTCCACCTGGAATGTTAGGCATAGGTATTGGTGGCACCGCTGAAAAAGCAGGTGTACTCGCTAAAGAAAGTTTAATGGATCCTGTTAATATCCAAGAGTTAATTGACCGAGGCGCAGAAACAGCAGAAGAAAAACTGCGTTTAGAAATATTTGAACGCGTAAATAAATTAGGTATCGGTGCTCAAGGTCTTGGCGGTTTAACGACCGTGGTTGATATTAAAATTAATTCAGTGCCAACCCATGCGGCGTCAAAACCTGTTGTTATGATCCCCAATTGTGCGGCAACACGTCATGTCCATTTTCACTTAGATGGTTCGGGTCCTGCTAATTTAACTCCGCCAAAATTAGAAGATTGGCCAGAAATCACCTGGGAAGTGGGCGAAAACGTTCGACGTGTTAACGTTGATGACTTGAAAAAGGCAGACGTTAGTTCATGGAAAACGGGTGAAACTGTATTACTGAGTGGCACCATACTAACCGGGCGTGATGCGGCTCATAAACGTATTCAAGACATGTTAGCTAAAGGCGAAAAATTACCAGTAGACTTTACCGATAAGTTTATTTATTACGTAGGTCCTGTCGATGCTATCGGTGACGAAGCAGTTGGTCCTGCCGGCCCGACTACAGCAACACGTATGGATAAATTTACTGAAATGATGCTTGCTGAAACCGGCTTGCTCGGTACTATTGGTAAAGCTGAACGTGGTGCAGCAACCGTTGAAACCATTAAAAATCACAAGTCAGTATATTTAATGGCTGTGGGCGGCGCGGCATATTTAGTTTCTAAAGCTATTAAGAAAGCGAAAGTTGTCGCTTTTGAAGATATGGGTATGGAAGCTATTTACGAATTTGAAGTTGAAGATATGCCTGTTACCGTTGCCGTAGACAGTCTAGGTGAATCAGCGCATGTAACGGGTCCTGCTATTTGGAAAGCTAAAATTGAAGTACTTGATGCGAAACTAAAAAGCTAAAAATTCAGTGTTTAACCTTAATTTATAAAGGCGCCTTTGGGCGCTTTTTTATTGAGAAAAAGTAAAGTGGCGTTTTTGCGTCTACACTTAAATTAAATGTGAATTAATACTAAAAAAGCCTGAAATGATGTTATGACAGATACTAAGCTACGTACTGTAACGATTATTTATTATTGTGATAATTCACTTGAACTGATGCATCATGTCGGAGATTTTCCACAAAATAAGAGTGGTCGAGTGATTATTTCTAATGAATTTAAAGTAGAAAAGTCAATTGTTGCCGTCTGCGATGGCGAAATAACGATCCTTAACAAAGTGGGAGACCGTATTCACTTGATCAACGATTACTAATAAACCCGTGCAAAGAATATAAAAATAAGCTTAACCTAACTAATTATCTATGCTTTAATACTGATAATATTTACAGTGTTATTGTGTGGTTTTATGCTTGTTAATGATCTTTCTTCCCTCTTAGACAAAACTCCTGCAGAACTGTCTATTATCTTTATCGTATCTCTAGTTATTATTTCATTCGGTATAAATTTAATTTTATTTTTTAACGTAAAAAAACTCTCAAAACAAGTTCTCTCGCAAAATGATAAATCTCAACAAATACTTGAAAAGACAGTGCTAAGCTCTGAACTCTCAGGGAAATATCAGCAGCAGCTGCAACAGCAACTAACATTTAATCATCAGCAACTGGCTAATCAGCAAACTTCGCTAAAAACTTATTTCGAACAGCAAATATCTGACTTTAAAATTAAATTATTACATCAGCATGCAGAGCAAGGTGCAAAGCAAATTGATAACTTGCATACCAATAGCGAAAAACTCAATAGAGCATTACATGAGCATCAAACGATATTTAATCAAAATCAACTGAAGTCAGTTGACCAACTTGTTGAACATCTCAATAAAATCACCCAAGTAAGCCGTGAAGATTTAACTAGGTCGTTACAAGCATCAAGTGAGCAAATGGCCAAACGTATAGACCAGTTAACGATTTCAACTGATATGCGTTTAAAAGAAATTAACGGCCAAGTAGAAAAACGTTTAGCTGAAGGCTTTGATAAAACCACCAAAACATTTAATGACATTTTACAGCGTTTAGCATTAATTGATGATGCACAGAAAAAAATAACTGAGCTATCGAACAATGTTGTTAGCTTACAAGAAGTACTCAGTGATAAACGCTCGCGTGGTGCTTTTGGTGAAGTACAACTTAACAGTCTTATTCGCAATGTAATGCCAGAGCAACACTTTGCTATTCAGCATACTTTATCAAACGGAAAAATCGCCGATTGTATTTTATTTTTACCTGAACCAACAGGAAATGTTGTTATCGATTCGAAATTTCCGTTAGAAAACTATAAAAAAATGATGGACAACCAATTAGGTGAACATGACCGAAAATCGGCCGAGCGCCAGTTTAAAACAGACATTAAAAAACATATTAATGATATCAGTGACAAGTACTTAATTGAGAAAGAAACCGCAGATGGTGCAATTATGTTTATTCCGGCTGAAGCTATATTTGCTGAAATTCATGCCCATCAGAGTGACTTAGTCGACTACGCCAATAAAAAGCGTGTTTGGTTAGCTTCGCCTACAACGTTAATGGCTATATTAACAACTTCACGTTCAGTGTTAAAAGATGAAGCAACACGTAAACAAATACATGTTATTCAAGCGCACCTATCGTATCTCTCGCAAGACTTTGGCCGTTTTAAATCACGCTTCGCTAATTTAGCTAAGCATATCGATCAAGCTGCGAACGATGTTAAGCAAATTCACACCTCTGCTGATAAAATTGCGTCACGCTTTGATAAGATAGAGCAAGTAGATCTGCAAAGTGATGAAAATGTATCCCTTGGTAAAGTCAGAGATAAGGTTACTGAACCAGATGAAAAAGTAACAGATACCGACGTATTATCTTTTTCATAATTCATAATTCATAATTTAATTAAGCTAACGTTAAGCGTTTGGAGTAGATGTTGTCGCAAATAATTAATGGGCTAAAATCACTTTTTTTTAGCTTAACCGCATTTTCCTTAGTTTATTATGCTGTAGTAAAAAGCCAAACGTTTTGGCTACAACAAATTGTTATTGTCGAGCAATTACTGTTCGTTTTTCTAGCCGTTATTATGGTATTTGCCAGTTATTTTAACCGTAGTCGTTTGGCTTTTTTATCGATGTTATGGTTATTGTATTATGCGAATTTATCATTCACATCTCCATGGTCTAATTGGTTAGCCGTTCAAGGTGATTGGATCATGCTATTTGGCTGTTTCAGCATCTTGTTATTATCAATGATAAAAGATCGCGGGGTGGTTTCAATACATGGCTTTTATCGTTTGGTCTTTTTCGCAATGGCAGGTGGGGTGACATTTCTCTGGTTATCGACAAACGATGTAATCATTACATCACTTCAATCACTTACAAATATCGACTCTTTTAAAAAATATATTCTGGTAGAATTACCTGTCTTTGTTTCTGTTGTTATTGCTCTTTGGCGAACGGTTAAACGGGCAGATTTGGTTACCTCTTCTGTTTTTATATCTTTAATCGTATGGATTTCGCATTATTATCAACAAAGCAATCTACCAATAAGTTTAACGCTAATGTTGCTAAGCGTGCATTACATCACAGTCATTGTGATAGACGCCTATTTCCTTGCTTATAGAGATGACTTAACCGGTTTACCGTCACGAAGAGCACTGAATCAGTTAGCGCTATCGTTAGGGCGAAAGTATACCGTCGCCATGTTAGATATTGACCATTTTAAAAAGTTTAATGACACATATGGGCATGATATAGGCGACCAAGTTTTGAAACTCGTTGCTGCAAAAATTGGTAATGTTAAAGGTGGCGGTAAAGCCTTTCGTTATGGCGGAGAAGAGTTCACCATCGTTTTTCCAAGTAAAACAATTGAGCAAGCATTACCAGAGCTAGAAAACGTACGCAAAGCAATAGAAGACTACAAAATAGTTATTAGGCACCCACAGCGAAAAACGAAACAGGAGCGTAGTCCTAAAAAAGGTGGTAAGAATACAGACTTTAAAACCGTGAACGTTACTATTTCTATCGGCGCGGCTATTCGACGTGATAAACAGGGGTTTGAGCAAGCGCTAAAGTGCTCAGACCAAGCATTATATAAAGCGAAGAAAACTGGTCGAAATAAAGTGAGTTGTTAAGCGTAAATAAATAGCAGGAATGCAATAGAAATAATCGTCACCCTGAATTTACTTCAGGGTCTTATTTATAAGATATTAAACAAATTTAATATGACGAAAACCAGGCGTTATTTGCTGTAAATATTTAACCTTTAATTCAATATAGCGACATTAACAAAAACAATGGTTAATAATAGCGGGCAAACATAGCGTAAGTAATTACCCCATATCGGTAACCATTTTCTTCCTTCTTGCAAAGCTTTATCGCGTAATTTATTACCGCGACTCCATAACCAACCGACAACGATAAAGTAAAATAAGCAGCTTAAAGGCTGCATTATTGTCGTTAATACACGAATAACCAAACCAAATAAATCATCAAAAAAAGTAATTAATAGCATACTCGCGCAAAGTACAATAAAGGATACTAACCATGTTGCTTTTGAACGAGTAAAACCTTTGTCTTCAACTAAATATGAAACAGGTACTTCGGTCGATGAAATAGTTGATGTTAGTGCGGCAATTGATAACAGCAAGAAAAAGCTACTTGAAACAATTAATCCTACACTGCCCATAGAGTTGAATAGTGCTGGAAGAATATTAAAAATCAACTGACCTTCACCAATGAGCTCATTATTATTAAAAACTTCTAATCCAGCTTCTTGAGCAACGAATAACGCAGGAATGATGAGTAGTCCTGCCATAAATGCGATGCAGGTATCAAGAGCGGTGATAGATATGGCTAACTTACCAATATCTTTGTTTTTTTGCATGTATGAGCCATAAACCATCATGCCACCGACACCAATGGATAAAGAAAAGAAGGCTTGTCCCATCGCCGATATAATTAATTTAGGGTTAGTTACTTGCGAAAAGTCAGGAATTAAATAGAGTGCTAACCCCTTCTCTGCTCCAGGTTGTTGAAGAATATAAATGATTAAACAAAGCAACATGACTAATAATAATGGCATTAAGCGGGCAGACCATTTTTCAATACCGGCATTAACGCCTTGATGAATTATTGCGGCGCCTAATAAAATAAAAAGAGGAGTAAATAATATGTTTCGCTCGATGCTTGAAGTCGCTAGCCATTGAGAAATATCATTTAAACCGGCAAGTTCAGTTATTGAAGAAAGCGCATGAGCAAGCATCCACCCAGCTACAATGGTGTAAAAACTTA
>Ga0209292_1003947_pt1 | contig 16000 bp, 17 predicted proteins | sample GOMGulsemesocosm_2_FD_184634 | JGI IMG/M metagenome (GOLD analysis project Ga0209292, IMG submission 184634) | Methane-oxidizing microbial communities from mesocosms in the Gulf of Mexico - GOM9C Gulf of Mexico (SPAdes) (version 2) | ecosystem: Environmental > Aquatic > Marine > Cold seeps... | reverse complement strand
TTACTATGTAAATTACCAACTACTAATTTTTTAGTTGGGTTATTCGGATCTATTTCGTTGACTTGACAACCTAAATTCATTAATGGACGGGTCAGCGTATAATAAAATAGAATCAATAAGCAGATACTAAGAATCATATATTTGAAATAAACTTCCGATAATAGTACGAAAAGCTCGTTGAAAAAATTTTTCGGCAACAAGGTAATTATCCAAGTGCACTTCAATATTTCCTATCTCAACTTTGCTTCCCGGATAGGTGAGTGGTACGACAATTGGAGTGTCACAATTGAATAGCAGCTCTGAAACTCCTGATAAATATGATTGATAGGGGGCTCGTTCGATTTTATAAAGGTATGTACCTAAATCATCAATAATATACACATGTTGAAATAACTCATATTCAGCTAAACCTTGCGCTACCGTTGCTGCCAATAATGGGTCAATATTAAACACGGCCTGAGCAGCTTGGTGACGCATTATACTAACCACTTTTTCTGCATTTGTCCTAGTACTCACTTGTTCGTCAAGCAGATCAAATTTAATGGTTACACAGGCAAAGAACAGCCCTAAAATGAGGGTGACGGAAAGCGTGTAGATCGTTTGATGAAACCAAAGGTGATATTGCGTATGGCGTTGATCTAATTATACGATTGAAATTTTTATATTATCAATAGGGGGCTTTGATGATCGCTCCATGGGATTACTCTCAACTATTTATAGTGGTAGTATTTAAAAATTTTTCCTTGGTTTAATCGTCATAAATGGCCATGCTAGCCACTGTCACGTCATCCCTAGAAACCTGTTGAATGCGGTCTGAATTTTTGTCGCTACATCGATTTTTCCAATTCTCATACACGAAAAATTCACCGAACTACATGTTATCTCCGACGGTGTTGAAACATTGCGTCAATGGATGGTTACCGAGACTTATAGCTGAATTTCATCAAGGCGATGACAACAGATAAATTGATTTGTCGCCGTTTGTTACATATCTTTAGTTAATACCAAAAGCGACATTTCTATCGGTGAGTGTACATGAAATTTTAAAATGAGTTTAACACATTGATATATTAGGGGTCATACGATGGTTAAAGCTGCAAAAATAATCACAAATGAGGTGGTTGTCTTAACAGTCATACTTATTAATGCCAGTATCATGGTGGCTTTAGACACAAAACCTGAGCTTTCGAAAACCGCTGGTAGCTGGATTCTATGGGTTGATTTTGCGTGTGTAGTCTACTTTGTCTTCGAGTTAATTGTCAAAATGGGGGACTTAGGGCCCAAGAAGTACTTCGTTGATAATTGGAATCGACTCGACTTTACCATTGTACTATTGAGCCTCCCTGTTTTGATTGAACCGTTTTTGAGTGGTGGCATCGGATGGTTAGAAGATGTTGCAATTCTCCGTATAGCAAGGTTCTTAAGGTTGTGGAAAATCATCCGATACGTTTACAATTCAGATACTTACAAATGCCTTCGTATACCAGTACTTATTTTAATTGGTTTATCCGGTGCGATGTTTGTTGCAGATTCATTAAAAGGAGTGTTTGACGAGAGTTATACCAATGTAAAGCTTGTACTGGACGTTCTATTAATACTTAGTCTTACACTGCTTATATCACGTGTCATTAAAGTCCTTTTTGCTACATTCGTAAATCGTAAACTTACCACAGACCCTTATAATTTCGACATTTCTCTGGTTGATTTCTTATCGTTGACCGTATCATTACTGATTGGTGTTAATGGGTTAATGCTTGCGTTAACGGTTGCTGGTCATGATCCATTCACCATTTTAGCAGGCCTTGGTATCGGAGGTATGGCGGTGGCTTTTGCTGCACAAGATGCTGTTGCTAATATTATCGCTGGCATTATGCTACTGGTACAAAAACCTTTCAGAACAGGAGATTGGATCCACATCGTAGGTAAAACAGGTGCCGTTCATCACATCGGTCTTCGTTGTACTATTATTGAAGAATTTGGTGGCGAACATTTAGTATTCCCTAACAAAATATTCATGGATAGTCCTGTCAGGAATATTGATGAGCGAGGCTTCTACCTGCTAACAGGCTCGATCAAGCTCCACCACAAAACAAGATATGACGACATTAATTACTTTATTGATTCCCTCAAAGAGATATGCGCTAACCATCCAGAGTTACACGACGAATGTGGCGTGCGCTTTGAGGGGTTTGGTGAGGCTTGTTATCCTGTATCATTTTGGTTATGCGTAAAAGAATGGAATCCAGAGCAAGCCATGGTTTATCGGGACCGTTGGGAAAAAATACGCGTTGTTGAGCAAGATTTTTACATTCAGGCTGTGAAAATCATTGAGAACAAGGGATTGCGCGTAGCTATGCCACTGCGAGAAATGACGTCAGAGCAAGATATAAGCTCTATTTAACAATATAAGAGTTCTAATTACGCGGCTAAGATGTTCACTGTGGGTATTGGTTCGCTAGATTTCACGTAGCGAACCATTTCTTAAGCATCAATAACGCGATTCTCGTCGTTGTATTTAATTATTTCAGGAAACCCAGATACATCTATTAATCTGAACAATGCGCACTTTTCGCGATTGTAACGTTTCATATAATTTGGCCTAACTTTAAAATTTTTTACGACTTCACTATTGCCAATTTCAATGAACCAATACAGTGGCTGTTTTACGTTTTTTATTCTTAATCTGGCTTCAAGCTGCGGCGTATATTTGACCAGCCAACAGTTTAACGTTGAGTGGTCAAAGTGAATATTCGGATGGATAATATTGTCCTGAAAAGTCGATCTTAATTGGACTATTGCATTTTTATATTAATTCCATCATCCTCTTCAGTAAGTTCGAATTTGTCAGATGAATAGTAGAAACCTTTGAATAAAATAGAATAGTTCTTTTTATCTTCTGGTGCTTCCTTACTAAATGAAATAGTACCCATATCGCCGTTTACCTCGTCTAAAATCATATGGCAAGTCGTGGTTTCACCTACCACCTCAATAAACTGATAAATCGACTGATTCTTAGATATATTCGGCTGCCAGCCATAGGTATCTTTACAAGAGTGGGTCTCTGTTAAACCACCATTCAGGAGCTTTTTATCACCTATATTAGTTAATTTAGCCTTAGCAATATTAGCATTTTTAGATTCAGGGCTAATTATAAGCTCAGTGCCGTGTACATCTACTTTATACCCCAAGTACTCTAGCGGCAGATTGTTATGCGCTTTAGTAAATACAATAGGCTTTTCCATCGTTCCCTCAGAAGCAATGAGCCCATAGAACATACCTGAATCACCAATGTAGCCAGTAAAAACACAAGCTTTGATGTTTTCTTGAGCTAAAGAAAATGATGCTATCGTATTAGGTCGGATAGTTATATTCCCGTCCGTATCAAAAACATTAACCTTTTTACGCTCTCCACTTTCATATAAGCAAAAAAAGTCCCCCTCAATTGTAACCTCGGTATCAGAAGTCGCATTTACAAACGAGTTGCTAGGTGAGGTTGTTCCTACGTTATAGTCTTGATCAATTTGTATGTGAGTATAACAATTTGGAAAGTTATTATTGCTGTCTAACTTTCCACAAAGCTTTATTGCTTCACTATTGCTATTTACAGGATATCCGCTCTTATCCGTATCGCAAGAGTTTTTTCCAGGGTGGTTCCATGGATCTAAATGGATTGCTTTTGAATCCAGGTATTCACTTCGGAAAGTTTTGTTCTCGCTTTTGTCATAATAAAACAACTTAGTTGCAGCTCCGTGTTCACCACCAATCACACACTCTCCTAAGTATTTAGTTTCATACTGAATAGAACTTTCATTCTCAGTCCCAATTTTGTATGCATCTATATCGCACGGCTCCATAAAGCAAACATGGCCATCTCTATTTTTATCACCGGTTGCTTCAGCATAAGTTCTCCCTATCCTGACTTCAGTGGTATATGTTTCATTTACATTGAAGGTATCACCTTCTAGTAAAGGAACCGAACCTCTATAATATTGATCACTATTTTTCCCTTTCCTTTGAAATAATAGCTATACATAAAGCCGTTATTTTTACCCGCAGCATACATGTATGTGTTGTCAATTGTGTTTCCTTCACCTGAAATTTCACCGCTTACGTCCACATAAGAGTTATCTTGTGATAACACATGCGCAGAGTGAAATAAGAGAGGGCTACACACACTCAATAATAATATACTTTTTTTCATAAACACTTTACTCGCTATATCGTTAAATCGAAAAACCAGTCAGTGAATCTAACACTATTGTGGTACGCGCATGCCTTGCTGTAACGTAATTGTGATCAATGTTATATAAATGTTGTTTTGGTGTTAATTAAATGGGAGGTGCTATATAAGTGTTTTCAACTCTGCTCTTTTACACAGTGTTTATTTAGGTGATCGCATGACTAAACGTATAAAACGTAACTTTACTCCCGAATTTAGATTAGAAGCGGTATTACTTATTATTAGGAAAAAATACGCGTTGTTGAGCAAGATATAAGCCCTATTTAACAATATAAGAGTCCTAATTACGCGGCTAAGATGTTTACTGTGGGTATTGGTTCACTAGATTTCACGTAGCGAACCATTTCTTAAGCATCAATAACGCGATTCTCGTCGTTGGCTTACATAAAATTGACAGTATCAAGGAGCAAATCGAATAAGTTGTTACCTTTAACCTTTACAGCCATATTTTTAGGATAGTTAAGAGAAGCGTCCCAATCAACAGATGCTTCAACACCATCGGTTTTAAAATACAGCGCACCATTAGCAACAAATTCCCCATAATTACTAGATGCACGGTCAGTGTCTTGAACTTGTACAGAAATGTACATATCATGCTCAGGAGTCATATCCCCAACAGCAGTATAATCATTATTATTAGACGTTGTAATTACTTTAGGCATAACGCCAATACTACCTGCGATTTTAGAAAATAAGGTGTATTCGCTAGAGTTAGAGCCGGAATGGTCGATGAGGCGAATTTTAACAACTTGGTTTTCTTCTGGAACAATTTTAAAGCAAGACAGCCCATGGAGTTCATCTATATTAGCCTGGTCTTCTTTGTACTCTCGATAAACACCCGCTGCGCCTTGGTGCTGCCAGCAGTGGAGAGAGCAAGCAGATCCAACTTTAACTGAATAAGCTTTGTCATTGAAATCTTCTTTAACACAGTCATACACCTTATCAGTAACCCCATAAGGGCCATATTGAGAACCTACGAAACTAAAATCTGAAAAGAATAATACAGTACGAGCAGTCATTTTAGTGTTTTCCATAATATGTATAATTTCCATTTTATATATTGAAAGAATGCCTTAATTAAAAGCACTATTAAATATAGCAACACTAGAAGAAAACCAAACTATAAAGTACTACTTTGGGGATGCGTGCCACATAAGGTAATTCTTATTTAATAGTACAGACACAGAAATATTATTTAGTAACAGTAATATTAACTGTTTGCCATAATAACCATTGTGCACGTACTAGGATAAAAAGAATGAAACATGTCAGACTTGGTGGTTTTCTCATTGGGAGTTTAGTTCCTACTGATTACGTGCAATGATACCACCCCTTAATAGGAGTATAGGCGGATGATTTAAATTGATAATATATTGCCGTTTATTGAGGATGTTATATGAAAAAAATATTTATTATTTGTGCTTCACTTCTGAGCATAGGGCTTATTGGTTGTGATAAAAGCAATAAGGGGTCTGAAGAACCTAAACCTAGTCTTAGCATTTATTGGGGGCAGGGCAATGATTTATTGGCATCTTTCACGGTAACGACTAGTCAAATTAAATGTACTTTACATAACATCGAGCTAAATACTAGCTTAGAGTCTAGTAATGTTAATGCTTGCTTTTTTGATCATAGTGAATTGGTGGCCTACCCTGGAGCAAACGACATTACCATTAGTGACCTTACTACAGGTAAAGAATTGATGACCGCATCTGTTTTTATTCCTGAAGACTTGGATTTTAAAGATGTACTAGTTTGGAATAAAAAGGCTAATGATCAATATATGATCACTATTCCCTATCAGCCTTCTTCGGAGGATAGGAAAAATAATCAAATCGCCTATGGGTACGCAATTTACAACACTTATTTTTTGGGGAAAATGTCTGGTCAGGACGCTATTAATACCTGTCGAAGTAGTAATGGCTGGAAGCTTCCTGTGATAGGTGATAAATACGATTCTGTGGAACACAGAGGAGAAGCATCATATAATACTTTGCTTTCTAACTCTATGTTCAAAGGACAACTTCAATCTGATATTGATGAGTTTAAAAGTCACTATTTAATGTCTAGCTCGAAGGCCATTGATCATCCTATCAATAATGGACGAGATTCCTTTGAAAGCTTTAAAGAAGGTGAGGATTACTATGGAAATTATGGCATCGACGCCCAAAATAGAGGCGGACCTGGCGCATTTGCTGGCTGGGAAGCTCCGTTTGTATGTGTGCGTGAGGGCTCTCCGCAGTATAGTTTGAAATAAAGATATGACTCAAATCCCGGTAGTTATGCCGGGATTAAGTTTTATGATGGGGTTAGTTCCATTACTAATACGCTTTCTATAATGAGTTATTTTTCGTGTTTTTACGTTCAAATTTTTTAGTATACGCACCTGGTACTGATTTTGAACGCCAAACTTTACGTCCTTTTGAGCGGAGTATTTTTAGAACTTGTAACTTTTCACGTATGTTTGAAAAATATGCCAACTGCCTTTTTTCTTCTTCAGATAATAGATCTGGATTATGTCTCGAAATAAAACGAAGTAGATGGAAGCGTGTTACTTTTTTAGCAAAAAACCACATTGGTGACCAAGACGAACCACGAAGTGTTACGCGTTCAAAATCGATCATAGAAACCTTATCACCTTTAATAAGCAAATCGCGTTCAGGTAGAGAATGACGAGCTATACCTACACCTAACATTCTATCAACTAGTAAACGCAAGTCTTGCAGTGCTTCATCAGAAAATTGTTCCTTATTTTCACCAGGTAAACGTGTCATTGTTAGGGTTGCACCACCTTCGTTATATTTAATTATTTCAGGAAATCCTGGTACGCCTGTTAATCTGAACAATGCGCATTTTTCGCGATTGTAACGTTTCATATAACTTGGTCTAACTTTAAAAATTTTCACGACTTCACTATTGCCAATTTCGACCCGCATTTTACCTGTTTCATATATTGATATTGTATTACTCACCTGCTAACCTCTGATTTAGTTATGGCTTCTCACGCAAGGATACGTAGAACCAATAAAACTGTATTATAAATATAATTTCTTAATTTTATCATATGGTTAACTAGCGTTCTCACTGAAGTTATAGGCAGAGTAACTATTTTGGTGGTTGTTGTAGTGTTCAAACCATATTCAATATAGCCTAGCTAAAATCATTATTTTCTTGCAGGGATTGCGAAGAGTGTTTAGCACTTTACCTTCGGTATATCCTGCCAGTTGGTAGTATATTGCTGTGTGAGCATTTCACGTCGGATGGCCTATTTTTGCTCTGTGCCTTGGGCACTTAAAAACACGGCATTATTGTCATATTCTTGATTGAGCTTATCGAACACCTGCACCAGCTCTTCGTTATTTGATCCACATCTGCAATCAGGTATATCTTGTAGTCTAAAATTAATATCAATATAATCAGTTGTATAGCTAGTCTTGTACATAACTTATAAGACTAAACAAATAATTTACAGGACGACTCGTTTTCCCATAAACATGTAATTAATAAATTTGAAGTATAATCTTATTTTTCAATTGATTAATCTAGCTCTATTAAAGTAAATGGATTTGAGGAATCGAGAATCCTGTTATATAAATGTTAGGTTTACTAGGATATTTGAGTATTCATGGAACGAAGTTATTTAATAACAATGTGTCTCTTAATACTTCATCAAGTCGATACCGTGTATTGGAAAGAGTAGGAAATGTTTTTAACTGGGCAAAATAGAAAGGGACAGTAATGATTCGTAATTTTTACAACTGTGATAAAGAAGTTGATAACAACAGCCATGATGGTGTCGGCTCTATTGATATTTACCGTGCATTTAGACGTAAAGACTTTGATGGTGCTTGGGATTTTGCTATTCGTGTCATTATGCCGCCAGGTAGTTCAATGGGAGAGCATTCTCACGAAGACGATGAAGAGATGTATATAATCCTCAAAGGTGAAGGCTCAATGATTATTGAGGGTGAAAGCAAACGAGTAGTTGCTGGCGATATGATTGTGAATAAACGTTTTGGTACTCATGGTTTATTAAATGATTCAGTTGAAGATATTGAATTACTTATTATCCAAGCAAGTTTAAAGTAATAGCTATTTTGCTAACTTAAACTGCGTTGTAAGATAATTACCATAATAATCGCCTCAACATTATTTGCTACGTTCAGCATTCTGGATTGTTTTTTAGTTTATTTCTTCCCCCCAAAGCGCCCGAAAAATCGCATCAATCCCAACGTTGAAATTGTAATTCCCACAACTACAAATTAAAAGTACCAGGACCGTTTTTATAATCCGTAGGCATACTTCGCCCGTACTCATACATTAATCCAAGTATACAAGCTAAGTCTATAACACGTTGTTTCGTTAATGCTGTAATTGCATTTTATTAGGTTATACACAAGAAATATAATGTTTTATGTAAGGAAGTGCGATGCTTACATAAAGAAACGTAGTGTGTCATGTAAAGAAATGATACGTCCATACCACCTATTGGGTGGTTGTGAAATAATGCATAAATGGATGGACATGAAGTTAAATGAAACAAAATAATTTTTAATAAGTAGGAAGGCGTAAAATGAGAAAAGTAATGAAGTTTGCTATGTTAAGTGTACCTTTGGTTATTACGTCTAATGCAATGGCTTATAGCTTAATAATAAATAACCATACTGATCAGCAACTAATACCTTATGTCGAAGGCCTCGATGGTCTGGCTCCCGACAGTGTAAATAGTTGGTTAGCCCCAGGCAAAGAACGTATCTATGATAAAAGGTCAACTTGGCTTAACGAAGCTGCAATGGGAGTGCAAAGTGGAGGTGTACGAGCTGTTGAAATTGGAGGTGTAAGTTGTGGGGATATTGAGTTTAAAGGAGTGCAAAGAATAGAGTTATCCGAGAGGATTGAAGGCTTAAAATGTACCGTTTCACAAGTTCCGCAAGTTACTGAAAGCACCAATTACGTACTTCCAGTCGCGCAAATTAAAGTTGCTTATACAATTGATAAATTCAAAAATAGTGACGACAAAGATGTTCCAGAATCGTACGCAGTAGGTCCGACCGAACAGTTTTGGTCTAATGGCCGCCTAGGTAAAAAAACGAAGGTGACAATCAACGCTGTGAATGATCTTACAGGACAGGAACATCCTATTATTCTAGAGATGTCGAGAGAACATGGCTACGCCGGCATCACAGAAATGAATAATGCAGTATCAATGTATGATCTTAAGCAAAGCGACTTCCGCGCGAGTTATAATCCCGAGTTGAATCTTGATTTACCAGAAGGGAATTATACAGGGATCGTTAAAATCAAATCACAGAAATGGTATAATGTACCTGAAGGTAAATTCTCATTTAACCTTGGCGTAGTTATTAATAAGGATTAATAACCCTAGACTCGGAATGGTAAAGGGGATTGTTATGGCTGGTGAATATTTTGTTGATTTGTAAATATTTAGCATAAAATTTAAGGAAAACCTCAACCTTTACTAGCGTTGAGGTTTTTTAGCGTTAAAGGTTTTCTGTTTTGTTGACTGAAGGTTTAAGCCTAGTTTGACGCATATGATTGATTAGTGAGAGTGTGGCCAAAATGATGACGACCAAGGTAATAATATGAATGACGGATTCTGGGGTTCCGTTATAAGAATTACTGCCCAAATCAATAGCTGCTGAAACAATAAACAACCTAATTGCTGTGACTAACGATGCCGTTATTCCTGTTAGATCAGGAAAAACTTGCATAGATTTGGCGAAAAATAGTCCTATTGATAAACCTGCACCCACCGAAAATAAGCACATAGTACCTGTTAAGAACATAGGCGAATTTAGAAGGGTGGTTGGCACGAGGGAAAATAGTACAGTGGTGACAAATATTAGCCCAAGCCCAGCATTCTTTAATTTTTCTACTCCGAATCTATCTATTAAGCGAGCATTATTTAAGCTTACAATCACAAATGTGCCCAGTGTTGCCATTTGATAAAAGGGAAACATATCGGGGCTTACATTTAATTGCTCGACGTACAGTAATGACATATTTGAGACATAAATCATGTACGCAGCGAGAATTAAACTGGTAACTAAAGCGTTGTACCAGAATATCGATGATGACAAAACTGTCTGATAATCGGTAAGTATTCGTTTTGGTGCAAGCTTCTTTCTTTTCTGCTTACTCAAAGATTCTGGTAAGAAAAAGAAACACGTTATTGCAGATATAAGTACTAAGATGGCAATAAAAAAGAAATTCGCTTTATAACCCATATTGAGGCTAATCCATCCACCAATAAGGGGGGCAAAAGCCATCAGGCTCACGACTAATGTATTAAGATCTGCAACGAATTTAGCCGCAGACTCTTCCTCAAATAAATCGAAAACCATCGCAGTGCCAACAATCACACAAGCCGAGCTTCCAAAGCCTTGCAGTAAGCGAAAAACAAGTAACTGTTCAATATTTTCAGCAAAGATACTGCCAATGCTTGAAGTAAGAAATATGCTGAAACCAAACATTAAAATGTTTCTGCGCCCAAAATGATCTGATAATGGGCCATACAACAAAGATCCGATACAGATACCAATAAAATTGTAGCTTAAAATGCGTTGTACCATTACAGCGTTAGTATTGAAATCGTTAAGTATATCGGGGAATGTAGGTAGATAAATGTCGGTTTCCATTGCTGCACCAAGGAAGATAAACACCATCAGAAATCGAAACCATTTTCCTTCATGGGAGATGGGAAACATAGTTAATCCTATTGTTAATTTTTATAAAAGTCAGAAGCGTAAATGCCGTATAAAACGGAGTTATAAGCTTGAAATTGGGATTTGTTGTTGGAATATTGCGAAAGTGGAGAGGAGTTTCACGCAAGATTTTTGATTCCTGTCACTTGGTTGTGAACAAGTGAATGTGTAATTTAACATATTATGTTGTTCTTACAAGTAAAAAAATCAGCTTTTTTCCTGCTATTCGATACAACTATGAATAGCAAAAACTAATTTACTTTATGATATTTATCAATAATAGTAGGGTTCATTGATTTATTGGGCATTATCCAGAGGATATAAGCGTTTAGTATCATTGAGCAATATTAAGTTTCTAACTAATATACAAATGGAGATTTCAAGCATTATGGAAAAAACGATCACGATGACAACCTTATTTCGCAGAGGATTAAAGATTCTGACCATATGCAGTGTGTTTAACGCTTCAATGACCATCGCTGACGAAAATATCAATACTAAAAACCCTTTGTTGTACTCGCTGGCTTGGAAACAGACGGCAGCAGAATATCAGGCACTTTATTACCAGGGATTTAATATCGCTCGGATGCATGTCGAGTCGGCGCTTGCCAATCGCAAGCAAGGTGACAAACCTCTCGCTATTGTATCCGACTTTGACGACACCCTCGCTCTGCCTCTCGCTTATTGGGGGACTTTGGTTAACAAAAATATTGATTTTTTTGATGATGCCATTTGGGATAAGTGGATCCCAACAAATGGTATTGTAGCCTCACCGGGTGCGAAGGATTTTCTAGACTTTTGTAAACAAAACGGCGTCGAGATTTTCTACATCACCAGCCGTGACCAAGGTGAAAAAACATTTGAGTATGCCCTTGGCAATATCCGTCATTTAGGATTCCCACTAAAAGATAGGTCTCACCTTACCGTACTGCGCGATACATCCAACAAGGAAAAACGACAGGATGAAATTATGCAAGATTATGAGGTCGCAGTATTCCTTGGTGACAGTTTGAATGATTTCCGTCGAAAGTATTATGTTAAGGGCAATATTGATGGTCGTATCGCTAAAATGAAAGAAGATCGTGCGCTGTATGGAATGAAATATGTGTTATTCCCTAATCCAACGGATGGTCATTGGATGGCTAGTATTTTCGGCCAGTCTGAGCCATCGGCTAGTGATGAAAATCGAAATCTTTTGAAGAAAGCAGCCGCTCGTAAGTCCTGGGATGGAGAATAACGTTGGAGCTGTAACTAGCCTGAGGCTATAGCTAATTAAAAGCTGTCGCGGGGTGGGATTCATAACCCACCGTTGCGGTGTTAATCTAATGCTTATAGATCCTAAAGGTATTATTGTGGATACTGGGGACACACGTAGTGAATAACTGCAACAAGCCACCTTTATTGTGTAGTGTGAATCCTCAGCAGCCAGTTAACGTAGTCACAGTAATTATTTATTCTTGCTGAGCAAAAAGCGCTATAATTATGCTGCTCAGCGAGTCGTTCCGAAACATCAGCAAGACTTATACTTGGCTGTAATATTAAGAGTGAAACGAATAAAATAGTAATGAACTTCATTTATATTTCCTCCTCCTAGTTAGAATATTAATTAAATCAGATAAGATAAAATCAAAAACACACTGTTAATCGCTGGTGGGTTAAGTAGTTCGCTAGACTTACTTCGCGAACTACTGACTTATTTAAATACCAGATTGATAACAAAGCGACATATCTATCGCTGGTAAAACTGGAATCATAGCTCTCTGCTACATTATGAGTCGACAGTATTAATCATCTTTTTGCTGTTCATCGTAAATGAAATCGACTACCTCTAACAACCAATCAGGTGTAAGCTCACCATACCTGAAAGTTCTCCAGTGCCTACCTTTAATCAAAACTGATACCGCTGGGAACTCTTCACCTATTGGATACTTTCTAGTTCTTAGATAATCAGATTCTTCATTGTTGTAAACGATATAAAGGCTTAACCGTCCAGGTCTTGCATCAACTAATTCTCGAAAAGTTTCTGTCTCTAGCCATTCACACAGCTCACAATCAGCATTGCTGTCTTCAGGTGACGTTCTATTGGTAAAAATAACCAGACTTACTTTATCCGTATTTCTTTGTTCAGTACGAAAAATTTCATAATCATTATTATCATTCATCTCAATAAACAGATCTGAAACATCAGCAAAACTTATACTTGGCAGTATTGTTAAAAGTGAAACAAGTAGTATGTTAATAAATTTCATGTATATCTCCTTATTTATTACCTTAGTTGAATGTTAATTAAATCATATAAGGTACAAATTTACTGTCACACTAAAATATAGATTTTGAAAGATTGAGGTTTGTTAAAATTAGAATCAAATTAATGTTGCAAGCACCTCAAAGTAGGTATTTTGTGTGGCGGTTTCAGATTTGCGTGAATCACTAAAGTGGGTAAATAAACAATATGACACTCTCAGCTTGGTAGACGTTGTAAAATGTCTAACTTGCTTTAACAAAAACAGTCTCTAATTCCCGTCATAAAATAACGTTTATCTTGTCAGTGAAAATTAATACTAATATAATCAATTCATGATTAACCTTATCTATAACTTGCAAGACTAACAAAATTCTTTACAGGACATCTCGATTTTTCAGAAATAAATAATTCCTAATACCTTCTTACTTTTGAATTGATTAATAGCTATTTACAATGGTGGATAGACTTGGGAATTCGAGATGTCCTACTATGCAAATATATGCTGTTGAGAGTGAAATTTATGTTTGAGCTAGAAACTGCACGTACTATTATTCGAGAGTTTAGAGAAACAGATCTTCCTGAAATACATGAAGTGCTTAGTGATCACGATGTAATGGAGTTTTCAAGCGCTGGATCTTACTCAGAAAAAAGAACCAAAGATTTTATTGCGTGGTGTTTAGACTCATATGAAAAGAATGAATTATCTATATATGCCATTGTGTTAAAAGATAAAAGTATTGTTGTTGGCTATTGTGGTTTTTATATCCAAAATATAGAAAATGAAAAATATACAGAGTTAAGCTATCGGTTGAATAAAAAATTATGGGGTAAAGGGCTCGTCCCTGAAGCTTGTAAAAAACTAATAGAATATACGTTTATCAATAATGGTTTTGATAAGTTAATATCTCTAATCGATGATGAAAATGAGAATTCAATAAGAGTATCAGAAAAAATCGGTATGACCTTAGATAAAACGGTAGATTTTATTTTAGGTAAAAAAATCAAAATGTATTTAATAAAAAATAGTATAAAAAGCTGATGCTGTTCGTTCAGGTGCCGCGTATATCTATTGGAAGGTCAAGGCGTTAGCTGTTTTGAGGATAAGTTTTGTATCAAGATAATTTTATAGTGCTTACAGGTGGTCCTGGCTCAGGGAAAACGACAGTTATCAATGAACTGAAATTACGGGGCTTCTTTTGCTCTGAAGAAGTTGGGCGTAAAGTAATTCAAACCCAAGTTGAGCAAAAAGGTGATGCATTGCCTTGGGCTAACAAAGAAGCTTTCCGCGACCTAATGCTTAAATCTGAAATAGGATCTTATTTGCAATATCAAAGTCAAAGTGGCTTAGTGTTTTTTGACCGAGGAATTGTCGATATTCTTGGTTATTCAAATCTTGAACAAATCCAGCTATCTGATGAACAACTTTCTGTGATGCCTAATTTTAAATATCATTCGAAGGTCTTCATTTTTCCACCTTGGAAAGAGATCTTTACTAATGATAGCGAACGTAAACAAGATTTTGCTATTGCGATAGAGACTTATAAAGAAATGGTGACAGTATATGAAAAATCAGGTTATGAGTTAATTGAAATTCCATTTGCTTCAGTAGATGAAAGGGTGGATTTTATATTGGCTAATATAAAGCATAGTTAACAGTTGCTATGCTTTATTTTTAGCTTCTTAATGACGCATTACGCGTAGGGGAGTATTGTGCCGGATATTGAGATAGTTGAACCACAATTAACGTGGAAAAATGAATTTTTAGAAATTAGAAATGAACTAGCTTCCATTTTAGGAAGTTACGCTATTAGCATCGACCATATAGGCTCAACGTCTGTTCCTAGCTTGCCAGCAAAAGACGTTATTGACGTGCAAGTTACAGTTTATGATTTAAGTTGCTCAGTGCTTAAAAGTCTATTAGTGGGGGCTGGATTTAACTACCGTTTAGGAGTCGAGAGAGATAGTTTAGTGGGGGATGATGAGGATTTTGATGACTTAAGGAAGTTATTTTTCACTGAAAAGCCGGATTCCAGACGATGTCATATTCATATAAGAGAAGTTGGTAAACTAAACCAACGGTATCCTTTACTATTTCGTGATTTTTTGATTGCAGATAAATTTATTTGTAACGCTTATGCGCTTGTAAAAAAAGAGTTATCTATTAAGTTTCCTAATGATTCTGAGGCGTATTACGCAATAAAAAACCCGTACATGGATACGATTTATAGGGCTGCATGTATTTGGGCTGAAAAAGTCGGTTGGGATAAAAAGTAAATAATTTAACTAAATACGCAACAAACACATAAAATATCGCGTGTTTGAAGGTATCCATTTGCGATAGATTGAGTTATTTTTGATCTGAATCAATTTATGTCACATAACTTGCAGTAATATGTGACACAATGTCTTAAATAAAATTAAGCCAATGAAGAATGCCCTCTATTTTAGCTCTAAAGGATCGTTATGATACAAGCTGTTATTGTTGATATGGATGGAGCTCTTATTGATTCAGAGCTCATGTGGAAAGACGCTGAGAAGCAAGCAATTTCTTCTTCGGAACATGAAGCCAAAGGAAAGCCTCACCCAGCTCCCAATTTGTCCTTAGGTTGATATTTATAGTCCTCATATTATTATTAAGCTATACCTATGTACTATATAATTTACGGTTATTATCATTTTAAAGGTGACTAATGAAAAATGTTTTGTGTTTTAGCGACTCGAATACTTGGTGCTGTGTCCCTGTCACTGGTTTACGATATCCTTGAAATGTTAGGTGGACTGGTGTGCTAT
>Ga0209292_1003943_pt1 | contig 16014 bp, 13 predicted proteins | sample GOMGulsemesocosm_2_FD_184634 | JGI IMG/M metagenome (GOLD analysis project Ga0209292, IMG submission 184634) | Methane-oxidizing microbial communities from mesocosms in the Gulf of Mexico - GOM9C Gulf of Mexico (SPAdes) (version 2) | ecosystem: Environmental > Aquatic > Marine > Cold seeps... | reverse complement strand
AATGAGTTGGGGATCCCTAAGTTGGTATTTGGTGAATATGATAAAAATAGTGGCATGATGCCATTGTCGATAGAAGTGCATCATGCTTTGATGGACGGTGTTCATGTCGCTAAGTTTGTTAAGCTGTTGCAAACTTATTTTAATGCGCCTCAACTTAACTTAGGACTAAATAATTTACGCGACTAAAGTCCCGTCTACAGTAGATTCAGGTGATTCGTTATACTTTAGCGATAAAGATGGCTCTAAGTGGAGCAGGGTAGCCTTCAACAGTCTTTGAACGATCGTTAGGATCTAAGAAGTCTTCTAAGGACTCTGTTTCCATCCAATCAGTCGCTCTTTGCTCGCCTAAAGATGTGGTATCTTCGTTTACAACTTTGATATCTTTAAAGCCTACACGTGTCATCCATAACTTTAGTGCATCACAACTTGGTATATACCAAACATTACGCATTTTTGCATAGCGATCTGTCGGCATTAATACTGCTTGTTCGTCACCTTCAATGACTAAGGTCTCTAATATTAATTCACCACCAGGCTTTAATTGCGCTTTTAATTGGGCTAAAAAGTCAATTGGTGAGCGACGATGGTATAAAACGCCCATAGAAAATACAGTATCAAATGCTTTTAATTGTGGCAGAGCTTCTACGCCAACTGGAATTAAGTGCACTTTAGGATCGGGATTAAAATGTTTGATAGCATGGAACTGACATAAAAATAAATCAGTCGGGTCGATACCTACTACAAAATTAGCGCCTTCACCTCGCATTCTCCAAAGGTGATAACCACTGCCACAACCAATATCAAGTACTGTTTTACCTTCAAGAGGAGAGATATGTTTTAATAAACGATCCCATTTCCAATCGCTGCGCCATTCTGTATCAATATGAATACCATGAATATGATAAGGTCCTTTACGCCAAGGCATCATTCGCTTTAATAAATGAACTATTTTTTTATCATGGCCAGTTGTTAATTCATCTGCAGTGCCGAATTCAACTTTGTCGGTGATATTAATATGTTTGGTATCAGTTTGAGGTAAGTTTTTTAAAACCTTTTCCCATTTTGGTAAATCACCATGTGCAGCCTCATATTGCCATTCACGTAGTTGAGTCGGTAGTGTTTCTAGCCAAGGACTAAGCTCTGTTTGTGCAATTTGTGCATAAAACTCTTTAAATTTATTGTTCATTTTTAAATTTATCCTAAACTATTTAATTGCTATTAAAGAGCAAAAATTAAAACACTGGTACCAGACTTGTGTTTGAGAAAAACCAATGTTTTTTAATCGCGCTAGGTGGCTGCTTAAGGTGTCTGGCTGCATTACATTTTCAATTGCTGTGCGTTTTTGGCTAATTTCAAGCTCGGAGTAACCATTAGCACGTTTAAAGTCGTGATGAAGGTCTATAAGTAACTCGTTGGTTTGCTCATTTTCGCCACGGATTTTTTCGCTTAATAATAATATGCCGCCAGGCTTTAAGCCTTTATATATTTGTTCAAGTAAAGTAAGGCGTTGCTTTTTTGGTATAAATTGTAAAGTGAAGTTTAATACCACAACAGAGGCATTGTTTATTTCACACTCAGTTATATCACCAAGCCTTACATCAACAGGGATATCTGAGCGGAAACCCTCTAAATGTAATTTACAACGTTCAACCATAGGTTGTGAGTTATCTAATGCGATGATTTGACAGTTATCTTTATTAATATTTCGTCGCATAGCTAAAGTGACTGCACCTAAAGAGCAACCAAGATCATAAATATTAGAATTGTTTTGTGCATACTGACCAGCAAGTTTGCCCATGGTACTGACTATGGTTGTATAACCAGGCACTGAACGTTGGATCATATCAGGGAATACTTCGACCACTTTTGCATCAAAACTAAAATCTTCAACTGCTTGTTTATCAGCATATATGTTGTCTTTAATTGTCACTTTTCAAACTCACTTAATATCAATGAGTCTATTTTACGCATTTTGTTTAGATTAGTCAGCGTTAAAGTGATATTTATGTTTTGGAATAAGCGCTAATTATGTGATCCTAACATTCAATTTCATTGAAAGTAGGTTACACTTCTAATAGTTGAGTAAAATCATGTTCTAGAGAGGATAAATGAAAAAGAATAAAACAATCACAACTGATGATATTCTCGTAACCTTATGTCAGTCTTTTACTGAGGTTTTATCTACAGCCAGTGGTAATAAAATAAGTTACTCGGCTATGGTGCAAAAAATAACCAGAACATGTTTGCGACCTGATATTGGATGTTTTGTATTATTTGATGGCGGTTTTAACGGAATCGTTGTATCTAATTTTACAGCACAAGCTGCAATGGAAATTTACCAAGATTATATGCGAAATATGGGCATGCCTGAGTCTGAAATAGCAAGCAGTCACATGTCAGATGATGTTTCCAATGTATTGGGTGAATTAATGAATCAAATTGTAGGTGATTTTACGGGGAAAGTGAGAGATCAGCTACATACCTCTATCACGCAAAACCAGCCTAAAATGATGACTATTAATAAGCTTGTACAGATATCCGTTGATACAACTATGGATAGACCACAAGCAAGACGTGTTACTTTTACAACAAAAAATCAGAATATATTTTATGTTGAGCTTGCGATGGATAAAACAGAATTTATTAAATTGCATGATTTTGATATTGCCGAAGCAATAGATCCAGATGAAGTGATAGAGCGTGAAGCAAAAAATAATAAATCGAAGGCAGTTAAAGAAGAAGCACCTGCAGTTGATGATCTTGATGATGATTTCATGGCTGAATTAGGTCTTTAACAAATAACCTGAATAAAGCTCATTTATTAATATCAATTAATAATAAATGAGCTTTTTAATTAAAATTATCTAAACACATTATTAATATTACTCACCTTAAACCGACATCAACTTTTCTTAATCCCAAATTAAAATAAATATTTACTATACTAATACCAACTCCGTTACTAAAGAGGTCATTCAGCCTGATATAGTCAATAAGTATTAATCTTTTAAATAAACTGAAAATACACTGGCTATATTTATTTAAATAAGTTAAAAAACATAGGTATACAAAGCTACTGTTTGGAGAAGTATTATGATTAAAGTGATTATTGAGCGTATTATCGCAGATGATATGGAGTCAACTTATGATGCGCAATTGAAAAAAACACTAACGGCTGTAATGGGTGCAAAAGGTTTTATTTCTGGTACATCTTATGTGGATATCAAGAACAAAAATAAGCGAACAATTATAACCGACTGGCAAAATATCGAGTGTTGGAAACGCTGGCATAAATCTGAAGAACGAACAGAAGCTAATAGTCAAATTCGTTTAATGCTATCGCAGGAAGAAGTGGTTAAAACTTTAGAATCTCAACCACTGGCTTAACTTATACTTATTGGTATGAGACTTAATTAAAATTAGGTTGTCGTTTTTCGATAAAAGCAGTTAAAGCTTCTTTTGCTTCGGGGGACTGCAACCGTTGAATAAATAACTCCCCTTCACCCAAAATTGTTTGCTCTATTTGATTTACAATATTTGCTTTCATAATCTGCTTCGCCGCTTGTATTGCCGCTGGTGGCTGACTTGCCATTTTTTGTGCGATAGCTAGGGTACTTTGTAAACATTCACCTAAACTACAAGTTTGATTAATGATATCGTATTCTTTAGCCTGAACTTCACTAAAGCTTTCGCCAAGCATTAATAATTGCGCGCTTTTTCTTTGGCCAATTAACATGGGCAAAATTAAGCTTGAACCGCCTTCTGGCGTACAGCCTAAACTAACAAATGGCATTTTAAATAAAGAATTTTTTGCTGCAATAACATAGTCACAATGTAACAACATAGTTGTGCCAATACCGATAGCAGAACCTGATACACCAGCAACTAAAGGTTTTGAGAGCCTATTCAAAGTAAGTAAGAATATAAATGCATTTGCTTGAGTATTAGTGGGGGGGTTATTTATGAAATCATTTAAGTCGTTTCCTGCACAAAAATTATTTTCATCGCCTGTGATCATAATAGCGTGAATATTACTGTCTTGTTCTGCATCAAGCAAAAATTGCGTTAAATCTTGATACATTTGCTCAGTAACTGCATTTTTGTATTTAGGGCGGTTAAACTGAATATGCCTTATATTATTATTAATTGTTTCGGCAATGATTAATGCTTGGCTCATATTTGGACCTATAAAAAATTAATCTATTAGTTAAGTATTCAGATTAATATTAAGTTTTAAATAAAGCAAACATGTTTAAAAAAACATATATAAAAGCTAATAAAGATATTCACCTTGATCAACTAAAACTAAAAATAAACGCATATCTAGTTCAACTTGATGGTATTGTGGTTGCATATGCTCACATAATTTATAAAAAGCCTTGTTATGATCTTTTTCTTTAAAGTGAGCAAGTTCATGCACTACCAGCATTTTTAGCATTTCATCTGGGGCTGCCTTAAGGCTCTGTGCAATCCTAATTTCGTGTTTACTTTTTAACTTCCCACCGTGGTTCCTACTTACAAAGGTATGGGTGCCAAGTGCATTTTGAATTAAGTCTTTTTGTTTTCCATATAGTGCTTTACTGATTTGAGGCGTATTACGTAAGTAGTGTTGTTTTAAATCATTAGCATAATGATAAAGCGCTTTATCGGAATTGATATTATGTGCATTAGGATATTTTTTTAATAAATAAGCTTTAACTTTTTTACTATTTATAAGCTGCATTACTTGGTTTTGAATGGTTTCTGGGTAATGTAAAAAGTATTTGTTTACAGACATGCTAATTCCTTAAAAAGGGGATTATATCTGATTTTTTTAATTATTGAGCTAAATTATTAATATTGATACTCAAAGCTTAAAGACCATAAACTCTCATTATCTTGGCTGTGAAAATAAATATCTTTATTATCAATACCAATTAACTCACCCTCTCTTTTTATATGTTTATAATTTAATTTTATACGTGTCAAATTGGAAAGGTCATAAGCAATATAAGTTTGGTATATCGTGCGATTATCTTTAAAGTTTATATCATTTGTATTGGGGGCATCATTTACGCGTTCAAACTCTGTATTATCAATAGAGTCCCATATATGACGTTTAGATGAAAAGCCAAAAGATAATTTATTGTATTGCATATTTAGGTTGATCTTTGTTGTGAAGCCTAGTGCGTAACTATATTTTTCTTTCCATAATACGGGTTTTGAACGCCAATATATGTGGCCACCTTCATTAAATGCATTAGTCGCAAAAGGTTTTATTAAAGCAAAGTCAGCATATGATTCAAATTGCATATTAAACTGAAATTTATCTTTAAAATATACATAATCAAAAGCACCGCCTAATAGGTTTATAACACCATATAAATCTTCATTTTCATATTTACCAATACTGTTAAACTCTACAGCAGCACTTGGCCCGATAATAAGGCGATGACCAGTTAAGCTATTTGATTCATTTTCTTGTAAGTTATAATCTACAAACCCTGAATAAATGACTTTAACATCGGTAAATAAACCATCATTACCTTCTTGTGTAATGCCTATCTCAAACTGAGTTTGTGTAAGTAGCGGATCAAAACTATAAAACTGGCTTTTTTTCAATTTTATAGGCAAGTTAGAAGTACGTGTTTTAAAGCCTAAAGTAAATATGTCTCTTGGCTCACTATATAGAGTGCCTTGTGAGTAAGTTATACCTGAATAAACCGTTAATAAGTCATCTGCCACATTTGTATTAAAGCCAAACTCTTTATTTATATTTCGATAACTTGTTCCCCAGATTTTGTCATCATACCAATCATGAAAAGTTTGAGAGGGATTAAAAAAGCTTGAAAGTATTTTTGGAAATAATCCTTGTTTCTGTTTAAGCATTTGAGATGTTTGAAACATACCTTCACCCATAATCACTCCGCCAAATATGGTTGTGACATGATCGTTAATACTAATAACTTCTTTATACTCTGCGATGATTTCCCAAAATAATGAACCAACCAAAGGACCCACCATAGAGGAATATAAAGAAAGATCATTATTCCTAAAGGCTTGATGATAAAAAGCACCCGCATATACATGACCCCAATTAAGCATCATGTCATTATCATCAAGCTTCCAAGAGTCTAATGATGTATGGCGTTGCCAAATATGATCTAAGAAACCATCTTCAACCTGATAGTCCCAATCTTCTTCCATGCTTTCAGTTCGTAATGAATAAAGCCCAATACCTATGCCAGTATAAAACCCCACTTCGGTAAATGCGTTAAACCAATTTGGGTTTAATGGTTTTTCAGATAATTTTATAAAATAACTTGTTTGGCAAGGTATGACTTGATGCTTTATTGGCGTAATTAAATCGCTATTATTAATATTTATTTCATAATCAGATAATTGACATTTTTTTGATGTTGAAGCGAAAGTATTTAAAGGAAAAAACAACAAAAATAGCAGGTGAAAAAGATGAATATTAACGTTCAAATTAATTCCTTTAATTTTAAGGTGTTTAAGTATAAAAGTTTAGCAGGTACTTAGAAAAAACCAGTATTTGAAAATGCATTATCTTAAATCTTAATACTTGATTAAATTAAATGGAATAATCCATACAAATAGTCATGTTTAACTCTTGCGTAGATGCTCGCATTTATGTGTTATTTGGGTATAATCAGCAGCAATTATTTATAACAACTCATCAGGTCATTTGACTGATAGGAAAACTATGCGCTCGATATACTGCGGACAATTAAACAATACTCATGTAGATCAAACTGTTGAACTATGTGGCTGGATCAATAAACGTCGTGATTTAGGCGGCTTAATCTTTGTAGACTTAAGAGACAGAGAAGGTATTGTACAAGTTGTTTTTGATCCTGATGTAGCAGGTTTAATGGATAATGCGACGAATTTACGTAATGAATTTTGCGTGAAAGTAACTGGTATTGTTCGCGCGCGTCCTGAGAGTCAAATTAATAAAGATATGGCAACAGGTGAAGTTGAAATTTTAGGAAAAAGCCTTGAAATAATTAACCGCTCTGAACCATTACCATTAGATTTTAATCAGAAAAATTCTGAAGAAATGCGTCTTAAATACCGATACTTAGATTTACGTCGTATCGAAATGAGTGACCGCATTAAATTACGCGCTAAAGCAAGCAGCTTTGTTCGTAACTTCTTAGATAGTAATGAATTTTTAGATATTGAAACACCAGTATTAACAAAAGCGACGCCTGAAGGCGCACGTGATTATTTAGTACCAAGTCGTGTTCACAAAGGTTCTTTCTACGCTTTACCACAATCACCTCAGTTATTTAAACAAATGTTAATGATGTCTGGTTTTGATCGTTATTACCAAATTGTAAAATGTTTCCGTGATGAAGATTTGCGTGCCGATCGTCAGCCGGAATTTACGCAAATAGATATTGAAACTTCATTCATGAGCTCAGATCAAGTTCGTGCAATGACTGAAAAACTTATCACTGAAATGTGGCAGTCATTACTTAATGTTGACTTAGGTACTTTCCCTATAATGCCTTACTCTGAGGCAATGTCACGTTATGGTTCTGATAAGCCTGATTTACGTAATCCATTAGAGCTAATTGATGTAGCTGACTTAATGAAAGATGTTGAGTTTAAAGTATTCTCAGGTCCAGCTAACGATGAAAAAGGTCGTGTAGCAGTATTGAGCGTACCAGGTGGGGCACAATTGTCTCGTAAGCAATTAGATGAATACACTAAATTCATCGGTATCTACGGTGCTAAAGGTTTAGCATGGATGAAAATCAAAGACCGTGATGCGGGTGCTGAAGGTATTCAATCACCAGTTGCTAAATTCTTAAATGAAGATGTGATCAATGCATTATTAGAGCGTACTAATGCACAAACTGGCGATATCATTTTATTTGGTGCTGATAAAACAAATGTTGTAAACGAAGCTATGGGCGCATTACGCCTTAAGATTGGTTTAGACCTTGAATTAACAGATTTAAATAAATGGGCGCCACTTTGGGTTGTAGATTTCCCAATGTTTGAAGAAGATGATGAAGGTACACTTCACGCAGTTCACCATCCATTTACAGCACCTAAAGACATGACTGCTGAAGAATTAGAAGCAAATCCTGCATCTGCAACCTCAGACGCATACGATATGGTAATAAACGGTTATGAAGTTGGTGGCGGTTCGGTACGTATTCATAACACTGATATGCAAGCTGCTGCTTTTAGAATTTTAGGAATTGAAGCAAAAGAGCAAGAAGATAAATTTGGTTTCTTACTTGATGCATTAAAATACGGTACGCCTCCACATGCTGGTTTAGCATTTGGTTTAGACCGTTTAGCAATGTTATTATGTGGCACAGATAACATCCGTGATGTAATTGCATTCCCTAAAACAACACAAGCATCATGTTTATTAACAAATGCACCAAGCAAAGCAAACCCTGATTCATTAGTTGAATTAGCTGTTGCAGTTGCTTTACCTGAAGCAGATAAATCTGAATAAAAGTCCTAAGCTTCAGGCATTTAAAAGGCGACTTAGGTCGCCTTTTTTAGTTTTAAAATAAGTTAATTAGACTATATTTATTACAGTCTCTATATAAATTAACTTATTTATTTAAACCTTCTTTTAATTTTTCTTTAGCTGCTTCTACTTTAGAAAAATCAAAACCTAACTCTTCAACAGCTTCCTTAATAATATTTGGATTAGTCATTACTAAACCCATTATTTGTTGTAGCTTCTCTGGTGCTATGCCCATAGTTTGGATCAAAGCCATTGCCATCATTGGATTTTCAGTTAAGGCTTGAAATAACTCTTTGGTTTTTTCTTTGCTGATATTTGATTCGTTTAATATTTGGATTATAGGGTTCATTTTGAGCCTTTTACTTAGACGGTAGAATATGTGAGGATTTTACTATAAAAAAGCCCATTAGAATAATCACACTGGAAAATGTTTAATCTAAGGGCCTTTTATATTGGTATTTATGAGCTAACTAAGCTTAATCGAGATTGTGCATTGCCATTTTGTTTTAATAAAAAGGCTTCAAATTGTTCAGCAGATAAAGGTTTTGAGTAGTGATAACCTTGTAAAATTTCACAGTTTAGCTCATTTAGAATATCTATTTGATCCGAATATTCTACGCCTTCGGCTACTACATCTAAATCTAAGTTATGTGCGATAGTAACGATAGAGTCAACCATATTACGTCCGCGTTTTGAGCCTATATCATCTATAAAAGCTTTATCTATCTTCAATGTATTAAGTGGAAACTCTTTTAATAATGCTAAAGATGAATAGCCGGTACCAAAATCATCCATCGCTAAATGTATGCCTCGAGCACTGAGCGATTTCATAATGTTGATAGCATCTTTAGGATCATCCATTACAGTACCTTCGGTGATCTCTAACTCTAAGAAATAAGAAGGTAAGTTGTATTTTTGTAAAATACGGTCAATGCGTTGTGTTAAATCAGGTAATGAGAACTGCTTAGCAGATAAATTAACAGCAACTCTGCCATTAAATAACCCTTTATCAAGCCATTGCTTTACATCTCTACAGGCTTTTTCTAATACAACTTCACCAATTTCAATAATTTGACCAGTTTCTTCAGCTATCGGAATAAATTGAACTGGACTAATAAGGCCTTTTTTAGGGGTAATAAAACGTACTAACGCTTCCATTCCCATTAACTCACCGGTTTTTAGGTTCATTTTGGGTTGATAAAATACACAAAATTGATCTTCTTTTAGACCATAACGCATTAAGTTTTCAATTTGCAGTCGTTTAACTGCCTGTTTGTTCATTGTATCATTGAAAAATAAATAGCGATTACCTTGCTCTTTAGCATGGTACATTGCGGTATCTGCATTTTTAAGTAATATCTCAGGACTGTTGCCATCTTCAGGAAATAATACAACGCCTGTACTTGAGGTGATCACCAGTTCATGGCCCGACATATGAAATGGTTTGATAATTTCGGCCAAAAACTCTTTGGCAGTACGCGTAATCGTATGGATATCATTGGTATTAGTCATAACTAAACCAAATTCATCACCCCCTAACCTATAAATACTATCTTGCTGTCTGGTTATTTTACTGAGTCTATTTGCTAAACGGCATAACAACATATCACCAAGTTGATGGCCTAATGAATCATTTATTTTTTTGAAGTTATCTAAATCAAATACAAGTAATGCATGATGAGTTCGTTGGTCTACTAATTTTTTTAGGTTGCTGAAAAATACATTTCGATTTGGTAAACCTGTTAATCTGTCTCGATTTGAGAGTTTTTGTAATTCATATTCAGCTTGCTTGCGTTCACTTATATCATTGTACAATACGATAAAGTGAGAGATTTTACCTGCTTTATTTTTGACAACATCAATAGACATGTCGATTGGAATAAGTTTATTTTTTTGGTTTGGCAATTTAAGTTCTTGCTGCCAATGTTCTTTTTCAGCCAATACTTTTTTGAGTTTATCGATATAACTATCTTTATAGCCATGTAATGCAAAACGTTTACCTATGTACTGTGCTTTTTGGCCTCCAAAAGCTTTTAAGTAGCTCGGGTTTACTTCTACAAAATTAAATGATTTATCATAAATAGCGATAGGATCTGATAAGTTTTCAATACATTTAGCAAATAAATTTAAATGCTCTTCAGTTGATTTAATACGGCTAATGTCTTTTACCGTACCAGTCATTCTTTTTGGTTTTAAATTAGCCGTATGTTCAATAACTTTGCCTCTATCTAATACCCAGCGCCAATTTCCTAAATTATCTTTAGTGCGGTAGCTGGCTTCAAAAAAAGAGGTATGTCCTGAAAAATGCTGTTTTAGCAGTAAATCTACTTTTGGTAGATCTTTTGGGTGAATATGCTTTCTATTTGGCGGTGTTGTAACGTTTTCATCTTGCTCTATAAATTGACCGTCATTCATGCGGTTCATTTCACCGGTCGAAATATTCCAGTCCCAAAGGGTATCACCACTGCCCACTAGACTGCTTTTTAAACGCTCTTCAGAGCGTTTTAATTCTTTTTTAGAACGCCTAAGTTTATATATACCGATGAGTGCAATAGGAAGAGATATAGCCATGAAAATAATAGGGATCGCCGCCACAGACTCAACAAAACTTGCTTCAAAACTTAAAGCCGTTGCAGAATAGAATAGCGCAAAAAAAATACTCAATTTTAAGGTATATTTATTTATAGTTTGCATAAGATGCAACTGTTACCTAGTTATTTTTATTGTGACCTATCACACTAATGTAATGAAAGCCTAGTGTCAAAGGCTTCTGGTTATATTTTGTTTTTAGAGCTGTATTCGATACGTGCTCTTTTGTTATTAAAAGTATCTGACGCATATTTATGCATATCTTGTTTTGTAAGAGATTTTAGCGATTTAACTAAACGTGTTTGCATTGAAAATTCAAAGTCTTGATTTTCTAAACACAGCCAAAACCGTAAAGAGCGTAGCCGTAAGTTTTTATCTTTTTCTTGTACTTGCGTTAATAAACCTTGTTTATGCTTTAACCAGTCATCTTCTGGCATATTTTTTATCGTATTGACGTATTGATTTGTAAACTCATGGGTATATTGAAGTAGAGCTTGAGCATCGACTTCAGGTGACTGAATATAAAAAGCAATACCTGCTCTGCCATTTAAAGGTGCATAGCCAGTACCAACTAAATAACCAAGTTGTTTTTGCGTTCTTAACTCTTGAAAAAAGTCTTGAGATATAAGCTGATTTAAGCACATCATTTTTACTTTTTCATCAACATTATTAGAAAGCGTTTGATAATAAATGACCATAGCATGGTCTTCATGATCTAAAGAGAAAGTTTGCTTCTCTAGTTTATTAAGGATCACTGTTGGGCGGTTTAAATCATCAATCACCTCCCGTGTGCTGATATGCTTTTCAATTATAGAATTAAAGTTTAAGGCATCTTGTTTTTGCCAATTACCATGTAATAAAGCTTGAACATGAATTTCTTCAAATAGGTGTTTAGTGAAAACAACAAACTGCTCAAATGAAACTTGCATTAATGCATCGGCTAAAGATTCTGGGGTAGGGTTCCAAGGTAAAAGCTTTGCACTTAATAAGCTAAATAATTGGCTTACAGGTTTATTATGATTACCCGCATTCCAATGTCTGCATAATTGTTTTTTATATTCTTCAAATCTTTGAGGTTTGAAATCACTATTAAATAACTTGCCTAGTAGGCCTTCAACCAGATTCAATTGGTTTGTTGAAATACCGGAAGTATGTAAAGTTAAACCTCCTTGATGTATTGAAAGTTGATAGCTAAGTCCTGCTAACTCTGCAGGATAAAAATCTTGAGCAACATGATCCATAAATAAATCACTAAATAATCGTGTAAGCGCCATATTAGTGACATTTTTTACCGCAAAGTATGAATCTAAGGCCATATAAAAGTGACCTTTTATTATTTTAAAGTCTTGCTCTTGCTGGTACCAAAACTCCATACCGGGTTTACATATTATTTTTTCAGGAGTTGAACTTCCTGCTTCTAAAGGCAGTAAATGAATTTTATTAGCCAAATAAGGATTAGGAGAGGGGAGTTGCATTTCAGCAAAAGGCGTGTTGATATTGTGTAGTTTTTCAATCCATTGTTCATTAATATCATCACATTTATAAGGTGTATGATACCAAGCTGCTTTTTTATCGGTTTTTACATCTGGATGTATTAATACAATGCGCATATTGTTGGGTTTTAACCAATCAAGTACTTTACACCATTGCGCTTCATTAAATCCGGCCATCAGGTAATCACCTTGAACATAATCCTCTGTTGGATAATGCTGCATGTTAATGCTTAAGCCATTAACAAGGTCGATTATTTTTGATTTTTCTTGGTTATCAAAAGCAATTTGCAAAAGTGATTTTTTATCATCATATAAAGGGATAAATGTACTGAGCTGTTGTTTTAATAATGGTAGAAAAGCAAAAATGGTTTCGACTATTTCTTGATAGTGATTTATACCTTCATCAGTGAGTGAAATACTGATATTAAAGTCTTTGAAGTTACTACCATTTATACCACCTCCAGCAGTTAAGCTGTTAATCCATCCTTTTTCTTTTAAAATATCGTACAAAGAGCCGGGACCTTCATAACCTAATATATGGGCCATAAAACTGACCGTTTTATGTTTATAAAAAGTATCAATATTAGGCATAGAAAAACTTACTATTAGCTTTTGCATATGCTTATGAGGTTCGATAAAAATGAGTTTTTGTAAATGTTTAGCTAGGTAAAGAGGTTCTGATATAGGCGTTTTTTGTGTATTAATATCATTTAGTTCACTAAATAACTTTTCAACCATAGTCGTTTGGCTTTCAATTGAAAGTTCACTACATAAAACTAAGGTCATTCTCTTTGCAATATAATGTTCATTAAAAAAATCTTTGATCTCATTACTAATACAGTGATCTCTATCGCTTAATGTATCTGAACTGCCAACGGAGAATTTAGAAAACGGATGTTTTGAATTTGCTGTTTCTTTATGGGCTTGATAAATTCTACGGCTATCATCTTTGAGTTTAAGCTTAAACTCGGCATCTATCGCGTTTCTTTCTTTATTTGTTGCGCTAGAGCTTAATAATGGATTGATAAAAAAGCGACTAAATTGTTTTAAGGCATTTTGAAAGTACTGATTATCAATATCAAAAAAATAACTAGAATGCTCGGTGCCGGTCCAGGCATTACAACTACCACCATGCTGGCTGGTATATTTAGAAAAAGAACCAGGATCTGGATATAAATCAGTACCTAAAAAAAGCATATGTTCTAAAAAATGCGCTAAACCTTGCCTATCTTCAGGGTCATCAAAATGCCCTGCATTGACAGTTAATGATGCAGCTGACTTTTCGTTATCAAGATCTTGAATGAGCAAAACTTTAAGACCATTGTTTAGTGTTAGACTGTGATAAGTTCTGCTATCATTATTACTAATATTTATGGTTTGATTCAAAAGATGGCTCCAAATTTGATTTACATACCCTCATCATAAATATCGGGTATTTAGGAGCTTTTTGCTGACAGCTTCAGGTGGTTTGTTTTAATATCCTGAACATTAAAAGCACTTAGTTATACATTAAATTATATTAGTTGTACGTTAAATTATACTAGATGTATTAGTAATATAGCTGAAATTAACCGAGCCTGGCTATTCTTTTTGTTTTAATTTTAATTAGTAGTGAATGTATCCCAAATGAAAAAGATCTTTATTATGCGTCATGGTCAAGCATCTGCTATGTGTGCTGATGATTCGAGTCGAACTTTAACGAATGCAGGTATCAGTGAAGTTAAAGTGATGAGTAATTGGCTTGAAAAATCAGCTTCTATTGATGCCGTTTTAGTAAGCCCTTATGTTAGAGCGCAGCAAACCTTTGAGTTAGTTAAGTTAAGACAAAACAGTATAAGGTTTGAACAAACATCGACAGATTTCATTCCAGAGGCAAGCCCTGCTCATACTTGTGATTTTCTACAGGCATTAATTGCATTAAATCCTGACAATGATAATTGGTTGGTAGTCGCTCATATGCCTTTAGTCAGTTATTTAGTTGGCGAATTGTGTCCTGGAAAAATGCCAATATTTGATACAGCAGCTATCGCTTGTATTGAATATGATGAAGATAGAGGCAAAGGTGAATTGGTAGGTTTAAAATCACCAAATAGACTTTAAACAATGAGATAAAGCGTATTAGATTAATCGCTTTATCTCATTGTTTAAAAACTTAAAACTTAGGGTTTGTAGGTTGGTTTATCACAACGAGTAAAGCGCCTTTACCGCCAAACTCTAACGGTGCTTGATGCATGGCTAAAATATCTGGATGCTGTACTAAATAATGAGGCACCTTTTGCTTTAATATATATTCACCAATACCATGAACAATACAAGCACAGCGATAATGTTGTTTTTTACATTCAGCGATTAAAGCGATGAGCTCTTCTTTTGCTTGTTCTTTATTAAGTCCGTGTAAATCAAGTACAAGTTCTGGATAAAAGTCACCACGTCTTAATTGTTTTGCTAAGTAGCTATCTTGACCTGGTTGAACATAGCTAATAGTGCCGTTATTTTCTAAGTTAGGCACATATTCATCGGAAAAATAAAACTCAGCCAAACGTTTTTTCTTTTCATCTTCTTCAATTTCATGTTTTTTTTGCAGTATATTTCGCTTAAAAACAACTTTATCTTGTTGCAATTTTTTTGTGCCGCCAAACATATCTTTAAATAAATCTGCATCATCCTCTGGTAGGGCGTTAGGCTCAGATGATTCGGCGCGATTTTTGGCTTCTGCATCAGCTTTTTGTTGCATATCTTTTACTATGCTTTTTTTGATTTGTTGCAATTCTTTTTTCATAAGACAAGTTTAATTAAAAATAGCCGAAATCTCAAAAATAATATCAAGACAATATTAATTGTGATTGGGAATTTACCCAAACAACCTTAAGATGCAAAATTGCGGGTTTCATAGGGACTTAATTCCAGCTGAAACTCGCATCTTATGATTGCTTGAGTATAATGGGGGAATATAATGTTGGTCAGTTGAAATACAATGAATGAAGCGCAAATAACGCCTGAAATACTTAATGAAGCAATTAATGAACTTGAAACAATAAATGATTGGTTACGTTTTAGTGCAAGCCAGTTTTCTCAAGCAGGTTTATTTTTTGGTCATGGTACAGATAATGCGTGGGATGAGGCTGTTAGTTTAATTTTACCTTCGCTTCATCTACCGATAGATATGCCTCGTGATGTTATAAGTTCAAAACTGATCACCAGTGAAAAACAGCAATTAGCAGCGCTTATTGAAGCCAGAATTAATCAGCGAACGCCAGTGCCTTATTTAACAAACCAAGCTTGGTTTGCAAGTTTACCATTTTATGTAGATGAACGAGTATTAGTGCCAAGATCACCATTTGCAGAGTTAATTAACAACCGTTTTTCTACTTGGTTGGAAGATGGTAAACCGATGAACCGCATATTAGATATGTGTACAGGTTCGGGTTG
>Ga0209292_1003942_pt1 | contig 16019 bp, 16 predicted proteins | sample GOMGulsemesocosm_2_FD_184634 | JGI IMG/M metagenome (GOLD analysis project Ga0209292, IMG submission 184634) | Methane-oxidizing microbial communities from mesocosms in the Gulf of Mexico - GOM9C Gulf of Mexico (SPAdes) (version 2) | ecosystem: Environmental > Aquatic > Marine > Cold seeps... | reverse complement strand
TCGCTAACAAGTTTATTAGAGCCGATGATTATGGCAGTTTTAGGTGTCGTTATTGGTGGATTAATTATCGCAATGTATTTACCCATTTTTCAAATCGGGCAAATCGTCTAATTTAGAATATTCTTAACTTTATAAGTATTACAACAATAATAATAAAAGGTTTTATCTTGGCAGAATTTATTTATTTACTTGAAAATAACTCGCTCTTTTTTTACGGATTTGTTTTTGTTATATCTTTGATGATAGGTAGTTTTTTAAATGTTGTTATCTACCGTTTTCCTAAAATGCTTGAGCAAGGTTGGTACTTAGAGTGTCGCGAGTTTTTAGCAGATGAACTAAAAGAGGCGCCTGAAAAAGATATCAGCCCATTAACGCTATCAACTCCCAACTCAACTTGTCCAAACTGTAAGCATGCGATTCGCTTTTATGAAAATATTCCGGTATTAAGTTGGTTATTTCTCAAAGGAAAATGTAGCCAATGCAATAACTCAATTTCATCGCGTTACCCTTTAGTTGAAATCTGTACTGCACTTATTAGTTTATTTGTCGCTCAGCACTTTGGTGTTACTTCCCTTACTTGTTACGCCTTAATACTAACATGGGGATTAATTGCATTAACCATGATCGACTTTGATCATATGCTACTACCAGACCAAATTGTTTTACCTTTATTATGGTTAGGCTTATTCGTTAATTTAAGTAATGGCATTGTGCCCCTCGAAGATGCTGTTATTGGTGCTATTGCAGGCTATAGTAGTTTATATATCGTCTTTTGGTTGTTTAAGTTAGCAACGGGTAAAGAAGGTATGGGCTTCGGTGATTTTAAATTGTTCGCCTTGTTTGGCGCATGGCTGGGCTGGCAATTGCTGCCACTTTTAATATTAATGGCTTCCGTCGTAGGTGCTTTTGTTGGCATTAGCTTAATGTTATTTAAAAATCATCAAAAAGGCCAAGCAATTCCCTTTGGTCCTTATTTAGCCATTGCAGGTTGGATCACACTATTATGGGGTGAACAAATTTGGTCATGGTATTTACTTCAGATTGTGTAAAGAATTATCATCATGAATAAATCACATAAAGTTGTCATCGGCTTAACCGGTGGTATTGGAAGTGGTAAATCCACCATTACAGAGATGTTTGCCAATTTAGGCATCGATATTATTGATGCAGATATTGTCGCACGAAAAGTAGTAGAACCTTCAAGTGATGCATTAATACAAATATCTCAGCACTTTGGCGAAGAATTTATTCTGGCTGACGGACACCTAAACCGGCCATTATTGCGTAGCCAAGTATTTAGTAACGAGAAAGACAAAGCTTGGTTAAATAACCTACTGCACCCTCTAATTCGCAAACGTATGATCAAAGAAATTCAGCAAAGTACATCGAGCTACTGCTTATTTGTAGCGCCACTGCTGATTGAAAATAACTTACAAAGCATAGTTCAACGAATTATCGTTATCGATATTACAGAAGAGCAACAAATTGAGCGTACTATTTTACGAGATCCTAGCTCTAGAGATGAAGTACAGCGTATTATAAACAGTCAAATATCAAGAAAAGAACGTCTAAGTCATGCTGATGATATTATGGACAATACACAGAAAAATTTAGCCGTGGTTAACAAACAAGTCATAAAGCTCGATCAAAGTTATCGGAAATTAGCGATAAAATAATATAAACGTCCTAAAAACACAGTTTTTAGCAAAAAAATTCGCCATTTTGTCCTTCTGTCGTTAGTATAGAAAAATTATCACCTAAATTTCATTGATGACCGTAAGTTAATGTCAAAAATTTTATACGAACATCCCCTCAATGAGAGGATACGAAACTATCTAAAACTTGAGCATCTATTTGCTCAAGCACACGACTGTTTGCAACGTAAAATTTCAATTAGTCATCAAGTTTTTTTTAATGCTCTATTTACCATTATTGACACTCTAGAACGAAATGATGTCCGTGGGGATTTGATAAAAGACCTTGAAAAATTAGAGCAAAATTTAGTCGTTTGGTCACAAGCGCCAGAAATTGATGCCAGTGCTCTAGAAGATAATTTGCAGCAAACTGTAGGACTCGTTTGTCACTTAAAAAGAAACACTCCGCTGTGGGCACAACTAAAAAATGATAAGTTTTTGTCGACATTAAAGCAACGCTTTGCGATGCAAGGTGGAAGTGCTAGCTTTGATTTACCGCAATTACACTTTTGGCTACATCAAGACAGCGAGTTACTTGCCGCGGATGTACAAGGTTGGTTGTCCTTACTAGAGCAAATTCAAGATGCTTTAAATATAGTTTTAAAATTTATTCGCCAACGCTCTAGCTTTGAACAAATTGAAACGGAAAGTGCTTTTTATCAGGATTCTGGGGAAGGTATATTATTATTACGCATAAAAGTTGCGAAAGAACTTCCGTATTACCCAAGCGTAAGTGGTAACCGATTTCGTTACTCTATTCGTTTTATGTCGCCCTGTGAAAAAAGTGGTCGTCAATATTCGAATCAAGCAACCTCCTTTGAATTAGCGCGCTGTTAGTATTTATATCTTTTTTTTTGTATAATCCCTTCATTAAAATATTATCAATAAGTTTTCATTATGACCTTAAAAGTTTCCTGTCCAACGTGTAAAAAAGAAGTGCTTTGGCAATCAGAAAGTGAATTTCGTCCTTTTTGTTGTAAACGTTGCCAGTTAATTGATATTGGAGAATGGGCTGATGAAGGGCACAAAATTAGCCAACCATTACAGGGTGACATTCAGCTTACGGAAGAAATGCTTGATGCTTTAGAAGGAGAGTTTTTACAGAATAACAAGTTTTTCGTTGAACCTGAGTAATTTTAACTAGTTTTCTTTTAGCTTTTTAATAATAGCTTTATTCGCTTCTGGAAAGTCTAACTTTTCGAGCTCTGCTAATGTAAACCAAGCTGATTGTTGCCCTTCTTGGGCAATTGGCTCTTGCTGAAAATGCTCAACTAAATACACATCCAAAAATACTTTCTTATCACCGTAATCATGGTTTATTTCAATAAGCGGCTGGCACGATAAAATATCTATTGCTATTTCCTCTTGAAGCTCTCTGTGAAGCGCTTGTGCCGTTGTTTCGTTTTTTTCCACCTTACCACCAGGGAATTCCCACTTTCCACCTTGATGAGCGTTTTCTAAGCGTTTAGTTAGGAAGTATTGGTGCTCGCGTAGAATAACGCCAACGGCTACATGGACAACTTTAGTCATTTCTAATAACCTTTAGGTTTTTTGCAAAGATAAACGCCAGTCTGAGACTGGCGTTTATTTAACTAACAAAGCAGATTATCTGCTTAATATCTTCAATGAACTTTCATCACTTAATAGTAACAGTGACTCTCCCTCATAAAATAAAGTGAAATTAGCTCAATTTACCATGACACTGCTTATACTTTTTACCAGAGCCACATGGACATGCTTCATTGCGCCCTACTCGTGGTAGTTCTGGTTTTTCAGTTGCTCCACCAGCAGATTCATGAGTAAATTCCATGGGTATATCTTCAGCTTTACGATGTTGTTCTTCAACAGCTTCGACATCAGATTCAGCACGAATTTGAACCTTACTTAAAATACTAATAACGTCATACTTTAAGCTTTCTAGTAATTCACCAAACAATTCAAAAGATTCTCTTTTAAATTCTTGTTTAGGGTTTTTCTGTGCATAGCCGCGAAGATGAATACCTTGACGTAAGTGATCCATTGCTGCTAAATGTTCTTTCCAATGAGAATCTAAGCTTTGTAACATAACTGCTTTTTCAAATTGACGAAGTACATCTGCACCTACTTGCTCTTCTTTATCAGCATAGTTAGTTTCAACGGTCTCTAATATTTTTTCACGTAAGGTTTCTTCATGTAACTTGCTGTCTTCTTTAAGCCATGTAGCTAAAGGTAACTCTAATGTTAATTCACCTTTAATACGCTCTTCTAGTCCCGTAATATCCCACATTTCTTCAAGGGATTGTTGAGGAATATGCTGATTAATAATACCTGTAACAACATCGGTACGAATATTTTTAATGACTTCTTCAATATCAGCTTCATCCATCAATTCATTACGTTGCTCATAGATCACTTGACGTTGATCGTTCGAAACATCATCAAATTCTAATAATTGCTTACGAATATCAAAGTTACGGCCTTCAACCTTACGTTGTGCGTTTTCAATACTGCGAGTTACCCAAGGATGTTCAATGGCTTCACCATGTTCCATACCCAATTTACGCATCATGCCTGAAATTCGCTCTGAAGCAAAAATACGCATCAGACCATCTTCCATTGATAAATAAAAGCGCGTAGAACCTGCATCACCTTGACGACCTGAACGACCACGTAATTGATTATCAATACGACGTGACTCATGACGTTCTGTTGCGACGATATGTAAACCACCTAATTCAAGTACTTTATCGTGTTGTATTACCCACTCTTCTTTCGCTTTCGCGATATTTTCTTCAGTAGGATTTTTTAACTTGGCTGATATTGCATCAAAATTACCACCTAAAACGATATCTGTTCCACGGCCGGCCATGTTAGTAGCAATAGTTACAGCACCAACTTTGCCTGCATCGGCAACAATTTCAGCTTCTTGCTGGTGAAATTTCGCGTTCAATACTTTATGTTTTATTTTTTCTTTCTTTAAGAAGTCAGATAAAAATTCAGATGTTTCAATACTGATAGTACCAACCAGAACCGGTTGTCCGCGCTCGACACAATCTTTAATATCAGCAAGGATCGCTTCAAACTTTTCATCACCCGTTAAGTAAATCAAGTCAGGCATATCTTTACGAATCATAGGTTGATTCGTTGGGATAACTACAGTTTCTAATCCATATATGTGATTAAATTCAAATGCTTCGGTATCTGCTGTACCTGTCATTCCTGATAATCGTTCATATATACGGAAGAAGTTTTGGAAAGTAATAGAAGCTAGCGTTTGATTTTCATTCTGAATGTTAACACCTTCTTTAGCTTCAACAGCTTGATGTAGCCCTTCAGACCATCGACGACCTTCCATTGTACGACCAGTATGTTCATCAACGATGACAATTTCATCACCTTTCACAATATAGTCGACATCTTTTTGAAAGAGTTTGTGTGCGCGTAATGCCGCCATAACATGATGAAGTAACGTTATATTGGTTGCAGAGAATAATGAATCGCCATCTTGAATAAGGCCTTTCTCATTCATAATCTCTTCAATACGTACTTGCCCAAGCTCGGTCAAATAGATTTGTTTAGATTTTTCATCTATGGTGAAATCGCCGGTACTTTCTTCACCTTCTTTATCTTCTTCTGCTTGTCGCTCTAAAGTTGGAACAACTAAGTTAATTTGTCTATATAATTCTGAGCTATCTTCTGCTTGACCAGAAATAATTAACGGCGTTCTGGCCTCATCAATTAAAATAGAATCAACTTCATCGATTACGGCAAAGTTTAAAGGTTTTTGAGTGCGCTCTTCTGGCGAAAACGCCATATTGTCACGTAAGTAGTCGAAGCCAAATTCGTTGTTCGTACCGTAGGTAACATCTGAATTGTAAGCATCTTGTTTTTCTTGTGACGATAGACCTGCAATATTACAACCAACAGTCATGTCTAAAAATTCAAATAACGGACGACTCCAATCGGCATCACGTGTAGCAAGATAGTCATTCACGGTTATTACGTGTACGCCCTTGCCCGTTAAGCCATTTAAATATGATGGTAACGTTGCTGTTAACGTTTTACCTTCACCCGTACGCATTTCAGCAATTTTACCGTCGTTTAAAACCATGCCGCCGATCATTTGCACGTCGAAGTGACGCATGCCAAATACGCGTTTACTTGCTTCACGTACTACAGCAAAGGCCTCAGGCAAGATACTGGTCAGGGATTCTTCTTTAGCTAAACGCTCTTTAAATTCTGCGGTTTTTGCTTTTAGTTCTTCGTCAGAAAGAGCTTCGATTACTGGCTCTAGGGCATTTATCTTTAATACTTCTTTATTCATTTGTTTTAATAATCGGTCATTACGACTACCAAACATTGTTCTCATCATCTTTACAAACATCTTGTTAAACCATATTGCTGATAGAAGAAAATCTTCCGCTAAAAATAACGTGACCGGATATTAGCCACAAAAATTGTTCTATTTTGCTTTTCTGTATACGAACTTAATTGGATCTATTTGTGCATTATTACGTAAAATCTCGTAATGGACATGAGGTCCTGTTGAACGACCTGTACTGCCCATACGCGCAATGATTTGCCCTTTGCTAACGACATCCCCTACTTTTACTAATAATTTTTTATTGTGACCGTAACGGGTTTTTAGACCTTTACCGTGATTAATCTCGATAAGTTGTCCATATCCATAACGGTCACTTGCCCAAGTAACAACACCTGAGGCAGTTGAAACAATGGCAGCATCTTCTTTACCGGCAAAGTCCAAACCTTTATGTACTGCTGGTTTTCCACTAAAGGGATCTTTACGTACACCGAAGTATGAAGAAAGCCATCCTTTAGTTATTGGTCGACCAGACAAATAACTTGTATTCTCTATATGGTGACCTAAAGTGACAGATTCAAGCGTTACTAACTGATTTTCTTCATGTCGTAAACTTTCTTCTAATATCGAAATTTCATTTAGCATCTCTGCCAGTGATTTTTTTTGACTTGTTTGGCTTTGTAACATCGGACCGCCAGCAGGTGGTAATTGCTGAAAGTTAAATTCATTTTCAGGAATCGAGGCTTCATCAGCAAGACGATCTCCTAAAGCATTCAAACGCAAAACTTGGCTTTGCAGTTCGGCTAGTTTCATCGTAAGTGCAGTTAACTGCTGAACACTCATGTGCTCTATAGGAGCGTTGATATCTGTAGAAGGTGATAATGCGTAAGGTACTGTTTTAGGGATTTCGTCCGCAGAAAAGACCAAATGCATGACAAAACCAGAAATAAGTGCAAAAAACAGGATCGCTGACAGCCAATGCAACTTATTAAGTCTCATCGAAAATCTAACGTTCTTTCCACGGTACAGTAGTGTTAAACTCATAATTAATTAAATCGTATTCCTAATAAAGAGTGTTCAATGGCACGTAAAACAAGAAAGCCAGCTGATATGTCGGATCTCTTCCAATCATCGAAAGGCACTTTGGCACATATAGCCGCAAAAACCAACTCTTTAACTATCTTGGCCGACATTGTACGACAAACATGCCCAGACCTGCCAGCAGATGTCTGGCATATTGCCAATTTTAAGCAAAAATCTTTAGTTATAGAGGTAACTTCTGCAGTTTGGAGTCAACGTTTACAATTCGAGCGAATGAATATTGGTCGTGAATTAGCACGAGTTACTGAAAATGAGTTTGATCAAATAGAAATTAAAGTTTCTCCCTATCGTAATAAGGTGACATACAAAGAAACTGAAAAAGTTGCAGAGCCATTACAAATTTCAGAAAAAACAGCAGAGCAATTACTTGCCGTAGCCAAAAACGCACCTGATAGCTTACGAAAAAAATTAGAAAAACTAGCTAAGCATGCCAATAAAAATTAAAAGTCCACTTTTTCAATCCTATTTATTTAGCTTCGACTCCTAAGCTACGTCTAGCTTTAATTTTGCCCTTTAATAGTCACAAAAAAACCAGTCATTTGACTGGCTTCAATAATTTAATACTTAGGTGTTATAAACTAAAACGCTGCAGTAGCAATTTCTTGATACTGTATAGGCGATGGTGTTTCATCTTCATAAGTCACCCATTCCCAGCTTTCTTGTTGTTTAAATACTTCTCTTAGTAACAAGTTATTCAGGCCATGACCTGATTTAAAAGCATTTAACTCACCTAATATACTATGACCGCACATGTATAAATCACCAATGGCATCTAATATTTTGTGCTTAACAAATTCGTCATCATAGCGAAGTTCATCTTTATTCAGCATACGGTATTCATCAAGTACAATAGCATTCTCTAAACTGCCACCTAAAGCTAAATTGTGCGAGCGGAGAAACTCGATATCACGCATAAAGCCAAAGGTACGTGCACGACTAATCTCTTTTATAAAAGAAGTGCTTGATAAGTCCATAGACATCGTTTGACAAGTTTTAGATATAACCGGATGCTCAAACTCAATGGCAAAGTTAATTTTAAAACCATTATGTGGTTTTAACTCTGCCCATTTGTCACCCTCTTCAACACGTATGCTTTTCTTAATGCGAATAAAACGCTTTGCAACGGCTGATGTTTTGATGCCTACCGATTGTATTAAATAGACAAACGGTAAAGCACTTCCATCCATAATTGGAATTTCGGGAGAGTCAATTTCAACAATTAAATTGTCAATCCCTAAGCCTGCAGCTGCAGACAACAAGTGTTCGACGGTGGAAATCTTAACACCTTGTTCATTCACTAAACACGTACATAAGGTTGTTTCACCGACAGCTTCCGGTGTTGCTGGAATATCAACAACCGGGTCTAAGTCTGTGCGACGAAATATAATACCTGTGTTTGCAGGTGCAGGACGGAGAGTCAACCGAACCTTTTCACCCTTGTGTAATCCAACACCAACGGCGGTTACACTTTCTTTTAATGTACGTTGTTTAATCATAAATGCCTTATTAAGCTTTTACTTACTTTTAAATACACCGTCGAAATTTGACGGGCGCATAATATAGCAAAAAAACTTAACAAAATCAAAATATCAGCTTTTAGCTACGCTTTATTATAAATAGAACTGTTCAACCAGAGCTATTCTAATAAGAAGTTAGTTTGAATAACAATAGACCCGAAAGTTCAGTATTATCATTCAATTAGTGCTTATTAATTTTTATTAATCAGCCTGTTTACGTAAAAATGCTGGTATATCTAAGTAGCTCTCAATATCAGCGGCAGTCTGAACCTGTGCATTACTGTCCTGCATTGTAACAGGTGCTGAATTTATTTCTGCTTGTGGGCTAGCGATAAACTCTTGTCCAACGGCAATAGGTTCTAGTACTGGTGTTGGGTTAACTAAGGTAATATCTGGCTTACGTTCTGCGCCAATCCCCGTTGCAACAACAGTTACACGTAGCTCATTGCTCATTTCAGGATCAATTACCGCACCAACAACTACCGTTGCGTTTTCAGATGCGAATGCTTTAACAGCATTACCAACAGTTTCAAATTCATCAATGCTAATATCCATACCCGCCGTAATATTAACTAAAATACCACGTGCGCCCGCTAAATCTACATCTTCAAGTAATGGACTTGAAATAGCGGCTTCGGCAGCTTCTTCTGCTCTGTCTTCGCCTGATGCAATGCCAGATCCCATCATTGCAGTGCCCATTTCTGACATTACTGTACGAACATCGGCAAAATCGACGTTGATTAAACCTGGACGAGTGATCAATTCTGCAATACCTTGAACAGCACCAAGTAAAACATCGTTTGCAGCTTTAAAGGCATCAAGTAATGAAGTACCAGGGCCTAAAACTTTTAAAAGTTTTTCATTAGGTATAGTGATCAAAGAATCTACGCTTTTCGATAAAAACTCTATTCCTTGATCGGCATAGTTCATACGCTTCTTTCCTTCAAACGGGAAAGGCTTAGTCACTACAGCAACGGTTAATATACCCATTTCACGGGCCACATCAGCGACAACGGGTGCAGCACCGGTACCTGTACCACCGCCCATACCAGCAGCGATGAATACCATATCTGCACCTTGCAAGGTTTCTTTGATCGTTTCGCGATCTTCTTCAGCACTACGACGGCCAATTTCTGGGTTTGCGCCGGCACCTAAGCCTTTTGTTACGTCAGCACCTAATTGTAATGTTACGTTAGCAGCAGAATTACGTAGCGCTTGCGAGTCAGTATTTGCAGTAATAAATTCAACACCTTCAATGGTTTGACAAACCATATGTTCAACTGCGTTTCCGCCACCGCCACCAACACCAATGACCTTTATAACTGCTTCTTCGTTGTGATCTTCCATTAATTCAAACATTTATATACTCTCCGATTTTTATTATGTTTTGTTCCACCAAAACGATTACTTTCTTTTCGTATAATTTGCTGCAGCAAATTATTATACTCTTCAATTATCATTCGATAAGTTATTTAAAACTCACCTTTAAACCAAGCTAATAAACGTGTCGTTATACTAGCAATACCTTCATTTTTTTTGCTTTCAATACTTTGTTGTTCACTGGCTTGCATACCGTAATGTAATAAACCTACAACTGTTGCGTACGTTGAGTCATCTACATATTCTTTTAAACCACTAACATCTTTTGGTTTTGCAACTCGTACAGGCATTTGAAATACTTCTTCAGCAAATTCAACTACACCTTCCATCTTCGCTGTACCACCTGTTAATACATAACCTGCGGCTATTTGATCTGCCAATCCCGCTTCTCGTAACTCTTCTTGAATAAGTTCAAAAAGCTCGTGGTAGCGCGGCTCAACGACTTCAGCTAATGTATGGCGTGACATTGAGCGAGCCGGTCTTCCACCCACACTAGGCACTTCAATATTTTCTTCCATACTAACCATTTGACGAAGCGCACAAGCGTATTGCACTTTAATGTCTTCAGCATGGCTTAATGGTGTTCTAAATATTTTCGCAATATCGCTAGTCACTTGATTACCAGCAACAGGAATAACAGCCGTATGACGTAAAGCACCACCAGTAAATACCGCGATATCCATGGTGCCTGCGCCCATATCAACCACACATATACCTAGCTCTTTTTCATCATCTGTTAACGTAGCGTAACTAGACGCTAGTGCAGAAAAAATCAGTTGATCTGCTTTTACATCACAACGCTCTACACATTTGACAATATTTTTTGCCATATCGTTGGCACAAGTTACGATATGAACTTTTGCTTCCATACGAACACCCGACATGCCAATAGGGCTTTTGATGCCATCTTGACAGTCAATACTAAACTCTTGTGGCAAAACGTGTAACATACGACGTTCAGCTGAAATAGGTACCGAACGTGCCGTATGAATGACATTATCAATATCTTCTTGAATAACTTCTTTATCGTTGATTGGCACCATGCCATTTTCATTTTGACAACTAATATGCTTGCCAGAAATACCTAAATATACTGAGCTTATCTGACAATCAGCCATTAATTCAGCTTCGTTAATGGCGCGTTGAATAGATTGAATCACTAAATTCAAATCGTTTACGCCGCCTTTATCCATGCCGCGTGTTTGTTGATTACCAACACCGACAATATTTAACTGATTATCTGGCGTAATTTCGCCAACCGCCACCGATATTTTCGACGTTCCTATGTCTAAGCCTACTACTAGGTTTCTTTCATTTACTTTTGACATTTGCATTAAGCTCTTTGTTTTTTCACTGCAGCTTTCCAGCCGACAGCGAGTCCAGTATCGTAGCGTAAATCAACATAATCGACTTGTTGATTTTCTTTTTTTGTTTTTATTATTTGTGGGTAAACGTCCATAAAACGCTGTACCCTTTCAATTTTATTTTCTCGTCCTAAATTAAGCATGACGCCGTCATTTAAGGTTAATTGCCATGAATGGCGCTCTGAAAGTACCAGTTCATCTATTGATAAATCGTTGAATTTTAGTAACTTACTTAGATCAACAAAGTTATCTAACGCTATATTCTCACTGCCTTCTGGGCCAAAAAATGCTGGCAGGGCCTGCGTTAAGCGCTTTGTATCAGCCTGAAACGCTTTGCCATACTGGTTAATCAAAAAGTCACCATTCCATAAAGCAATGGGGGTTTGATCAACAACATAAATTTTCAATTCATTGGGCCACTTCTTCCGTACTGAAACTGAATAAACCCAAGGTAACCCTGCAACTTTCTCTTGGATGTCATTTACATCAACATTAAAAAAGTTCCCTAAATTAACTTCATCAATTGCTGATTCGATATCTTCCCTAATGGTAAATGGCATTTCGCCGCCAATCACGATAGATGTCACAGGAGTTGACTCTTCTGATAACATTTTTTCATTCAAAAACCAGCTAAAAGAACTTATCGCGATAATCACCAATACGAAAAATGAAACACCTAGCCAAAACGACCAATGCATCTTTTCAGATTGTTCTGCTAGATTTTCATTTCCAAGCAGTTGTATTTCGTCGCTAATAGCCATTATTTTATGATTATTTCTCTGCGCTTATTTTAATAATTCGAGTTACTAATTCACTAAACGTTAAGCCGTGTACTTTTGCTGACTTAGGTACAAGTGATGTTTCGGTCATACCTGGCACTGTATTTACTTCCAGCAATTGCCAGTTATTGTCTTTATCTCTCATCAAATCGACACGTCCCCACCCCTTAGCTCCGGTAGCTTTAAAGGCTTTAAGTGCTAAAAATTTCAGTTCATTTTCATCTTGGTCATTTAAACCTGATGGACAATGATACTGTGTGGTCGTTGATTGATATTTTGCTTCATAGTCATAAAATTCACGCGGTGTTTCCATGTGAATAGAAGGCAATGCTTCATCACCTAAAATAGCTACGGTATATTCAGGGCCGTTGATCCATGCTTCTACTAATATTTGCTTGTCGTAAACAAAAGCATTTGTTAATGCTAGGTGTAATTCTTCAGCAGTTTCTGCTTTTGCCATGCCAATACTTGAACCTTCGTTTGCTGGCTTGACCATAACCTTGCCACCTAATGAGTCCAATATTAGTTGTGCTTTACTAGGCTGATATTCATTTTTTTCCACTACAGCAAAAGCTGCGGTAGGTAACCCCTGTGCTTGAAAAACTTGTTTGCTACGAATTTTATCCATGGATAACGCAGAACCTAATACATCAGATCCGGTATACGGTATGCCCATATATTGCAGAGCGCCCTGCACACAACCGTCTTCTCCACCTCTACCATGCAGTGCAATAAAAACACGGTCAATATTTCGTTTAGCTAAATCTGTTAAGCAAAAGCCTTTAGTATCGATTAATTCAACACTGAAGCCTGCTTGGCGCAAGCCGTTTGCAACGCCTTGTCCTGAACTTAGCGATACTTCACGTTCCGCAGAGTCGCCGCCATAGAGAACAGCGATTTTTTGCTTGTTCAATGTAGACATTACTTAGTTCCTTTTTTAGAGGAGGTAAGCAATGGACTCTGGATGATATTACGAGCGATAGTGCCTATGTTTCCAGCACCTTGCGTAATGACCATGTCGCCGTCTTGCAGTTGTGCGTTAAGCAGTTGTGCAAGTTTGTCGGTATCTCCAACATAGACAGGTTCAATTTGCCCTCGTTGGCGAATACTGCGCGCTAAGCTTTTACTGTCTGCACTGCTAATAGGTGTTTCTCCAGCCGCATAAACATCAAGTAAAAATAAGCAATCAACTTCAGATAACACATCAACAAAGTCTTCATACAAGTCTCGTGTACGTGAATAACGATGTGGCTGAAAAACCATGACTAAGCGTTTTTCAGGCCAGCCATTTCGCATGGCTTTAATTGTCGCTTGCACTTCGCGCGGATGATGACCGTAATCATCAACTAGCACCATTTCACCTTTTTCAGTTGATAGCTGGGCAAGTTGTTCAAAACGTCGGCCTATACCCGCAAACTTTGCTAAGGCATTAACAATTGCTTCGTCTTCAACACCTTCATCGGTAGCAACAGCAATACTGGCAAGTGCATTAAGTACATTATGCTGCCCCGGTAAATTAACCGACATATTAATATCTGCGAAACCATTCCGTTGTACAGTGAAGTGGCTTACTCCTCCATTCTGGTGGAAGTTAATCGCACGAACATCAGCATCTTCACTAAAACCATAAGTAATAACCTGACGGCTCATTCTTGGTAATAATTCACGCACGACGTCATTATCGATGCAAACGACAGCTAACCCATAAAAAGGTAAATTATGTAAAAATTCTATGTAGGTATCTTTAAGTTTTTCAAAGTCACCTTGGTAGGTTTCCATATGATCTTCTGCGATATTGGTTATCACCGAGACCATAGGCTGTAAATGTAAGAATGACGCATCACTTTCATCGGCTTCAGCTATAAGGTAGCGACTTGTCCCTAAACGCGCATTGGTACCTGCGCTATTCAATAAACCACCAATAACGAACGTTGGATCTAGATTACCTTCGCCAAAAATACTAGCGATTAAACTAGTTGTCGTCGTTTTACCATGAGTACCAGCAATAGCCACACCATGACGAAAGCGCATTAATTCAGCCAACATTTCGGCTCGACGGACGACAGGTATACGTAATTTTTGTGCGTTTAATAATTCAGGGTTGTCTGCTTTAATAGCTGTTGACACAACGATTACACTAGCACCCAAAATATTATCTTCTGCATGCCCTATAGTAATATTAGCGCCCAATGCGGTTAAACGAGTAACCACTTGATTCTCACCAATATCTGAACCTGTAATTTGGTATCCTTCGTTTAATAATACTTCTGCGATACCGCCCATACCCGCACCACCAATACCAACAAAATGAATACGTTTTACACGACGCATTTCTGGTATTTTAATAAGCGCATTATTAGTCGCGATTTTGTTTTTATTTTCTGTCATTTTTCTACTCATTATGGGACTAACCTTACGCAGGTGCCTGCAACTCGAATCGTTGCATCAGCATGGGCAGCGTTATGAGCGGCTTTGACCATAGATTGCACGACACTGTCAGAAACAAAGAGGCTATTAAGCATTTGCGCTAAGGTTGTTCCGTTAAATTCTTTTTGTGGTAATAATTTCGCGGCTCCACAGGAAACTAAATACATGGCATTTTTCGTTTGATGGTCATCAACCGCATGGGGTAAAGGTACGAAAATAGCTGGTTTTGCCGCCATAGCTAACTCTGAAACGGTTAACGCTCCAGCTCGGCAAATAACAATATCAGCCCATTGGTAAGCCGCGGCCATATCTTCTATAAATTCGCTGACTTTGACTTTATCTCCGGACAAGCCAAACTTTTGGTAACTTGCTAGTACAGACTCCTGATTATCACGCCCTGTTTGGTGCCAGACATCAATATTCTGTAAGTGAATTTGTTTCAATGCTTGTGGAACCGTTTCGTTCAAGACTTTAGCCCCTAAACTGCCGCCCACAACCAAGACTTTTTTGCTGGTACTTGGTTGTTCAGGGACAATAGGCTTAAGCTCTGTAATCTCTTTACGTAGCGGATTCCCCACGACTTGGTAATCAATGTTTTTTGCAAATGCATTAGGAAAAGCGCTTAAAACTCTAGTCGCTATTTTTGCAAGGTATCTATTAGTCATACCTGCTACAGCATTTTGTTCATGTAAAACTAAAGGGATTCGCATTAACCAAGCAGCAAACCCACCAGGTGCACTTGCGTAACCGCCCATGCCAAGTACTACATCAGGTTTAACCTTTCGTAAAATGGCAATAGACTGGATAACTGACTGTAATAATTTAAACGGTATTTTAATGCGTTCAAATAAACTTTTGTTTCGGACACCAGCAATATTAATAAACGAAATATCAAAAGCATATTGAGGAACAATAGTCGCTTCCATCCGTTTTTCAGTGCCTAACCAATGGATATTCCAACCTTCACTCTGCAGTTTTTGTGCAACAGCTATACCAGGGAAAATATGTCCACCTGTACCACCTGCCATCACTAATAACGTAGGGGATTTTTTATTCGTTTGAGAATCTACTGCTTTACTATTATTCGTCATTTTATTCGCCCTCCTCGTTATTTATATTTTTGAGTGTTTTCTTTACTGTCTTCTTTCTCTTCTTTGAACTTTTAGTACCTGTTGCCTGAATACTTTGTACGCGCATCTCGTGATCAATTCTCATCAAGATAACCACCGACATCGTCATGATTATCATCGAGCTGCCGCCATAACTTAACAAAGGCATAGTTAAACCTTTTGTCGGTACTATACCTGCGCTTGCACCCACATTTACCGCTGCTTGAAAGCTAATCCAAATACCAATAGCGTAAGCGAAGAAACCTTCAAAATATTTTTCTTTTTGCACTGCCACACGACCAAGTAATAATGCTTTGATCACTAGGGTCATACTAAGTACTAAAATAA
>Ga0209292_1003941_pt1 | contig 16020 bp, 11 predicted proteins | sample GOMGulsemesocosm_2_FD_184634 | JGI IMG/M metagenome (GOLD analysis project Ga0209292, IMG submission 184634) | Methane-oxidizing microbial communities from mesocosms in the Gulf of Mexico - GOM9C Gulf of Mexico (SPAdes) (version 2) | ecosystem: Environmental > Aquatic > Marine > Cold seeps... | reverse complement strand
ATAAGCGAGATATTTCATCTTGACCACTATCATCAAGTCTTTGTGTCAAATCACCTTCTCCTTGGGCAATATCTTTCATTAACTCTGTTGCTGCTCGGGTTGGGTTTAAAATGCTATTACCTATAACATAGCCAAATCCAATTAATATCGCGATAATAATTAAAGCATCAATTATTATGAGGTTTCGTTTTGAAGCAAATGTACTTTCAACGTCATCCAAATAACTACCAGAGCCTAAAATCCACTGCCAAGGTTTGAATCCTTTGACATAAGATATTTTATCTACGGGATCATCAAATCCTGGTTTAGCCCACTTATACGGTACATAGCCTTCACCTTTAGATTTTACTATTTGAGTCATTTCATTAAATAATGCAGTGCCATCTGGGTCTTTTACACCCGATAAAGACTTGCCATTTAATGCCGGTTTTAGCGGGTGCATTATCATAGTTGGCGTATAATCATTGATCCAAAAATAATTGTTATTGTCATACCTGAGTGTTTGAATCGTTGCTTTAGCTTGTTCTTGGGCCTGAGCTTGAGTGAGTTTGCCTTCTTGTTCTGAGGCATAAAAATGCTCAATGATGCCAAAACTATTTTCAACTAACTTTTTAGTGGTTTCATGTCGCTCAGTGAGAAGTGAATTGTACTCTTGAACTAAGCCTATGACGCTTTGTATTGAAAGTCCTATCACTGCAATGAAAACTAACATAGCTAATCTTTGCTGAATGGTAAATTTTCTCAAAAAAGACACAACAGCTTCCTTGTAAAATAAATGTATTATTTAGTCTAGCTTAAATCTAAAACTTATCTAATTGCATGATCTAAATCTAATAAACATTTATTAAAGTGACGTATTTAATTTATAGAAGTTTAAAATTTAGGTATAAAAAAAGCCAAGCGATTAGGCTTGGCTTTCTCAATAAACTAACTCACTTTAGTTTTTAAAGTGACGATCAAAAAAGTTAGTTATCGTTTTATGTAAGTGTGTTTGTACTTGCTTACCTCTTAAGCTATGTTTAGAGCCTGGGTAAGTCATCATTTCAAATGGTTGCGCTTGATCTTGAAGCGTTTTAAATACCTTAGTTGCATGGGTAAATAAAACATTATCATCAGCCATACCATGATAAATCATCAGTGGGCCTTTTAAACCTTCGCTATAGGCAAAAACGTTACTTGCTTCGTAGCCATCTGCATTTGTTTTAGGGTGAGATAAATAACGCTCTGTATAATGCGTATCATATAAGTTCCAATCTGTTACTGGCGCACCAGAAACACCTGCTTGGAAGTAATCACCGGCTTTAAACATAGTCATAAGCGCCATGTAGCCACCGTAACTGTGACCGTAAATACCAACGCGATTAGCATCAACAAAATCTAAAGTGCGTAAAAATTCAACGCCTTTAATTTGGTCAGCAACTTCAGGTTTGCCTAAATGCTTGTAGATAGGATCTTCAAACGCTTTACCACGATTGTATGAACCTCGGTTATCTAACTGAAATACGATATAACCTTGCTGTACCATATACTGAAAGTACATGTTTTTTGAACGCCAGCTATTTGTTACACGCTGTGCATGTGGACCACCATAAACATTTACGATCACAGGGTATTTTTTACCCGCTTCTAAGTTTTTAGGTTTGAACAAACGGTAATGCATTGTTTGACCATCTTCAGCTTTTATTGTGCCGTACTCAGGTGTTGTTAAGTCAGCAATAAAAGGTGAAAGCGGGTGTTTAGTATTTAATTCGTTTTGCTCTAACCAAGTGATAAAGTCACCTTTGTTATCACGTAAACTAACAGATGTTGGTTGATTAACTGAAGAGCTACTATCAATAAATGATTTATAATCTTTTGCCATTACCACTTTATGGTATTGGCCTTTTTCAGTTAGGCGTTTTATTTTACCTGATTTTTTCAAAGGTACTGAATATAAATGGCTTTCAAGTACTGAATCAGCACGACCAGAAAAATAGACTAACCCTTTCTTTTCATCAACACCTTGTAGGCTATCAACAATCCAATCACCTTTTGTAATTTGACGTACTAAAGAGCCATCATTTTTATATAAATATAGGTGTTTAAAACCGTCACGCTCTGATGCCCAAACAAAGTGTTTGTTATCTTTTAAAAAGCGTAATTCTTTATGTAAATTTAACCAAGTATCACTTGTTTCAGTTAGCAGTACTTTTTGTTTTTTACTTTGTGTATCAAAAGCTCTTAATTCTAGCTTTTGCTGTGAGCGATTTTGCCACTGATAAGAAAGCGTTTTACTATCTTGAAGCCATTTTACGCGTGGAATATAAATGTCTTTTTCTTTGCCTAAATCTACCCAGCTGATTTTTTTATTATTTAATTTAACAATACCTAGCTGAATATCTACGTTATTCGTGCCAGTAAATGGGTATCTTTGATTAAATAATTTTACTTCTTCAGCGTATATTTCATTACGGATAGCTTCAGCAACAGGCGTTTCATCGATACGTGTAAAAGCAATTTTAGATTCATCATTTGACCACCAGTAACCGGTCATACGACCCATTTCTTCCTGTGATACAAACTCAGCCATGCCATTTTTAATGACGCCACCGCCATCGGTAGTAAGCTGAGTTTCTTTACCTGTTACAATGTTTAAAGCATAAACATTTTGTGCTCTGATAAATGAAACATATTTACCTTTAGGAGAAAAACGTGCATCGGTTTCAAATTCAGGGGTATTGGTCAGCTTTTTGCTTTGCTGTTTATCAAGATTGTAATAATACAAATCACCATTTAACGGGAATAAAAGCGCTGAGCCATCTTTAGAAAATTTATATTCTAAAATGCCTTTTCCAAATATACGCTGCCTTTCTCGGCGTGCTTTTTCTTCATCGGATAATGTTTCTGGACCTGAAAATAAACTTTCAGAGTCAACTAACATACGGTTTGTTTTATCTTTTAAATTGTATTCCCATAAGTCATAACGATTGTAATCATCTTCTTTACCTTGAAGGTAAGTTACACGCTCACCGGTTGGTGAAAATTTTAACTTAACAGGTGATTTTCCAGATAAACCAGGATCAGAAAATAAACGCTCTATAGATAATGGCTCTGCGTTCATAGTACAACTGGTTATTGCTAGAGTTAAACTCAATAATGTGGTTTTATTGCTCATCTTTATCTCTTATAAATAAATGATTACTTTACCTAAACAACTTTTAACACCAACAGAATTAAGCTTTCTGAAGTGTTTGGATAGTTGATGATATCTTCATAAAAAAGTCACTGCAACTAAAAGCCATAAACGGTAAGATAAAGCGATGAATTAAAAATGGAAATTAAAAATGTTTGAGTTAGCGCTAGAATTAAAAAGAGATTGTATAGAATTGGCTGATTGGCCTTTATGTAAAGTACTATTGCTTAATGATAGCCAGTACCCTTGGTTTATTTTAGTGCCAAGACAAAATGATTTGAAAGAGATAATTGATTTATCAGAGCAAGATCAAATCGTTTTCATTAAAGAATCTGCAATTTTGAGTAAATTAATTCAAGAGGTTTTTAATCCAGATAAGCTTAATGTTGCTGCAATTGGCAACATGGTACCTCAACTTCATATTCATCATATTGCGCGTTTTAAAAGTGATGTAGCTTGGCCTGCGCCAGTTTGGGGCAAGTTTCCAGCAAAGCCATACTCAAATGAACAGATTGGTGAAATTATTAATCAGTTTGCTGATATTTAGTCATAAACCTAAGCCACTCCAATTGAATGCGACATATTGAAGTGGTTTGGCTATATCCCCCTCAGCTAAATATATAACAGAGAGGGATTTTTACAGTTATTTAATGCCTAATACATCTGCGCCTTGCTCAAAAATAATATCAACAGGGATGCTAGCGGCTGTTAATCTTTCTAAACTTGCTGCTAACTCAGCTTTTATTGTGCCTTGATTTTTAACTAAATCATCAACACCTTGATAATCGCCATTACCTTGTAAAGTTAAAATTAGACCAGAAAGCTTAGCCATAGCTGCGCCCATTTTATCCATATTTACTTGATATAGGCCTTGCTCATTTTGGCTAAATGCACCTTCTTGTTTAAAGAAGTTAAAACGTATCATGTTTGCTTTACCATGAGCAGAACTAGCACCAAATCTTACAGAACGGAAGATACCAGCCATAAATGTCGTGTAATAATCTTCAAGCTTACCTTCAGTGATAACACCTTTATTAAGTAGTTGCGTTATCATATACAAACCTAGAATATCAGCTTTGCCTTCTTCAAGTGCAGATGCATGTTCTTGTAATGATTGGCGCACAGTGCCTTTATCATTTAAAGTATTTTTAATACCTAAACCGTGAGCAACTTCATGGAACATGGTATTGGCAAAAAAGGCATTAAAAGTAATGTTGTCTCGTTGTTCTGGAACGATCAGCTGATGTGCAATTGGCACTAGGATTTTATCAAACTTAGCTTGCATTGCATTTTTAAGCTGTAAGCGACGAGTGCCTTTTTTAAGTTGTACTTCTTCATCATTTGGTAAGTTGATTGCAATTGTTTTACTACCTGCATTTGAGTGACCTGCATAATAAATCACGTCATAAGCATTCAAATCAGCATCAGAGCCCGGTACTTCTTGTTTATATTTTTGCTCAACAGGTAAGTCTTTTTGTAACTCAGGTAAATAGGCTGCGTATTTAGCGAGTTTTTCACTCCATGCTAAATCTTTTACTAATACATAAGATTCAAAAGCGGCACGATAACCAAACAATTGATCTTCGTAGTTTTCAATTGGACCTATAACCACATCAATTGGGTTATTTTTCATATCCATCCAAGCAAAGTCTGATGCTTGATAATCATCAGTTAATAAGGCTTTTGCTCTAAGGTTTAAGTAATCAGCAAACTCCTTATCGTCAGCAAGTGTTGATGCTTGCTTTAATAAGTTAGCTGCTTTAGTTAGCTGTTTGGCGTATGCTTTTGAATAAGGAATAGAATATAAAGCGCCTTTTTCATCACGACGAACAACAGAGTATAATCCTTGTTTATCTGTTATTTGTGCCTTATTTAATTCTTCTTTGGTAATGTCCGAAGGGTAGAACTGCGCACCTAAAGGTTTTTCTTCATAACCAGTTAAAAATGCTTTATCGCCATCTAAGCGATCCCAAGGACCATAGTTTACATCGGCGTATTTTTTAACTTTTTCATCTGAAATTTTAGCTAAAAAGTCTGATTTCTTTTCACCAAATGATTGTTGCCAAAAAAGGTCGTCCATGATTTTTGATGCGTCTATCAATTTAACCAGCATTTGTTTTTGATTATCAGAAAGGCTTGATAAATCTGTAGTTAAAGCGACAGTCGTATAGATATCTAATCTATCTTGAGAGCTTGAAACTAACTCAGTTGAAGCCTTAGGTGTTTCTGTTGGTGCATTTTGAGTTTTATCACATGCACTAAGTAGTGTTGCGCTTGCAAGTATAAGTGCTAAGCTAATTTTGTTAAATTTCATTTTTAGTTCGCTTGTTATATTTATAAGCCACCTAGAGTAATAGCGAACTTAATGCCTGTAAAGTTACTAAATTAAAAAAACATTTAAATTTTCCTTAACTTTATCGTGAACTTAGTCAATACTTTAGTAAAACATCCAAGTGATTTTAAAATTTAGCTTAATTCTGCATCTTGAGGTAGTTTAGGTATATAACAATAATTAAAGTCCCTAAGTTTGGGATAGCAAAAGGAAATGGGTTTATGTCAACTGAGAATGCATTACTTACGATTTTAATTGAAAAAATTAATAACGATACACTTGTATTACCGACCTTACCTGAAATTGCTGTAAAGGTGAGAGAGTCAGCTGATGACCCTGATGTTAACCTGATGGAAATGGCTGATGTTATCGGTCAAGATCCTGCGCTTGCTGCGAGAATGATTAAAATATCAAACAGTGCCTTTTTAGGCAGAACAATTAAAGTATCAACATTAAACCAGGCTGTTACACGAATTGGCTTAAGACAAATAAAAAATATAGCGACTGCGATGGCGATGGAACAGTTATTCGTATCTCAAAATGAATTAGTTAAAAGCTATTTAGACAAATCTTGGCATAAAACCCTAGAGGTTGCTTCAAGCGCTATCGCTCTACTGCAAGTTTATGCCAAAAATAATAAACATACTTCATTAAACTTAGATACCATCACTTTAGCTGCACTTGTTTATAATATAGGTGTTTTGCCTATTTTAACTGAAGCTGAGCGTCATCCTGAGGTATTTGCCAATCCAGCATTTTTAGCGTTAGCAATTAAAAAACTAGCCGGTAAAATCGGCGGGTCGATTATGCGTGCATGGGGCTTTACCGATGATTTTGTTGAAGTTGCAGAAAGTTGGTCAAATCCTAATTATCATCCGTCTAACCCCTGTTATGTTGATTTTATACGTATCGGTGCAATAGAAGAAGGTGTACTGAAAGTCAGTAATAAAGACGAAATGTTAGGTACATATGTTGAAAAAGGCATAATCTCTTCAATTGAAATGTTGCAGGAAGACGGTTATTTATCTGCGCGTAATGATGTTAAGTCAGCTTTTGCTTAAGCTTAATTGAAATAAATAAACAAAAAGGTGACAATTGTCACCTTTTTGTTTTATATCTATTCTTCTTCAGTTTCACCTAAGCTAGATAATAAATCTTCAAGCATTAACTTTAACTCTTCGCTTGCGAGCATAAAATCTGCATCAAGTTTGACCAGCATATCTTCTTTTGGAATATCTGCATTTTCATCTTTTAACACTTCAGAATAACTAATGCGTTTAATGCTGCCATCTTCAACTAACATAAACTTAATGCGTTCATTCCAATCTAGCGCAAGCTTAGTCACTTGTTTGCCATTTTCTAGATGCTTTTGAACTTCATCAGATGATAAGTCATGCTGCTTTAATTTAACTTGAGCACCGTTTTCATCAGGTTCTTGTAAGTCAGCGTCTAAGCCAATTTCAAAGCCTGCTGGTGGCGCCATTTTACTTAGCCAATTAGTTAAAAATAAACCTAAATCAAAATTAACAAACGCAGGAACAACAGGCAAACTACCTAGAGATTTACGTAATAACGCAAGTAGTTCTTCCGCTTTATTAAAGCTACCAGAGTTTACAACTAACCAACCTTTTTCTAGGTCAATAAATGCAAACTGTAAGCTTGATTTTTTAAATGCTTGCGGCAACAAGCTGTGTAATAAGTTTTCTTTTATTTCGTCTTTTTCTTTTTTCTTTACTGGACGATTTTCTTCTGCTTCTATTTGCTCTACTTTCTCGGCTACTAGCTCATTAATAACCGCAGCAGGGAGTACTTTCTCTTCACGTTTAGCACAAATTAAGATAGATTTTTGTGAGAAGTGAGACAGCATTTGACCGTGTTTACCAAGGGCTTTTGTCCAGCCAAAGCTACTTAAATCTTGACTACCACAAGGGCGAAAAATATCTTGCTCTAATGCTTTTTCAAATTCATCTTGTTGGTATGAAATGTCTTGCTTAAATTTGTAACAAATCAGGTTACTAAACCACATATATATATTCCTAATATTTAATACCAATTGGATAAGTTAAGCCACTTTAAATAAATTTAACACTGATTCTATGGCTTGGATATTTACCATAATAACAAGTTTTTTTACTACAAAGAAAGGGAATAAATTCATCAAGCAGGAATTAGTTTGAAAAATAAACTAATTAAACAAAGTAATTTTTTGAGAGCTAAAATCTTGTACTTATTAAAGCTCTCATATTAAACAATTAAGTTATTCTGTGAAAATACTCATAGGGGTAGGCATGTTTTTTGGAAATGAAATATTGTAAGTTAAACCTTCACCTAGGCTTGAGCTAACTTCAATTTCTCCAGATAAGGTTTGTTTTACTAAATTAAAAACAATATGCGTACCTAACCCGCTACCACCTTGGTCGCGTTTAGTTGTAAAGAAAGGGTCGAACAGTTTAGGTAATTGACTTGATTCAACGCCCTTACCATTGTCCTTAAAAATGATATTCACTAAGTCATTTTCTTCACAGATAGAGATGTTTATTTCACCAAGCGTGATACCTTCAAGTCCATGGATCAATGAATTCATGATTAGGTTAGTGAATATTTGACTAATAGCACCCGCGGGTAAATTTAGTATTAAATCTTCAGGGCAATCTAGGTTTATTTTATGCTGTGTTGTTTTTAGTTTTGGATGTAAAGAGCGGATGACTTCTTTTAAATAGTCTTTAATGTTGATAGTTCTTACCGCTTCACTGGCTTGATCTACGGCTATTTGTTTAAAACTAGCTACAAGCTCAGACGCACGCTGCAAATTGGTTGTAAGCAGTCCTGCGCTTTGTGTTGCATCATTAATAAAGTCTTCCAGTGCTTTAGGTGAAAGTGTTTTTTCTTTATATGCTGTATCTATCTGTAATAGTCGTTCTTGTAAAAAAGAGGTTGCGGTAACGCCTATGCCAACAGGCGTATTTATATCATGTGTAATACCCGCTACTAGGCCACCTAAAGCGGCCATCTTTTCAGAACTGACTAATCGTTCTTGTGCTTGATTTAATTCATCAATATAGCGTTTTAATTCATTGTGATTGGCTCTTAACTCTTTCTCGGTATCTTTACGTAATTCAATTTCTTCGGTTAATGTTATTTTTTGTTTTTCTAATTCGTACTTTTGTTGCTGCAAGTCCATCATGGCTTGACTTAATGTTGATGTTTTTCTTGCAACTTCTTGCTCTAAAACTAAGTTTTGTTGGTCTAATTTTTCATTGCTGACTAATAATTTCTTTTGGGTGGACTCTAATTGCGCTTTGTAGTCGGTAATTTTATCTATCATATTGTTGAATGATAGTTCCATGATTTTTAATTCGTTATGATCTCTAGTATGGATTTCAAGTTTTCGGCCTTCTAAATCATCAAGCTCTAAGTCTTCGATTTGTTGAGTTAAATCAGTTAAAGGTTCTGTTAATAGACGTCTGAAAGCTAATAAGAATAAAATAATAAGAAAGGTGGTTTTAATAAAGGCATTACCGATCAAAAAGTATATTGAGATCATGATACGGCTTAATACAACTTCACGGCTTGAGAATAATGTAACGTCACCAACTTGTGTAGCACGTCCTGAAAACTCAAAAATAAGCGGGAAAGTATAACCAAATAAACCAGAAGGCCCATCTTCAATGAGTGAAGAATGCTGAACTAATTGCTCGCTATATAAATTCACAATATCTAAAGAGCGACCTAGTTGTGATATCACTTCACCGCTATCGTCTCTAACAATGATGCCCTCGATTGAAGGTATCGCTAGTAGGCCTTCTGCAATTGTCACTGTTTGTTGCGTATTTAATTCCCAAATAGCACGGGTTAAACTGCCAGAAAACGTTTTTTGCAGCGTTGTTAATTCATCACGAATAAAATCCTTGGCATTATAGTATTCAGCAAATACTTGGCCACAAGTCACAATAAAGGTCAGTAAAAAATATACTGACAATACATTTGTTAATAGTTTCTTTGAAAGGCTTTTTTGTAACATGAATTAACTGAAATTCCTTTATTTAGTTTTATAAAGCGCTATATAAACATAGCAATAATAAACAAAAATTGCTGCTTTATCATAGATTTTTATAGTTTATATCAAAACCATGAAATATCTAGTTCAATCAATGAAACATGTATGAGACTATTAGGCTACTCTATTTAGGTTTAATAGTGCCGTTTTTAATGGTAAGTGCAAAAATAACATGATATTTCCAGTTCTAGTATGTGATGACTCTATGGTTGCGAGAAAGCAAGTGATCCGCTCTCTCAAAGACAATGATGAATTTCACTTTATGCAAGCCAGTAATGGGCAAGAAGCATTAGATATTTTACGAAATCAAGAAATAGGTCTGTTATGCCTAGATTTAACGATGCCTATTATTGATGGTCTTGGTGTGCTTGAGGCGATTAAAGCTGAAAAAATAGAATGTTTTACAGTTGTGATTTCCGCAGATATTCAAATCCAAATGAAGCAAAGAGTTAAAGAGCTCGGAGCTTTAAATTTTATTGAAAAACCAGTTTCTAAAGATGAATTAATTTCAACTTTGCATAAATTTGGCATCAAGTAAGCTTCCTTATATCTAAAATAGATAAATTATTCTTATTTTACCATTGACATAATCACCTAAGTTCAGGCAGTCTAGACGCATGAACGCTATAAATTTTGTATTGACCTCGATTATTATTACAACCAACATCCTAACTGGATAGTGGCATAGGTCGGTACACATAGAAAAAAGGCCTGTGCTCCCCAAGAGCTCAGGCCTTTTTTGTTTTTAGCCTTTAAATTTTGAATTTATTGAACGGGGAATGGGGAATAATGAGAGTATTAAAGTTTGGCGGGTCATCTTTAGCCAATTATGAATGTTTAAGCAAAGTTGCAAGTTTAGTTAAATCGCAGCTTAAATCTGAAATGTTATTAGTTTTATCTGCTCCAGGCGGTATGACAGATAGTTTGGTGGAACTGGCTGAACTAGCACAAAACAGTAAACCATTTGAAACACAATGGAATGCACTTGTTGATCGCAGCAATTCATTAAAACAGCAAATTGAGCAAGCTGGTTTTGAAATATTAAATTGGCCTGACTTTTCACAATTACAACAAAAATTATCAGGTGTGTCGTTATTAGGTTTATGCCCAGATGCAGTAAAAGCATTTGTTATAAGCTTTGGTGAACGTATTAGCGTTGCTTTAATGCAAGCTTTATTGTCTGAGTTTAAACCGACTTATTTAGATGCGACACAATGCATCTCATCTCAAGGTGGTTATTTAGATGCGGTAGCAAGTGTATCTGCTTCAAAAGACGGCTTTAAACAGCAAATGACTCAAGCACCAAGTAAAGTTTATATCATGCCAGGTTTTACTGCGAGCAACGATAAAGGTGAATTAACAACGCTTGGCCGTAATGGTTCAGATTACTCTGCTGCAATCGCAGCTGCTAGTGTTGAGGCTGAAGTATGTCAAATTTGGACCGATGTAGACGGTGTTTACAGTGCAGATCCAAGATTTATCAGCAAAGCAGTAAAAATAGATAACCTATCTTATAAAGAAGCGATGGAGCTATCTTATTTTGGTGCAAAAGTATTGCATCCTAAAACGATTCTTCCTTGTGCTAAAGCTTCTGTACCGTGTGAAATTAAAAATACCCATAATCCGGATGCACCAGGCTCTTTGATCAGCGATGTCGCTGGTGATGATAAAACAGTTAAAGCTTTATCAAGTTTAGAAAATTTAGCTATGCTGACGGTTTCAGGTCCTGGCATGAAAGGCAAAGTAGGTATGGCATCGCGTGTATTTGATGCGTTAGCAAAAGATGATGTTTCAATTGTATTAATCACGCAATCATCATGTGAATTCAGCATTAGTTTTTGTGTCCATGAAGAAGACTTACAACTGGCATTAAATGCATTAGAGCAAGCACTTGAACTTGAATCAAAAGCAGCACTAATTGAACCGATTCAAGTCAGAAAAGATTTAGCAATTGTGACGCTTGTTGGTGACAATATGAAAGCCCATAAAGGCTTGGCGGCTAAGTTTTTTGGCTCACTTTCACAAGCACAAGTTAATATCGTTGCAATCGCGCAAGATTCTACAGAAAGTGCCATATCAGCGGTAATTGACGGCGATCTATGTAACGATGCTGTAAAAGTGTGCCATGAAAACTTTTTCACTCATATCCCATCAATTGACGTATTCCTATTAGGGTGTGGTTTAGTGGGAGCAGAGTTAGTTAAACAGCTAGAAAAACAACAAGCTTGGTTAGAAAAGAGAAATATAAAACTTAATCTTTATGGTGTAGCAAACTCAAGAAAATTATTACTTGATAAAGAAGGTGTTAGCTTTACTAATTGGCAAGGTCAATTGGCTGATTCTGAGCAGTCTTTTGATATTGCAACGTTAGAGAAGTTTGTTAAACAAAATCACTTGATCAATCCGGTTATTGTTGACTGTAGCTCTTCATCTGTATTAGCTGATCAATATTTATCTTACTTTGAAGCAGGCTTCCATGTTGTAGCGGCTAATAAAAAAGCCAATACAAGCTCGCAAGCTTATTACCATGAACTAACAGCATCAAGCTTGAAGAATAATCGTAAATTCTTATATGAAACAAATGTTGGTGCAGGTCTGCCTGTATTAGATAACTTACAGTTATTGTTTGGTGCAGGGGATGAACTAATAAGCTTTAGCGGCATACTTTCTGGTTCTTTATCTTATATGTTTGGTTTGTTAGAAGATGGATTAACACTTTCACAAGCAACTCAAAAAGCAAAAGAAAGTGGTTTTACAGAACCAGATCCGCGCGATGATTTATCGGGTACTGATGTCGCACGTAAGCTATTAATTGTAGCCCGTGAATCAGGGTTAGAACTTGAGTTATCAGATATCGAAGTAGAATCAGTTGTACCAGCTGGGTTTTGTGAAGAGTGCTCCGTAGAAGAGTTTATGGCAGAGCTTCCAAAATTAGATGCGCAATTTAACGATAAAGTTAAAGCTGCGGCATCTGAAGGTAAGGTTTTACGTTATGTTGGTACAATTAAAGATGGTCACTGTAAAGTAGGCATTGAAGCCGTAACAGCTGAACATGCACTAAACGATATTCGTGATGGCGAAAATGCATTAGCAATATTAAGCCAATACTACCAACCAAAACCATTTGTTATTCGTGGTTATGGCGCAGGTGCTGAAGTAACAGCAGCAGGTGTATTTGCTGATATATTAAAAACGCTATCACGTTAGGAGTTAATCATGTCAGAAAATAATCTACATGTGTATGCACCCGCTTCTATCGGTAACTTTGCCGTTGGTTTTGATTCATTAGGTGCGGCATTAAAACCGATAACAGGTGAGTTACTAGGTGATGTGGTAAAAGTAACTGCATCAGAGCAAGATGAATTTGTATGTACTGGTGCTTATGCAGATAAGCTACCAGGTGAAGCTAATGAAAACCTGTCTTACTTATGTTTATTGCACTTTAAGAAATATATAAAACCAGATATGCAAGCAGTCAGACTTGAATTGCAAAAAAACCTACCAATTGGTTCAGGTCTAGGTTCAAGTGCATGTTCAGTTGTTGCAACATTTGCAGCACTTGATAAATTCGCTAAAACTGAGCTAAGCCAAGATGAACTCATAGAGCTAATGGCTGATTTTGAAGCTATCGTGAGCGGTGGTCGCCATTACGATAATATTAGCCCGTGTTATTTAGGTGGTTTACAACTAACAGGTGAGCTTATACCGGGTCGCTCAATTGAAATATCAGTACCAAAAGAGTGGTATTATGTTGTTGCTTTTCCTGGCTTTTCATTAAATACATCTAAAGCACGTTCTGTATTACCTAAGCAACTAGATATGCATCACAGTGTTGAGTTTGCCCAGCGCTTATCTGCTTTTATTGCGCTATTACAATCAAATGGACAAGCAGGTCAATATAACCAAGCGCTCGCATTGATGAAAGATGAAGTTGCAGAACCGCATCGCGCACCTTTAATTAAAGGATTTAGTGAAGCAAAACAAGCTTTACCTGAACTTGGTGCAAAGGCGATGAGTATATCAGGCGCAGGACCTACATTATTTGCAGTGTGTACAAACATAGAAGATGCAAATACATGTGCAGATTGGTTACAAAAAAATTATATAAATGATGAAGGTTTTTGTCATATATGTCAGTTAGATGAAGCTGGAACACGAGAGCTGGCTTCACACGAAATAAATGGAGAAGCAGATGAAACTGCATAATTTAAAAGATAATTCACAACAGGTTTCATTTGTTGAAGCTGTAAAAACAGGCTTAGGTCGTGATCAAGGTGTATTTTTTCCGATTAAATTAGAGAAAATAGAAAACTCTTTCCCACAAGGGATTGATGCATTATTAGATTTAGACTTTGTAAGTAGAAGTAGTGTAATTTTATCTCACTTAATCGGAGACGAATTACCTAAAGATACTGTTGAACAAATGGTAAAAAACGCGTTTAACTTCGATGTAAAACTAGTTGAAGTTGAAGAAAACATGCATTGTCTTGAGCTTTTTCACGGTCCAACTTTAGCATTTAAAGATTTTGGTGGTCGTTTTATGGCTGAATGTTTAGCTACTTTTAATAAAGAAGGCAAAACAACTATCTTAACAGCAACAAGTGGTGACACTGGAGCCGCTGTTGCCCATGCTTTTTATAAAAAAGAAAACATTGATGTCGTCATTCTTTACCCTAAAGGTAAAGTGTCATTAGCTCAGCAAAAATTATTTACAACCTTAGGTGAGAATATCCACTGTTACGCGGTAGATGGCTGTTTTGATGATTGTCAGGCAATGGTTAAACAAGCATTTTTAGATGATGAAGTGAAAGAGCGTTTAGGTTTAAACTCTGCAAATTCAATTAATATCAGTAGATTAGTTGCACAAGTATGTTATTACTTTGAAGCAATTGCACAATTGCCAAAAGAAAAACGCGCAAAAGCACATATTTCAGTGCCAAGTGGTAACTTTGGTAACGTATGTGCTGCAATGATGGGCTCAGTAATTGGTTTACCTGTAGATAAACTTTCAGCAACTACAAATCAAAATGATACTGTGCCACGTTTTATTGCAAGCAAAGAGTGGACGCCAGTTGATACTAAAGAGTCTCTTTCAAATGCGATGGATGTGAGTCGTCCAAATAACTGGCCTCGCGTACAAACTATGTTAGATAATAACTGGTTTTCATACGAAAACTTCTACTCACAAACTGTAGATGAGACAGAAACTCAAGCTGTGATGACAGAAGTACATAAAAAAGGTTACATTGCAGAACCACATACAGCAATCGCTTATGAAGGTCTAAAGCGTGATATGAGTGACGATGGTGTAGGTATTTTCTTATCAACGGCGCACCCAGCTAAGTTTAAAGAAAGTGTTGAAGATATTCTAAATATAGAGTTAGATATGCCAAAACCTTTGGCTGACGCATTAGCTCAGCCATGTTTAGCACAAGACCTAACAAATGACTATCAAGTATTAAGAGAAGCGATATTAGCTAAGCTAGCTTAATAATATTGATGGCCACTTCCGTGGCCAAATGAACAATAAAAACCACTTAATTCTATAAAGTGGTTTTTTTATGCCTAAAGCATGATAGCCAAGTATATTCTGATAAACTATCAGCTTATTTCTTTATCTTGCCACGCAGTGGCCTTTAATAAAGTTGCGGAGCAAATTTATATCATGACTAGTTGGTCAAAATTAATCGATTCAGAATCTAAACAAGATTACTTAAAAGAAACAATTGAGTATGTGAGTCAAAGAAGGGCGGAGGGAATTGAAGTTTTTCCAAGCGATAAAGATGTATTTAATGCGTTTGATGCAACTGAGTTTGATGACGTGAAAGTCGTGATCTTAGGTCAAGATCCGTATCATGGGGAAGGGCAAGCACATGGTTTATGCTTCTCTGTTTTACCTGGGGTTAAAACGCCGCCTTCTTTAGTTAATATGTACAAAGAATTAGCCGATGATATTGAAGGCTTTGTTATTCCTAAACACGGTTTTTTACAGTCTTGGGCGCAGCAGGGCGTATTGCTTTTAAATACCGTATTAACTGTAGAGCAAGGTAAAGCACATTCTCACAAGCGTTTGGGTTGGGAAAAGTTTACAGATAAAGTGATTGAAACACTTAACCAAGAAAAATCAGGCATTGTATTTTTACTTTGGGGAGCACATGCGCATAAAAAAGGTAAAAATATAGATGATTCGAAACATCATATTTTAAAAGGTGTGCATCCATCGCCATTATCCGCATATCGCGGTTTTTTTGGCTGTAAGCATTTCTCACACACGAATGATTTATTAGCTCAACAAGGTAAAACTGAAATCAATTGGCATTTACCAGAAGCAGTAATAGGCTAAACAGCAATTTAAAAATAAAAAGGCTCCTTTTCAGGAGCCTTTTAAAATTAAATTTATTATGGGGTTAATCTAAATCAAAAGACCAATCTAAGTCTTCCAGTTCTTTTTCTAAGAGT
>Ga0209292_1003938_pt1 | contig 16031 bp, 16 predicted proteins | sample GOMGulsemesocosm_2_FD_184634 | JGI IMG/M metagenome (GOLD analysis project Ga0209292, IMG submission 184634) | Methane-oxidizing microbial communities from mesocosms in the Gulf of Mexico - GOM9C Gulf of Mexico (SPAdes) (version 2) | ecosystem: Environmental > Aquatic > Marine > Cold seeps... | reverse complement strand
CGAAAACAGGGAACTACACTATTGTATTTCAGTACTTAGGATACAAAACTTTAAAAAAGGAAATTTCAATCACCAAATTACCCCATACACTTGATATCACTTTAGAAGAAAGTGAAGTTTCCTTAGACGTGGTAAACATAAGTACTAAAACAGATCCTGCATTAGCAATTCTCAAGAAAACAATTGCTCAACAAAAACAAAACCTTTCTAGAATAAAAGAATACACTTGTGATTTTTATTCTAAAGGAATTTATAGCATAAAAAACGCTCCTAAAAAAATGTTCGGACAAGATATGGACGACTTTTTAGTAGGCTTAGATTCTGCTCGAAATGGTATCGTGTACTTATCTGAAACCATGTCCAAAGTAAAATTTAAAGCTCCAAATAATTTTAAAGAGCACATGTTAGCCTCTAAAGTAAGTGGCCGAAAACAAGGCTTTAGTTTTAACTCAGCTTCTGAATTTAATTTTTCCTTTTATGATAACACTGTTGAATTAGAAGAAACCGAAGTAATTTCTCCATTAGCAAAATTTGGTTTTTCATATTACAAATATTCCTTAGAGGACTTGTTTTACGAAGATGGAGTGGCAATTAATAAAATAAAAGTCACCCCAAAACGGCCACAGGATAAAGTATTTGAAGGTTACATTTATATTGTTGATGAGCAATGGGAATTGTATGGAGTTGACTTAAAAGTAACCGGAAAACAATTGCAAAGCATTGCTTTTGAAGAAATGGTGATTAAGCAAAACTTCAGAAATGACCCTAATCATGATTTTTGGACTATGATTTCACAAACCATGGATTTTAAATTCAAGTTTTTAAAATTGCAAGGTGACGGAACTTTTACAGCCATGTATAGCAATTATAACTTCAATCCAGAATTCGATAAAAAATCATTTACTAAGGAAGTCTTTTTAGTTGAAAAAGGAGCTAATAAAAAAGAAGAATCCTATTGGGGAAACAACAGACCAATTCAATTAACTCAAGTTGAAAAAAAGGATTACAAATTTAAAGATAGCGTACAAGTTATTCGCGAATCAAAAGTGTATCTAGACTCTATCGACAAAAAGAACAATAAATTTAAACTAGGCGACTTATTAATGGGCTATTCCCACAGAAACAGTTATGAAAAATGGTCGTGGGGAGTACGTTCTCCTTTACTAGCATTACAATACAATACGGTACAAGGCTGGAATAGTGATGTAAATTTATACTACTTCAAATGGAATAAAGAAAAAGGAAGTAGAACTAGTTTATCTACTAAAATAAATTACGGATTATCTGACGAACAATTTAGATTATCAGGTAATTTCTATAAAATGTTTAATAGCTTTTCAAAACCTGAATTAAGCATTTCTGCAGGCAGAAAACTAAATCAATTTAACAGCTCAGAACCCATAAAGCCTATTGAAAACTCTATAAGCACTTTATTTTTTGAGCATAACTATGCAACATTTTACGACAACACTTTCGGAAAGGCTTCTTTTGGAAAAGAGCTCTTTAACGGTTTTAGAGCTACGATAACTGCTTCTCATGAAATTAGAAAACCAGTCATCAACACTACAGATTATGTACTAATAAATGACGAAGATAAAAACTACACTTCTAATAATCCGTTAGCACCAAGTGACTTCTCTCCTAGTTTTAAAAAACACAACATCAGCAAATTAAAATTAAAAGCACAATATAGACTCGGACAAGAATACAGTACGTACCCCGACGGAAAATACAATAACAGCTATTATAGTGAAAAACCATTATTTAGTATTGGTGTAGAAGGTGCCGTAGCAGCAAGTAATTCTGATTATAAATACAGTTTGTTTACTGGAGAAATTTCTCAAGAAATGACACTCTCAAACAAAGGAAAATTCCGATACAATGTAAGTGGAGGATTATTTGCTGAAGCTGATAAAATTTATTTTATCGACTTTAAACATTTTAACGGAAACCAAACACATTTTACTCAAAACAATCAGTTGAAAAAGTTTGCGCTATTACCGTATTACTCTTTAAGTACGAATAAAAATTACGCAGAAGTTCATGCAGAACACAACTTTAAAGGATACATTTTAGGGAAAATTCCATTATTAAATAAGCTAAACTTCAACTTAGTACTTTCTAGTCATATCGCTATTTTAGAGGGAGAAAAACCGTATAGCGAATATGCTGTAGGACTGAGTAATATTGGCTGGGGAAAAGTAAGAATCTTAAGAGTTGATTTTGTAAAATCATTCCATGATGGTATTACAGAAACAGGACTTCTGTTCGGAGTAAAACTAAACTAATCATTAATAATGTGAAAAACTGGATTCAATAGAATCCAGGAAGTACCAAAACAATCAATAAGTGCCATTATTTATTGCTTATTAAAATCCGCCACAGTGCGGATTTTTTTATATCTAAAAATTAACTTGCAAAATAATTTCCAAAAACTGTAACATTCATATAATACATTTGTCTCTATAATAACTAACTTAATTAATGATCACAGAAAGCACAATTTTACTCATTCAGCAATGTAAACTGAATAACCAACAGGCTCAAATGAGTGTGTACAACTTGTATTGTGATGCAATGTATAATGTTGCTTTTAGGATTGTACAAAACTCTTTTGAAGCTGAAGATATTATTCAAGAAGCGTTCTTAAAAGCCTTTGACGAATTACCTAAATTAAATGAGGTTAAAGCTTTTGGGAGTTGGTTAAAACGAATAGTAATTACCAAAGCCATAAATCAGCTGAAAAAAGAAAACAAAATAAGGTTTACCAATTTAGAACTATTAGAAGACAAACTAGAACATATTGAGGAACCTATTGATTTAACAGATGTAAAAGTTCAAGAAATATTTAAACAAATAAAAACATTGAAACCAAACTACTGCCTGTTATTAACCTTACACTTTATTGAAGGTTTTGACTATGACGAATTAGTAGAAATTACCGGATTGAGCTACAATAACTGTAGAACAACCGTTTCAAGAGCAAAAGAAAGTTTACGTAAAAAGTTACCCGTTTATGCATAACAACAAACATATACAAGCGTTTTTTCATCAAAGAAAAGATGAACTGAACATTGAAAAAATGAATTCAGGACATAGCGCTCGTTTTTTAGAAAAACTACAAACAGCTAAAAAACCTGTTCAGAAAACAGTTTGGTATTATTATGCAGCCGCAGTACTAATTTTATGTATTGCTACTTCATTCTTATTTCAAACAGAACAAGATAACACTCCAATTATAGTAGAAACAACAAATACTAATTTACCTGAAGAGGTGGCTAATGCTCAATTTCATTTTGAAGGACTTATTAAAAAAGAATTGGTAAAGCTAGAATTAGAACGAAACGAAGACACCCAAGAAATTATAGAAAATGCTTTTATACAATTAAAAGGATTAGAAACAGAACAACAGAACTTGCAAGAACAGTTGAATATTAATTACGACAAACGAATTGTAAAAGCACTGATTAACAATTTTCAGCACCGCATACAATTACTAGAAAACGTAATGAAACAAATTGAATTTACTAAAGAAATTAAAACACTAGAAAATGAAATTATTTAAAACTACTCTTTTCAATATTTTATTATTATTTCCTTTATTAACAATAGCCAATACAGGGAAACACACTAAAACAAAAGAAATTCACAAAGAGTACTTAGCTACTTCAAACCCTGAATTAAAACTCGGAAACCTGTACGGAAATGTGGATATTACTTCTTGGGAAGGAGATAAAATAGTTATCGATACCCAAATAATTATAAATGGAGATAACGAAAATGAAGTCCTTGATGGATTAAAAAAAGTATACATTACTTTTGACATGAATACTAAAAAAAACGTTTTAACAGTTGGCACTTACGGGACATCTGAAGTTAAAATTCATAGAGAAATTCATTTTCAAATAAAAGTACCAAAAAGCTGCCCTCTAAACATATATAATCAGTTTGGAAACATCAATATTGATGAAACAGAAGCCGATGCAACTTTGATGGTTGGTTATGGGAATCTAATCGCGGGTAAATTAAAAGGAAATAAAACCAAATTGTATTTTGGATACTCAACAAGTTCTTCTGTTGAATATGTAAAAGATGCATATATCTGGGGGAGTTTTAGTGATTATAAAATTGGGAAATCTGAATCGATTTTATTAGAAAACCTGCATTCTTCAAACACGACTATTAATGAAGTTAAAAAATTTAAGTTTAAAAAATGTAGCTACGGAACAGTTGTGATTAACAATGGAACTAACAGCATAAGTGGAAGTGGCGAATACCTAACAACTATAATTAATAACTTTTCTGGAAAAGAAGTAGATATTAAGTCTGAATTTGGAGCTGTAGAAATTAAGAAATGGGATTCCTCAAAAATGAATTTTGATATTCACCAAGCAAAATTATCTTTAGGATACTCAAATACAACACCATTTAATTTGGACTTAGAAATTAATAGCTGTGCCAGCTTCACTACTTCAGTCCTGAATTATCTACCAAAATCATTTAATAAAAATATCACTAAAAAAGACAAAAAAGGATCTTATAGTTTCTATCACTTAAATGAAAATGAAAACCAAATATCAATTGTAATGACAAAAGGAATCTTACGTTTTAACAAAATAGAAAATCCTATTGCAATAAAATAGCACCTCAATTATCATCGCTATTATAGAAAAATCCGCCTGTGAGCGGATTTTTCTATAATATTTAGTACATTATCATCGTTATTATACAAAATGTATCACCATGATTCAAAAAACCTACTTTTTACTATGTTTACTAATTAGCACTATTAGTTTCGGACAAATTACTATTCAAGATAAAGACACTAAAGAGCCTGTTTCTTTTGCTACTATTTCGTTCGGAAACGGAAATGGGTTATTTGCCGATGAAGAAGGAAAGTTTGTATTTACAAAAAAGCGATATAGTGATATTGATAGCTTGTACATCACCTCTATTGGATACAAAGAGTTGAAAATGGCGACAGACAGTTTACCGTCAATAATAAGCTTAGAGCCTTTAGCTGATCAATTACAAGAAATTATTGTACAAGTAAAGCCTAAAGGAAAGTTTAAAATGAGAAAGGTAAAGCCTACTTTACATGAAGATTATTACAAATGTTGGTTACCAACCATTGAATCAGAAATAGCAGTATTTTTCCCTAACGAGAACAAAAAAACAAAACAGATTACCAAATTATACTTGCCTGTAAAAACAGAAGCAGCTGATTGGAGTAAGCGTAAAAGAGCCAATACGAAAAAACGTTCATTCTCAACTTTATTTAAAGTCAATTTTTACGAAAACTATGAAGGCTTACCTGGAGATGTACTTAGTTACGAAAAAGTAATTTTTAGAGTTACACAAGAGAGTGAATCCGTTTTTGAACTAGATATTAAAGAACATGATATTTTTATTCCTAAAAAAGGAATATTTGTTTCCATACAAATTTTAGGATATACTAATAAATTAGGTAAATTATTACCGAACAAAAAATACCAAGAGGTTAAAACCAGAAAAGGTATTGTAAAAGTTTCCACTACTTTCCGTCCTTTATTACCATTTACAGATGAAATACCTAACAAAAGAACCTTTACCAAACGTATTTTTTTAGATAACAACGAATGGATTCGTTTTGAAAAGAAAAATGTATCTAATAACAAACTATTAATGTCGGGATTAAACAATTATGGTATGGGCATGGAAATGAAAGTATATCAAGGAAAATAATAGTAAACCCTTCACTTTAATTAAAGATTATTACTCAACCATAAAAGTTTTATATTTACCAAAATATAAAACTTTTAAAAAAACAAATACATTACATTGAATTTTACTTTAGAAGACATTGTCCAAATCGAAAATAACGGATTAACTACTGAGAAAGTAATTTCTCAAATACAGCTTTTCAAAACAGGAATTACACCAACAAATTTGAAAGAAGCCGCAACAATTAATAGCGGGATACTAAACGTTAGCGATTCCGAAAAAACAGCGTTTATACAATATTTTGAGTCGCAAAAAGAATCTGTTTCTATCTTAAAATTCATTCCCTCTTCTGGGGCCGCATCAAGAATGTTTAAATTTTTATTTAAGTTTCTAAAAGAATTCAATCCAAAAAAAGAATCCATAAATTCATATATAAATAAAAACAAAGTCCCTGAAATGACCTTGTTCCTATTCGGATTAGAGAAGTTTCCATTTTACAAAAAAGTAAAAACTTTACTCCCTTCTAATTATGAACAATTAACTGATGATGAAAAAGCGGTTGCTTTTGTTAAACTAATTCTTGACAAAGAAAAACTGAATTACGGAGAACAACCTAAAGGGTTACTTCCATTTCATCAATACAAAAATGAAATCTCTACTGCGTTTCAAGAGCATCTTTTTGAAGCTGCATCTTATGCTTCTAATCACAATAAAGCTAAATTACATTTTACAATTTCAGAAAACCATCAGGGTAAATTTGAACAAGAACTGAACACAATTCAAGATCATATTTCTAAAAAAACCAATTGTACATTTGATATTTCATTTTCTTTTCAAAAACACGAAACCGATACCATTGCAGTTACACCAAAAAATGAACTTTTCAGGGAAGAAGGTAACAGCTTGTTATTTAGGCCATCTGGACATGGTGCATTAATTGAAAATTTAAATGAGGTTAATGAAGATCTTATTTTTATAAAAAACATCGATAATGTTGTTGCCGCTAATCTTAGCGAAACAGTAGCTTCTTATAAAAAAATGCTTGGAGGTGTATTATTAAAAACTCAAGATCAAGTTTTCACTTACCAACAGCACCTAGAAAAAGAAACTATTGATGAAAAAGAAATTATTACTATTGCCAACTTTTTAATCAATAATTTAAATATTGTTGTTAATCCTGAATTTGAAAAATATTCTAAAAAATATCAAATAGAATATTTAGTCGAGAAACTACATCGCCCAATTCGTATTTGTGGTATGGTTAAAAACGAAGGCGAACCCGGCGGCGGTCCTTTTTGGGTAAAAAGTGAAAATGGTGTTATTTCACTTCAAATAGTTGAAAGTGCTCAAATAAATAAGAAAAATAAACTACAAAAAGAAATCATCAAAAATGCTACACATTTTAATCCTGTGGATTTAGTTTGTGGAATTAAGAACTATAAAGGAGAAAAATATAATCTTTTAGAGTTTGTTGACGCAAACACAGGGTTTATTTCTTCAAAAACAAAATTAGGAAAAGACTTAAAGGCATTAGAATTACCAGGTTTATGGAATGGTGCTATGGCAAATTGGAACACTATTTTTGTAGAAGTTCCTCTTGAAACCTTTAACCCTGTAAAAACGGTTAACGACTTACTAAAACCAGCGCATCAAGCATAGTTTGAATTCAGGAATCATCATAAAGGAATGTGTATTTAAAGCCGTGAGAAGTTCAGGTGCTGGTGGACAACATGTAAATAAAGTTTCTTCCAAAATAGAGCTAAGTTTTGACCTACTTAATTCAAAAGGATTATCTGAGTATGAAAAGGATTTACTCCAACGGAAGCTGAAACTTTCTAAAGAAGGAGTGTTATTATTACAATGTTCAGAAAATAGAAGTCAGCATAAAAATAAAGAATTGGTTATAAAACGTTTTCTATCTCTTTTAAAAAAGAATTTAATCGTTCCTAAAAGAAGAATCCCTACCAAAACACCTAAAAGTGTAATCCGTAAGCGGCTGAAAAGCAAAAAACATCACGCCGAAAAAAAAAGCAATAGAAAAAAACCTCCTACTGACTAAATACTTTACTCCTTAATTATAAACTCGTACAATACTCCCACTTTGTTCAACTCTATAAGCTCTCAGACAACTCCCTGTAGCTCCTTCTGTTTGTTGTCCTGTTAACAGTTGGTACTTATTCCCATCATCACATTCGCAACTAAGCTCTATCCCTGATAAAGTCATCAATGAACAACTACTTGGTCCGTGGGCAGGATCACTAGCTTCAAATGCAACTATTGAACTCCCTGTATTGTATAAATAAATTCCTTTTACACTAAAACCTCCAACATACATCGTATTTCCAGCAAACTGTAACCCACTATATTGTGGCAAATTTAAATTAATCGTAGTTCCTGTATCAAAGCTATAATTTGGTAATAATACACTTACACATCCATTTTGTACATCATCATCTTTTTTACAATTACCTAAAAGTAATATTGTAAAAATGCATATAAAAATCTTTTTCATTTGTTTGTCTTTATTATTTTCTAGAAGCCATACACAACAACGATATAACCTCTCTACTATTATAGTAAATTTATTGCCACGCATGTTCCATAAGTAGCATTTTAAATGAGTTCAAATTTACAATAAATGCTAAATTTTACTATATTTGTTACTAGAAATCCTGTTTTTAACGGGATTTTTTATGTTATAGTATGTAACAGAATAGTAAATTCCCTTAAAAGTAAAGACACGAGGGATGTAAGTATCGAGATATTAAAACCCATTGAGGGGAATAAAAAATGATATTATGAGTAACGTATCTTATTATAGTGAAGAAGGATTAAAAAACTTAAGAGACGAATTAAATCAATTAAGAGATATTGAGCGTCCAAAGGCATCTCAAGCAATTGCTGACGCAAGAGATAAAGGTGACTTATCAGAAAATGCTGAATACGATGCAGCAAAAGAAGCGCAAGGGATGTTAGAAATGCGTATTTCAAAATTAGAAAACGTAGTTTCTAATGCACGAATTATTGACGAATCTCAATTAGACTCTTCAAAAGTATTAATTCACTCGAAAGTAAAAATTAAAAACCAACTAAACGGAATGGAAATGGTATATTCCTTAGTTGCAGAAAGTGAAGCCGATTTAAAAACAGGTAAAATTTCAGTAAGTTCTCCAATTGGAAAAGGTTTATTAGGAAACTCTGTTGGAGATATTGCTGAAGTACAAGTACCAAATGGAGTTATGAAGTTTGAAATTTTAGAAATTTCAAGAATATAAAATACCTCCTGTTTCTTATTCCCACCAGTGGGTTTTAATACCCAGAGGATTGCCTCGAGGAAATTGTATCTTATTTAAAAAAACAACCGTATTATTTAACTTTAATCATTACCTATGGCATCAATATTCACAAAGATAATCAACGGAGAAATACCTTGTTACAAAGTAGCGGAAACGGAAGATTTTTTAGCTTTTTTAGACATCAATCCAAATGCTAAAGGGCACACTTTATGTATTCCTAAAAAAGAAGAGAATAAAATTTTTGACCTAAGTGAGAAAGAATATTTAGAGTTGATGAAGTTCTCAAGAAAAGTTGCTCGTGCAGTACGAAAAGTAATCGACTGTAAGCGAGTTGGAATGTCAGTTATTGGTTTGGAAGTACCACATGTACATGTACATTTAATCCCATTAACAACAATGGAAGACGCTCGTTTCACACAAAAACAAGCACTTTCAGATGTTGAATTTAAAAAAATTGCTCAAGAGATAAATAGCGTGCTAGAAAATTAGTCATAAATATGTACGTCAACCTGAACTTGTTTCAGGTTTTCATTATACATGCTTGATTACCTATTTAATTTGATTTTGAAATAAATTCGGAATCACCCCAAAACATGATTCTGACACAAAACTGATATTCATGTTAGATTAATCTATTTTTAAGTAGCCAAAAACATAACGACACAATCTCTATACCCTAAACTACCGTTTTTAAACTAATTTGAATCACTGTCCCCTTATCTATTTCTGATGATAGTACTGAAATTCTACCATTATGATAATCTTCAACAATACGTTTTGCAAGTGATAAGCCTAATCCCCATCCGCGTTTTTTTGTAGTGTGCCCAGGTTCAAATATTTTAGCAAACTGCGATTTTGTAATTCCTTTTCCGGTATCATGAACTTGTATGTAAACCACATCTTCCAACTGATGCACTTTAATTAACAACTTCCCTTTTCCTTTCATTGCATCAATAGCGTTCTTAATTAAGTTTTCAATAGTCCAACTATACAACTGAGGATTTAAATTTGTGTATATTTCTTCATCTGTAGACTCAAAAGTAAACTGCACTAGTTTTGATGAACGTGATTGCAAATATTGAAAAGTTTGCTGCGTTTCGCTTATTATATTTGTTCTATCCAATTTTGGAACCGATCCAATTTTAGAAAACCGTTCTGTTATTGTTTTCAATCGATCAATATCTTTTGTCATTTCTTGAAGCGTATCCTCGGACACATTTTCCATTTTCAAAATCTCTAACCAGCCTATTAATGATGATAGTGGGGTGCCAATTTGATGTGCTGTTTCTTTAGCCATTCCTGCCCAAAGTTTGTTTTGCACTGCATTTTTAGTGGACTTATAAAAGAAAAAAACAACACTCCCGAACAAAAGCATAATCAACAATAATGCTAAAGGGTAGTATTTTAACTTATTTAACAAGGGAGCATTTCCAAAATAAATAGTTTGTTTAATATACTTACTAGAAATTTCTATAGGAGCATTTTCCTTTATAAACGTTGAGATTAAACGGTTAATTTTTAAACTATCAGTCTTTTTAAGGTTAGGTATATTTCTTAAATCATAACCTCCATTAAGATTTGACACAATCATAGGAGTAGTTGTATTGTTATTAAGAATATCAACTGAAAAAGGAGAAACGGTAGCATTTAAATCATTCAAATTATGTAAGATATCCTTATAGGCTAAAGACCAAATTTCCATTTTTTTTCGCTCTTCTTCTTTAAATTTCTGAAAAAAAGTATAGGTATTCCATAATATTAAAGAAACAATTATAAATGAAACTAAGATACTAATCCAACGAAATAAATTTTTATTTTCTAACATTAATGCTTACTATTTAAACCAACTAAAATAGGGTTTTTTATTAAATGATTTATAGTTATTTTTGGGATTCAAAACAATAACTATGTTATCAATAAATCCAAACGAAATTTCTGTAGCTAAATTGCATGGTTACTTATTAGGAAGTGTTGCTCCTCGTCCAATTGCTTTTGCTAGCACTGTTGATACTGAAGGAAATCCTAATTTAGCACCATTTAGCTTCTTTAATGTTTTCAGTGCTAATCCACCAATAATGGTATTTTCTCCAGCAAGAAGCGTTCGAGATAATACAACAAAGCATACTTTAGACAACTGTATTAGCACTAAAGAGGTAGTAATTAACGTTGTTAATTATGATATGGTACACCAAATGTCATTGGCAAGTACAGCATATGCACAAGGGGTAAATGAGTTTGAAAAGTCAGGGTTTACCATGTTAAAATCGGAAAAAGTAGCCCCTTTTCGTGTTGCTGAAAGCCCTGTTCAATTTGAATGCAAAGTAACAGAGGTTGTTGCATTAGGTAAAGAAGGTGGTGCAGGAAATATGATTATTTGCGAGGTTATAAAAGTTCATATTCAAGAGGATATTTTAGATGCTGACGGAAGAATTGACCAACACAAATTAGATTTAGTTGCAAGAGCAGGAGGAAGTTTTTATAGTAGAGCCAAAGAAGGTTTCTTTGAAATACCAAAACCAATTGCAACTTTAGGAATTGGTGTAGATGCTATTCCTGAGCACATTAAAAACAGTACTATTCTTACCGGAAACGATTTAGGGATGCTCGGTAATGTAGAACAAATACCTACTAAAGAAGAAGTTGCTACTTTTGAAAAACAAACAATGGAACGCTGTTCACATATACTAAAAGCAAGCCAAGAAGACATACATAAAAAAGCACAAGACTACCTTGAAAAAGGTGATGTAGCTACTGCATGGAAAATATTGTTAATAAAATAATAGCAAATACCACTATTTTTGACAGTTGAAATGTGTTAAACTGTTCAATTTTAACTATTTTTGAAGCTGAAAATATTACATACAAATACACGAAGTAATGGAAGTACAAGGGAAAATTAAAATGGTTGGGCAAACTCAAACTTTTGGGAGTAATGGGTTTAGAAAGAGAGAAGTAGTTTTAACTACTGAAGAGCAATACCCACAATCTATTATGATAGAGTTTGTTCAAGATAAATGTGATTTATTAAATTCTTACCAAGTTGGTCAAGCAGTAAAAATTTCTATCAATTTAAGAGGTAGAGAATGGGTAAACCCACAAGGTGAAACTAAATATTTCAATTCTATTCAAGGATGGAGAATTGAAAACTTAATGGCGGCTCAAGGTGGTGGAGATTCTGGAATGCCTCCAGTTGCACCAGTAGACGCTTTTGAACCAACTACTGATTTAAAAGAACAAGATCACGACGATTTACCTTTCTAACTTACATTAGAAATTAAACTATAATTAATAAAAGCCATTTCGATAAACTTCGAAATGGCTTTTACTTTTCTTACCATCATCTTTATTGGTATGACTATAAATTATTCGTAATTTTCGACGGTAAAACTTAGCTCATGAACTTTACTCAATCTATAGAAAATATTTTTAAAAAGGTACTCCCCTCTCCTTTTACTATTGCTGTTCTCCTAAGCTTACTAACCATTTTTTTAGCCTATTTTTTTACAGAATCAAATAGTAACAACCATTTCCTGTCCATATTAAAACATTGGGAAGATGGTATTTGGAACAGTAAATTATTAGTATTTGCTTACCAAATGATATTGATACTAGTTCTCGGACATGTTTTAGTATTAAGTAAACCCATTGACCAACTAATTAACAAACTAGTTGTTTTTACAACTTCTACTTCCTCTGCTGTGGTACTAATTAGCTTAACAACAATGTTGGTTGCATTTTTAAACTGGGGTTTAGGACTTATTTTTGGAGCAATATTAGCTCGTAAAGTTGGAGAATACGCACAACAAAACAACATACCGATCAACTACCCTATAATTGGAGCAGCTGGGTATGTAGGCTTAATGATTTGGCATTCTGGTGTTAGTGGATCTGCCCCACTAGATGCTGCAGGAGAAGGCCGAATTAAAGAACTACTTACCAACACTTCTTATAGTAACCTCACTGAAATACCCAATCATATTGCTACCAGTAGCACCATTTTTAGCTATTGGAATTTAACCCTATTTGCTACTCTATTAATTGTCATTCCAGCATTTCTATATGTTATTGCAAAAAAAACGAAGCCTACAACAATAAACTTACCTGAATATAAATTTGACACTGAATCAAAAGACTTAATTGGCGCAGAAAAATTAGACCATTCAACTATTTTAGCTTGGTTATTTGGAGGTTTACTACTCATCGTTTTTTGTGTAAAATACGGAGCAGCAGCCTTACAGCTTAACTTTACGTTGAACGCAATTAACTTTTTAATGTTTGGGTTGGCATTAGTTTTTCATAGCAAATTCAGTAGTTTTTTTAAAGCTTTAGAAGAAGCCATTAAAGGTACAGCAGGAATTTTAATTCAATTTCCATTGTATTTTGGAATTATGGGCATCATGACTGCCACAGGAATGGTTACACAAATTTCAGATTTCTTCGTATCAGTTGCTACGGAAACTACATTACCAATTTTCACATTTTTAAGCGCTGGACTGGTAAATATTTTTGTCCCTAGTGGTGGTGGACAATGGGTTATTCAAGGACCAATTGTATTAGAATCTGCTTTAAAACTAGGGGTGCCATTACCAAAAGCAATTATGGCATTAGCCTATGGCGATCAAATCACCAACATGTTACAACCATTCTGGGCCTTACCCTTATTAGGAATCACTAAACTAAAAGCAAGAGAAATATTACCATATACCTTATTATTAATGCTTGTTGGATCATTTATTTACATACTAGGATTACTGATATTTTAAACCCAAACAAATGTATTTACTAACTGATGAAATAATCTTTCCACACCCCTCCGAAGCGGATGCAAATGGATTAGTTGCTATTGGAGGAGATTTATCCTCAGAACGATTGATATATGCCTATAACAGCGGAATATTCCCTTGGTTTAATGACGATGAACCGTTATTATGGTGGTCTCCAGATCCAAGAATGGTGTTATTCCCTAAAGAACTTCGCGTTTCTAAAAGCATGAAAATTCTGCTTAAAAAGCAAATATTTAAAATTACCTTCAATACCGCTTTTGAAAGAGTCATTCAACAATGTGCTCAGATAAAAAGAGACGACCAAGATGATACTTGGATTACCAATGAAATGACAGAAGCCTATATTGCTTTGCATAAACAAGGAATTGCAACTTCGGTAGAAGTATGGCAAAATGAAGTGCTAGTTGGCGGCCTATATGGTATTGATTTAAAAGAGAAAAAGGTATTCTGTGGAGAAAGCATGTTCTCTACAGTAAGTAACGCCTCAAAAGCAGCCTTTATCACTTTAGTGCAAGAGTTAAAAACAAAAGAATACTCCTTAATTGATTGTCAAATGCACACGAAGCATCTAGAAAGCTTAGGAGCTAGAGAGGTTTCAAGAGATGACTTTTTAAAACACATACTCTAGTACAACTCAACACAAATTTTAAAACATAAAAAAACCTGCTAATGCAGGTTTTTTTATATTATTCTAATTGAAAACTGTTTAAATTATTTTGTCGATTTTTTAACTGACAAATAACTGATTTTTAACATGTTTTCTTTGCGAAGCTCTTGCTTAACATCAGATACTAGCCCCATATTAGCATTTTTGTCTACTTTTAAAGCAGTCATCATAAACGGGATTATTTCTTCTGTCCTAAGCGCTCGCTCGGCATGAATGTATTGCTTTAATTCAGAAGGCTGTGCAATTTTATCATTCAATTGCAAAACTGCTTCTGTACCAAATTTCTCATAGCCAGCAACAGGTTTACCCGCATAAATATACATTACTCTATCGTTTTTACGATTTAGTTTTTCGATATCATCCGCCTCCGGCAATTTATTTTCTACCATTAATGAATTGTCCTTCATTACCGTTACCGTCATAAAAAAGAACAATAACATGAATACAATATCTGGTAAAGCTGCTGTGGAAGCCTGAGGCAATTCGCCGTCTTTTTTCTTTTTAAACTTTGCCATAATTAATTAGTTTTAGATTCTGCTTCAGAAATAATCTGAGGATACATCTTCTTTAATTTTTTAACACGAGTTTCTAGCTTAGCTTTTAAAGCTAAATCTTTAACCTTAGGATCCTTGAAAATAGTATTCATTCTTGTGAATGTATTTCCTTGACCATACAAACGCTCAGCTTCTCGATTACGCAATTCAGTATATGCCGCACCCAATTCATTTTGGATAGCCACATAAGTACTATAGGTTGTTTCACGTTCATTCTTAAGTGCTATAATCGCTTTAGATGGATGATCTGAAGAACTTTCACTTCTTTCACCTTGACAATAATCACACTTCTCTCCTTCTGTTCCTACTCCTCCACCATTGTCAATAAATTCCATTGCAGCTTTTTTCAAATCTTTAAGCTCCATCAACTCATCTTCAACTAACATTTGGTCGTTTTTATTTACAACCACTGTAAAGATGTTTTTCTTTTTAATTATTGGGGGATTTGGAGGTGGCACTTCTTCCCATCTAGGGAGTTTACGTGTGATACCATTATCCTGTTCTATCGTTGTAGTAACCAGGAAAAAAATTAGAAGCAAGAAAGCAATATCTGCCATAGATCCTGCGTTCACTTCAGGTATTGATCTTTTTGCCATAATTTATTTATTTAACGCTTTTTTAACTCCAGCAGCTACCATAGAAACTAAAGCTATAAGGATTAAGATATAAAACACTCTTAAACCAGTTCCTACTAATTTAGAATCTGATTCAGAAGCCATTTGTATACCTGTACTGTCTAAAACTTCTTTTCCAGTTGATAATCCGTAGCTAATTCCTACAATTACCAACAACCCAATGATTGCGATTCCTGCTATCTTAATTTTTGCTGGGTTTGAAGCAATGTTTTTTAATGATAATGCAATCGCAATTGCTCCTGCACCATACACTAATATTTTCCCAAACCATAGCATCGCATCTATTGCTGCACTATCATCATCACCTTTGGTGATCATAATCCACATGGCAACAGCTACAAGACTAATGATAGCAATAGCTACCGTTAACATTTTTTGTAAATTCATAATTG
>Ga0209292_1003936_pt1 | contig 16035 bp, 18 predicted proteins | sample GOMGulsemesocosm_2_FD_184634 | JGI IMG/M metagenome (GOLD analysis project Ga0209292, IMG submission 184634) | Methane-oxidizing microbial communities from mesocosms in the Gulf of Mexico - GOM9C Gulf of Mexico (SPAdes) (version 2) | ecosystem: Environmental > Aquatic > Marine > Cold seeps... | reverse complement strand
AGCGTGTTGCTACTTTACGCGATTTATTAGGTGCTTCAGACGTATCTGTTTCAGAACAATTCCGTATGGTACTTGAAGCTTATGAAATTGAAGCTAACTACGGTACTGTTTTTGCTGCTTACCAAGGTGAATTAGATTTAGGCGACCGTACAATTACCGCTGATTTCGTTCACATGGGTCGTGTATCATTAGTTGCACAATCACTAGACATGAAAAATGTTTGGGTTTGGAACAATGAAACGCGCGGTTGGGAAGAGTTAGGTGATGAATACTTAAAACCTATTAAAGATGCTATCGCGATGGCTCGTAATCAATTACCTAAAAACTTAACAAAATTACCAGTATTTGCAGCAGGAGCGAAATAATGAAAAAATTTATTAACTTTGTAATGCTTGCTGCTTCTATGACAGTAGCAACCTCAGCCGTAGCTAATGACTTAGATGACTTATTAAAACAAGTTAAGACTGACCGAATTTCTGAAGCTAAGCTAGATAAAAAGCGTGAAGCAGAATTCAAATCAGCGCGTGCTGACAAACAAGCTCTTTTGAATAAAGCTAAAAGAGAATTAGCTAATCAAAATGCTCGTAATGCACGTTTAACTAAAGAGTATGCGGCTAACGATATTACTATCGCGCAAAAATCTGTTGAACTTGATAACGCAACAGGTACTTTAGGCGAAATGTTTGGTGTAACTCGTGCTGCCGCTGCTGACGCTTATGGTCAAATAGCAACGTCAATCGTGAGCGCTGAATTTGCTAACCGTGGTACAGCACTTGATGTTATTGCTAACTCTAAAAAAATCCCTGAACTTGATCAATTAGAAGAGTTATGGATTGCTTTACAAACTGAAATGACTCAATCAGGTAAAGTTTCACAGTTTAGTTCAGAAGTTACTAGCTTAGATGGTTCAAGTTCTACGCAAACTGTTACGCGTATCGGTGCTTTTAACCTTATTTCAGCTGACGGTTTCTTAAACTATAACGATGAAGTAGGTCAAGTACAGCCTTTAGCAAAACAGCCAGCAGGTTATATCTCTGACACTGCTGCTGATTTCTTTACTGAAACATCTGGTCATCATCCTTTATTTATCGATCCTTCACGTGGCGGTATCTTAGCGCTAGAAACTCGTAAGAAAGTACTTATGGAGTTCTACCATGAAGGTGGCACAGTAGGTTATGCAATCACTGTATTATTAGCCATTGGTGTACTAATTGCTCTAGAACGTATGTTCTTCTTAGGTAGCATTAGTTCTCGGATTAGAGCTCAAGAGAAGAATTTAGACCAACCTAATGAAAACAATCCATTAGGACGATTAATTAAAGTTTATCACGAAAACAAAAATGTTGACGCTGAGACACTTGAGTTGAAACTTGATGAAGCAATCCTTCGAGAAACTCCAAAAATTGATCGTGGTATCACTTTAATCAAGATGTTTGCCGCTATTGCTCCGTTAATGGGTCTTTTAGGTACGGTTATCGGTATGATTATGACTTTCCAAACGATTACATTGTTTGGTACAGGTGACCCGAAAATTATGGCTGGCGACATCTCACTTGCGTTAGTTACAACTGCATTAGGTCTTATCTGTGCATTACCTCTTATTCTTATCCACAGTGTAGTAGCTGGCAAGAGTAAATCAGTATTGCAAAAACTTGATGAGCAAAGCGCTGGCTTAATTGCTGCGATTGCTGAGAAGGAGTCTAAATAATGTTATTCCTGATAGAGCTTTGGGAATCTGTCAGGAGTTTTATTGCGACAGGTGGTAATGTTTTATATGTTGTTGCCTTCGCTCTCTTACTGATGTGGGTAATGATGATTGAACGCTATTGGTTTTTATCAAAAGTTTACCCTGCAATGAAAGACGATATCGTCAATCGTTGGGATGCACGCCAAGATACTACATCTTGGTATGCCCATCGAATTAGAGATACTTGGATCTCCGAAGCGACAGAATTACTAGAGCAGCGCATGCTCACAATTAGAACCTTGGTGGCAATGTGTCCACTAATTGGATTGCTAGGTACAGTCACCGGTATGATTGGTGTATTTGAGACAATGGCTCAACAAGGTACAGGTAATCCGCGTCTGATGGCTGCTGGTATATCAACGGCTACTATCCCTACTATGGCGGGAATGGTTGCTGCATTATCGGGAGTGTTTTTCAGTACAAGGTTAGACGCTAAAGTTAAACTAGCAAAGGCTAAACTGGTTGACAGTTTACCTCATCACTAGAGAGATATTCGAATGGCACGTAAACGTATTCGTGAAGACGAAGAAGCAGTAATCGATATGACACCGATGTTAGACATCGTATTTATCATGCTGATCTTCTTCATTGTAACCACTTCATTTGTAAAAGAAGCTGGTATTGAAGTAAACAAACCTAAAGCGGCTAATCAAAGCAAGCAAAAATCAGCTAACATCTTTATTGCTGTTAGAGAAAATGGTGAAATTTGGTTAGATAAACGTCGTGTAGATGTCGAACGTGTTGCAGCAAACATTGAAAAATTGTTAGCAGAGCAGCCAACTGATGTTGTTATCATCCAAGCAGACAAAAATGCCAAACACGGTATTGTTGTTAAGGTGATGGATGCTATTAAAGATGCAGGCATAGACAGAATTTCTATTGCCGCAGCTAAGGGGTAGTTTATGGTTCGCTTTTTAGTATCATTACTACTAGGCGCAGCGGTAACTTTTGCTTTATTTTCATTTATGGCTTTTCTTGTTTCGAGTGGCGACATGACGAAACAAGAGGCTTTAGATAATATTATTGTAGAAGTTAATACTACGCCACCTAAGTCAGCAGCAGAACGTCGACAGCGTGTACCGCCGCCGCCGCCGCCGCCGCCAAAAACACCACCTAAGCCTCAAGCTCCAGAGCCTGAAGTTAATAATAACTCTGGTGGTATGACGTTTAATATGCCAGATGTATCATTATCTGGTGCAGATACCGGCATGTCGACACCTGGAGCTGGTTTTGCTCGTGACGGAGATGCATCTCCAATTGTACGTTTTAACCCTAAGTACCCAATGCAAGCACAGCGCGACGGTATCGAAGGTTGGGTTAGACTATCGTTTACTATTAACTTAGTGGGTGGTGTTGAAGACGTTACTGTTATGGACGCGAAACCTAAACGTATTTTTAACAAAGCAGCAAAACGTGCTTTGAAAAAGTGGAAATACAAGCCGCAAATTGTTGATGGAAAACCGCAACGCCGTCCAGGCCTATCGGTTCAATTAGACTTTACGATGGATGGGGACCAATAATATGAATAAGGTATTAAGTTCATTGTTAATAGTTGCTTCGGTTTCTATTATTCAACTTCCTATATCGGCTGATGTTAATGCTGCTATTGCTGGCGCTTTGAAAAAAGAAAACAAAGAAAAACGTAAAACTCGTTTAGTTGGACCATCTGTTGGTAAGAAAATGGGGAAAGCTTTTGAAGCTTATAACCTTGAAACCACAGATGGATCAAATGTCGATAATGCAATAAACCTTCTTTTAGAGATCAATGCTAAGAAAGACTATGACAAAGCTTATTTAGAGTTCTTTATTGGTAAATTGTATGCTCAAAAAGCGGACGAAACAAACTCAATAAAATACATTAAACAAGCTGTGGTAACTGATCTTCTTAATGAAGCCGATCAAGATGAAGGTATTAAACTTCTTGCTGATTTACAGTTTCAAGGCAAGCAATATAAAAACGCAATAGCCAATTATCATGATTGGATGGAGTTTACAGGGAAATCTGACGCTAATATCTGGATGAAAGTAGCGCAATCCAATCTACAACTGAAAAGTTATGATAAGGTTATTTCTGCTGCCGATAGTGCGATTGCTGCTCTAGGTGATAAGAAGAACAAAGATCCCTATACGCTTAAGCTAAATGCTTACTATGAACGTAAAATGTTTAAAGAATGTATAGACGTCTTGGAAACTGCAGTACAAATCTTTCCTGAAGTTAAATTGTATTGGACTCAATTAGGCCAGTTTTATGCCATGGTTGAAGACTTTCCAAAAAGTTTAGCTACGATAGATTTAGCTTACAAACAAGGTTACCTTGATAAAGGTAGTCAAGTTGTAATGTTAGCGAGTTTATATGCACAAAGTGAGATGCCAGCTAAAGCGGCTTCTATACTAGAAAAGCATATTGATTCAGGGTTAATTAAACGTGATGATAAAAATATCAAAACATTAGCTAACTTTTTACATGCCTCGTTAGATATTAGTAAAGCTGCCTCTTATTATGGTGAATTAGCTAAAATGACTAATGAAGCAAAACATTACAGTAAGCAGGGCATGTTGTTAAACCAAGATGAACAGTTTTCAAAAGGCATTGTCGCTTTAAAGAAAGCGTTAGATATTGGTGTAAAGAACGAAGGTCGTTTATTCCAAAGCATTGCAGAAGCTTATTATTATCTTGAAAAATATAAACAATCTTATGCTTATATTCAAAAGGCAATGAAAGAACCAAAGTCTCGTAGAACCGCGAAAGGGTGGGCTGTATTCATTAAAGAAGCAGCTGAACGTAAAAACGTCTCTATTTAGATATTTGTCTTCAAGTGCATTATAAAACCAATCTTCGGATTGGTTTTTTTATTTCTAATATAGTTGAAATAGCAGCTCAGTTTGATATAGATCATAAAATACTATGAAAAAGTACTTAGTTCGGCTAAAATGCGCGCCTTTGATTTTGTAGTTTAAAGGTTTATAAATGTCACACCACGAAGATTTTAAAGATAATACATCGAAGCGTCATTTCTTTGCAGCCCTTATTGCACTGTTTTCCGCACCTTTATTACCTATGGTCATGGGTTGGTATACACTTCTTTTAAATTAGTAATACTAATTAAATTCAAATATTAAGATGGAATTTTAATATGCATATATTACTCGTTGATGACAAAAAAGCTATTTTAGAGCAACTTAGCCCTTTACTCGAAAGAAATGGCCATACGGTTGAATTTGCACTAAATGGTTTAGCTGCTTATGAAAAGGCACAAGGCGAGTTATTCGATTTATATATTGTTGACCATCTAATGCCGGTTATGAACGGCATTCAGTTAAGTAAAAATTTAATGAATAATTCAATAACACTTAACGTGCCCATTATATTTATGACCACGCAAAATACATCAGAGATTATTAGTCTAGTTCAAAACCTTTCTTTTCATGCCTTAATTAGTAAACCTATTGATGAAAAGTTACTGATGGGTTTTGTTGAACAACTTAACGTAGAAAATACTCGTCGTTATTTACTGTAAATCCTTTCTGTTTTGCTTTATTCTCTAGCTATCATATTATTTGACTTGCTAACCATGACCGAAACACAAATATCAATCCTTAAAAATTCTATTCACGCGGTACCTAACTATCCTAAAGATGGGATATTATTTAGAGATATCACAGGCTTACTTGACGACCCTAAAGCATACCAATTAACTATCGACTTATTGGTTGAAAAGTACAAAGATGGTAATTTTACTAAAATTATTGGTACTGAAGCGAGGGGATTTCTTTTTGGAGCTCCGTTAGCTTTAGCACTGGGTATTAGCTTCATTCCTGTTAGAAAACCTGGCAAACTACCTAGAGCAACCAATAGTCAAAGCTATCAACTTGAATACGGTACAGATACCTTAGAAATTCATCAAGATGCACTATCTGCAGAAGATAAAGTACTCATTGTTGATGATTTACTCGCAACAGGTGGAACAATAGAAGCAACGATGAACCTTGTTACAAGTCTAGGTGCACAAGTTAAGGATGCTGCATTCGTTATTTCCTTACCTGATTTAGGCGGAGAGAAGCGCTTAGTTGATTTAGGATTATCGGTTTACTCTTTAGTCGAATATGAAGGCGATTAGGCACCCGTATGAGTTATCAAGTATTAGCACGTAAGTGGCGCCCAAAAAAATTTACTGAATTGGTTGGACAAGAACATGTTGTCACGGTCTTAGTGAATGCCCTTGAACAAAAACGCTTGCACCATGCTTATTTATTTACAGGCACACGTGGTGTTGGTAAAACAACAATCGCAAGGATCTTCGCAAAAAGTTTAAATTGTGAAACAGGGATTACCTCTAATCCTTGTGGTGTTTGTGATACATGCCAAGATATAGATCAAGGGCGATTTATCGATTTATTAGAAATTGATGCCGCCTCTAAAACTAAAGTGGATGATACGCGCGAAATTCTTGATAACGTACAATACTCACCAACTCGTGGGCGTTTTAAAGTTTACTTGATTGATGAAGTACATATGCTCTCTCGTAGTAGTTTTAATGCATTATTGAAAACGTTAGAAGAGCCTCCTGAGCACGTTAAATTTATATTAGCGACCACCGACCCTCAAAAATTACCTGTAACCGTCTTATCGCGTTGTTTGCAATTCAATTTGAAAGCTTTAACGGTTAAGCAAATTGAGCATAAGACTCAGCAAATCCTTGAAGCTGAAAATGTTTCAATTGAAACTGGTTCGTTAACCCTACTGGCTAAAGCTGCTCGCGGTAGCATGCGTGACTGCTTAAGTTTAACTGACCAAAGTATTGCGCAGGGGCAAGGCAATATTACCCTCGCTAATATTCAGCAAATGTTGGGTGGGGTTGACCAAAACTGGGTTTATAAAATACTAATCGCATTGTTAAAAAAAGAGCCGAAAGTATTGATGGAACTCTCGCTTGAAATTGCCTCTTATGCGCCTAATTATAGCCGGTTAACAGCAGATCTTATTCAGCTATTACATCAAATTGCTTTGACACAAATTGTCGGGCAACACTTCGATTTATCTCCCGAGCACAACCAACTCGTTGACAAGTTTAGCCAGTCGATGAGTGCAGAAGATATTCAGCTTTATTATCAAATTGTACTTACTGGCAGGAAAGATTTACCCTACGCATCGGATGAACAAGCAGCATTTGATATGTTATTACTACGCATGTTAGCTTTTACTCCGGTAAGTCACAGTCGAGGTTTATCTGATGAAACAACAGAAAATATTTCTGTAGAAAATACTCAGAAAACTATTGCTGCTGGCTTTGATGATGTTGAGCTTAAGCCAACTAATGTTAGTATGCTTGTCAGCTCAAATGAATTAATAGAAAATACCGATGAAAGTCAAAGTGAAACAAGCTCAATTCCTTTAGTCGAAGAGCCAATTGATGATTCTGTAATCAGTGATACAGTTATTATTGAAGAAAATCAATATACTGACATTAATATCACTCAACAAATAGAAAGTATTCCTGAAAACATTCCCGATTACAGTCAACTTGAAAGTAACCACTTTCAACAGGAGCATATACCTGAAGCTCATTATGCCTCCGTGGAAGTCGATGCTAGTGAACCTCAAGCTGTTACAACTCAACATGCTGAGCCTGCGAATGAACCCCTACAAGAGCCTGATCTTACCAATGATATAAGCTCTGCAGTTTCACCAATAGAAAAGGCGTTAGCGACACGAAATATGTTACGTAGTCGGAAGAAGAGCTTGGAGAATAGCACAAAAAAGTCTAATGACGCCAAAGAGCGTCAAGACGAGAGTCAAGCAGAGTCAAAAGCAAAGGTAGATATTGCAAAACCTAGACTAGACATACCAGCCATTGAATCGATATCAGCTCAAAATTTCGATGTTAATGAGATTGACCCTGCTAAGATCCGCTCAGCTAATCAAGTGGATAAATGGGCGAATATGATTGATGCCATGTCACTAAATGGGCGTTTACGGCAGTTAGCCATTCATGCGACGGTTAGTGACCAATCAACAGATGATTTGTTACTCCTACACTTAGATCAATCTACCAAGCACTTAAATAGTGATGTTGCTCATAAAAAACTTGAACAAAGTATTTCTGAATTTTTAAATCGGAAAATTACTGTTGAATTGACTATCGTTGAAGAAACGACCCATGATCCTTATAAAATACAGTCTGATATTAATGATAAACGTTATGGTTATGCTAAAGAATTATTAGAAAAAGATGAAATAGTAATCGGTCTGAAAACTCATTTTCAAGCTGAATTAGATGAAAACACAATAGAAGCTTTATAAAAGCTACTTGATATTTGTCGCGTTAAGCTCTATCTTTGCGACAACAGAACTTTGGAGATAAAATTATGATGAAAGGTGGCATGGGCAACTTAATGAAGCAAGCCCAACAAATGCAAGCAAAAATGGCTAAAGCGCAAGAAGAATTAGCGCATATGGAAGTTGTTGGTGAATCTGGTGCAGGTATGGTTAAAGTTACCATGACAGGCAGCCACAGTGTTCGTCGCGTCGAAATAGACGACAGCCTTATGGAAGATGATAAAGACATGTTGGAAGATTTAATTTCAGCAGCCTTCAATGATGCAGTACGTCGTGTTGAAGAGCAAAATAAAGACAAAATGGGTTCATTAACTGGCGGAATGCAATTACCTCCAGGGATGAAAATGCCGTTTTAATGTAGGCATATTACTTTTGCTTACAATAAAAAGCCCAAGTATGACTTGGGCTTTTTTATGGATTAAATACTATTGAATAAATATTAGTGTTCAGACATTATCTTTCTAACTTTGGTTTCTAAGCCCGTTAAACCAGACTTCTTTCCTATCTTCACAGCTTCTTCAACATTTGCATGGTCGTTGTAATATGCAGCTAATGCGAACATGGCTCCGACACGGTTACCGCTAGCGCAATGTACAAAAGTTTTGCTTTTATTCTCTATTGCAGCAGAAAATAGCATTAAATTTTCTTTATTTAAACCTGCTGCCCCATTTATAGGAACAGCGATATAGTTCATACCTAAGGCTTCTACTTTGTCTTTTTCAGCAAATTTAGAGAATTCATCTTTACCACGTAAGTTAATAACTGTTTTTATACCCTTGTGGGCTAAAGCCGTTAAATCAGCTTCTGTTGGTTGTCCACCGACAATAAATTGTTCTGTATATTGCTTTGCATTCTTTGCTGATATTTCACTGCTAATATCATGGGCGTAGCTGAATACAGAGCATGTTAAGAACAACACTACCAAGGTTATAAGGGTTTTTTGTATAAGATGTGCCATATGGAGCTCCCATTTTATTTGATATAAGTAATTTACTTAAAAACAAGTTTAATAGATATGAATAAATGACTTATTGAACTGGAGTAGCTGCACCCTATGTAGAGAGGTAGTTACTCCATTGTATGTAGTAGAACATTAAAACTGACTTCGAGAAAGGCAATAAACCTAAGTAGTGTTTAATCAGGCTCCATCGCCAATATTGTTTTAATATCTAAACTTTCTTGGTATTGCACAAAACCAGTTTTACGAGACACTCTGGCTAAAACGGCCATACGGTCGGCTAACTCATTACCTTCAATATTCGCATGACCTTTAACGTGAGTTATCGAAATGCTTCTTTTAATTTCTTGGTAAATTGTGTAACAGTTCTTTACCAGTTCAGGGTTTTTTATCGCTTCACCGCTCGCTTTTTTCCAGCCTTTGTTTTTCCAGCCAGTTGCCCACTTTGTTATACTATCTATAGAATATTTTGAATCAGATAATACTTGAATGGTTTTTTCGGGGTTTGATTTTATATACGCTTTAGCTAAATGAAACGCCTGTAACATACCGATTAACTCGGCAGTATTATTGGTGCCGTTAGCGTCAAATGAGCCATACCAAAGACTATTAATTACACCTTGGTGATAAACTGCAATACCCGTCCCTGATTTTCCAGGGTTAGGTGAGCATGCACCGTCACAATAAATATCTATATCGGCTTTATTAACTTCTCGGTCACTTCGTACTGTGCTCCCAACGGCTTTACCTGGGCCAGCTATTTTATTTGAAGAGGAGCTCGCCGTTTTTGCTGCTGCCGGATAAGCGTCTCCAGTACGTGGTGGTGTTTTTAACGAACGTTGCGTTAATGCTCTCGTATAAGTTGACTGAAAAGCCGCTTTCGCTTCTGCTTGAGAAGGAAATCCCATAAATTGTGCATCAGGTCTGCCTGAGGTTACTGCTTGAACTGCTGACCAATCATCAAAAACACCCGTTTTTGAACCTTTCCACACCACGTAATATTTTTTGCTCATTTACTATTTACTCAATTTTAGTTTTGTTTGTTTTTAGAGGTTAACGACCAAAGCAATAAAGCAATACCAGCTATGAAGAAGGGGATACTCAACATTTGCCCCGTATTTAATGCCAATATAGAGTCATATGCTGCTTGTTTAACTTTTACTGACTCTATTAAAAACCTAGCGGTAAAGGTTAAAATTAAGAATAAACCTAATAATGAGCCCTGAGGTGTTTTAGCCTTTGATTTTTTATAAATACCGAATAGAACAATAAAAATAAGTAAATACGCAATAGCTTCATAAAGTTGAGCAGGGTGGCGAGGTATATTGTCAATGCGAGCAAAGATTATTGCCCAAGGAGTATCGCTGGCAACACCTAATATTTCAGAGTTAACGAAGTTAGCTGAACGTACAAATACACCAAAAAGTGCGGTACAAATAGCTAAACGGTCAAGTAACCATAAATAGTTTTCTTTATATTTTCTTACATATAAACCTATGGCAAGAATAAGCCCTAACCCACCGCCGTGGCTCGCAAGTCCTCCTTCCCAAATTGCTAATATTTTTAGAGGGTTCGCAAAATAGTATTGTGGATCGTAAAAAAAACAATGACCTAAGCGAGCTCCAATGACAATACCAAATACTGCGTACATTAATAAGTTGTCGAGTGCTTCAAGTGGTTTGTTTTCTGTTTGGTAGACGTACTTCATTACTTGCAAGCCAGACAATATTGCCACAGCAAAAAGGGCGCCATACCAGTGAATAGTAAGCGGGCCAATGGAAAGTAGTACGGGATCAATATCCCAAATAAAATGTTGCAATGAAAAACCCTTATTTATACGTATGCAATGAATGCATTAATGATGAACAACGACTATAAAGTCGCTATTATGTCAGTCAATTAACGATAAAACGAGAGTAAACTTGTAATGAAGAATGTTTGTTTAGGAAATAGTGTTCTGAAATCTTCGAGATTAATATACGGTTGTATGAGAATTGCAGGAGATCAATCATCAAATGATATAGATAAAGGCAAGCAGGCCGTTTATAGCGCGATTGATGCGGGTTACACTCATTTTGATCACGCCGATATTTATGGCGGTGGGGCAAGTGAGCAATTATTTGGAGAGCTGCTTCAAAAATCTCCGCATTTGCGAAATGAAATGGTCATTACTTCTAAAGCAAGTATTCGTCCAAGAAATGATGAGAACGCTTATGCACCCACACGTTATGACTTTAGCAAAGAGTATTTATTGTCGAGCGTTGAAGGGTCTCTGAAACGTTTGAAGATAGAGCAACTAGATTTGTTTTTGCTTCATCGTCCTGATTATTTATTTGATATTCATGAAGTAGCCGATACATTTAGACAGCTTAAAGCAAGTGGGAAAGTTGCACATTTTGGCGTGAGTAACTTTAAACCATCGCAAGTTTCCATGTTACAAAGTGTATTAGATTTACCTTTGTTAGTTAACCAAGTAGAAATTAATATTCATAATATTAACGCACTCCATGATGGTACTTTAGATCAGTGTCAACAGCATAAGATATCACCCATAGCTTGGTGCCCATTAGGTGGTGTTGCATATCCAGCCTGGGGAAATGCTTTTTCACCTGAAGATGAACATCGTATTGCTAACGAGTTAAGCCAACAAGCACAGCGATATAACTGTCAACCATGGCAAGTTATTTTAGCTTGGTTATTAAAGCATCCTGCTAATATTTTCCCTATTGTAGGCTCTACAACTTCGGAACGTATTATTGCTGCTAAGCAAGCACTTGAGTTAAATTACAGTCGTGAAGATTGGTATCGATTACTTGAAGCTAGAAATGGACAAGCAGTGCCATAATTTTTATTCAATAGTCACAGTTATTATATTCAAGGTGGATATATAATGGCTTTAAATCAATAATCAGTATTTATTTATCGTTTATCGGTAGTATTTTGTTGTTATTTAATTTTTATCTGGTAAGTTAGCCTTATCAATGTATTCAGGTTATTAGGTTTTATGTTACAGCACGATCGTATACGAAAGATCAGCAAAATAGTGCGCGCCTTAGTCGCACTTTTTATCATCATGCAGGTTGGGGTTTATGCACTTTTAGTGATATCTGCGGATAATAAAGACGGTATATATCAGCTTTCTGAGCATTCTACTTATTTTTCCTCTGCTATAAATGTAGATTTTTCAGGCAGCTGGGGAAACATGGCTCAAGCTTTAACAGACGAAGGTTTTAATGCTTTACTTATTTTAGGAAGTGCTGAATTAGTACCAAGCCTGCTAATTTATTTGTTGTTATTTAAATTATTCGGTTTGTATCAAAGGGGCTTGGTTTTTACTGTTGAGAACATTCAATGCATAAAAAATGTTGGAACTGTTTTGTTAGGCTGGCTTGCCTTAAAACTGTTTTATCCTTTGATTGTTAGCCTAACTTTAAGGTTTTCTGGCGCTTCCGAGACACTATCTATATATATGAGTGTCGGCTCAGACGAATTAAGGTATTTATTAATAGGGTTAGTGATATACGTTATTGCTTGGGTAATGAGTGAAGCAACCAGCTTACACCAAGAACAGGAATTGGTGATTTAGTGGCAATGGTTATTGAGCTAGACGTAATGTTAGCAAGACGAAAAATGAAATTAAATGAGCTCGCACAAGCTGTGGGCATTACCCCTCAGAACTTATCAGTCCTTAAGAGTGGTCGAGCAAAAGCAATACGATTTTCAACGCTTGAAGCTATATGCCATACATTGGACTGTCAACCGGGTGATCTTCTACGCTATCAATCAGATGAATAAACAAGGAATGATGATGAAAAAATATTTAGCATTAATTTTAAGTACGGCTATAACGAGCACTCTTATGAGCTTTTCTTCCCTAGCAGCAGATGAAGATACTTATAGTTTTGTTGGTTTTGGGTTAGCGCATCACAATGATTTAGCAAATCTAGAACTCAGTAAAGTTGACATTGATTTAGTACCTGAAGTTTCATTCGGCTTTGGTAAAAATTACACACTCAATCAGGATTGGGAACTATCCAATGAAGTTTCACTTCAATACGCGAAAGCACATTTCAGCGGTGTGATTGAAACGAATGACATGAATAATGCCTACCAAGCTCAACAAACTTTTTCTGGAAATTTTGAAAGCTTAGGTATATGGGCAACCTCACGCTTTAAATATGTGAGCTTTAGTGAAAAAATCACACCCTATGTCGAGTTAGGTGTTGGCGCAGTACAAACGAATTACGGCTCTCTATTTGGCGAAGAAAAAGATCATGGTCTCGCTTACAAAGCTGAGGCAGGTTTACAGTTTGAAATCGCTACAGATGTAACCTTTTCTCTCGGCTTTGGTACTTCAGATAACGATCATAATCTTTAATTGTTATCTGAAGGTTATTCGTTAGTACAAGATTGAGCTGCCATTTGAGCAGCTTTTTTTCTTTCTTTTAGATAATAAAACCAAGTTACAGCGAAGAGTATCGCGATAAACGGCATACTCGTTAATACCACCATATGCCAACCTGCTTTAAATAATACCCAACCAGCAAGTAATGATGCAGTCGCTTGTAATCCAAAGATAATAAAATCATTAATCGCCTGTACCTTATGTCGCTCACTCGGCTTATAGCTTTGTGGTAATAGTGTCGTTCCTGTTAAAAACAAAAAATTCCAACCAATACCTAATAAAATAAGTGCCCACCAGTAATGCATTACTTGCTCACCAGATAAAGCGACTATGGTTACTAAAGCATAAATAACGGTGCCAATTAGCATTAAACTTTTTAAGCCTATTTTTTTAACCAACCAAGCTGTAAAAAGCGATGGAATGAACATCGCGGCTATATGGCTCTGAATCACCCATTTAGTATCGTTTAAACTATGACCGTGCATCTGATGCATACTCAAGGGGGTTGCTGTCATCAAGTAGCTCATAAGGGCAAACCCAAGCGCAGCTGATAATATGGCGATTATGAAAATAGGTTGCTTGAGTATTTCAGTTAACGGGCGAACTTCACCTGTTTGTTGTTTATCGTCTATATGTGTATTTTTAAAATTTAACATTATTAACATCGCACAAACTATTAAACCCGCTAAAACTAAGAATGAACCCGCATAACCATGTGGAGACACTAACCAGTCTTTTGCGGCTACCGCGATTTCAGGACCTAAAAAGGCAGAAAAAATTCCGCTTAACATTAATATCGACAACACTGTTGGAATATCTTTATCGTCTTTTATGCTTTCAATTGCAGCAAAGCGCAATTGTTGAATAAACGCTGTGCTTATACCAAACAATAATCCAGAAAATACAAAAAGTTCAAAACTCGAGATTAGTGCTGCCACCATTGCTGTTAGGGTTGCGAGCAAGCCACAACTATAGCCGCTAAAAATAGCAAAGCGTCGCCCTTTGTTTTTTGCGAGCATTGCTGCTGGAATAGCACCACAAGCCACACCTAATATCATTACAGTAACAGGTAACGTAACTAAAGAAGGGTCACTTGCCATACTGGTTGATAAAATTCCACCAATAAAAACAATAACCGGTGAAGCGGCCATGACTAAAGGCTGTGCAATAAATAATAGCCAGATGTTCTTGGGTAGCGTGAAATACCGAGAGAGGAAAAAGGCGCTAAGCATTAATAACGCAAGGGTGATAAATATATTCGATAACATGACGATTCTATAATGATTATTATTCTAAACACATCATAACGTATTATTTTTCGATGAGAGAAATAATTTATGTTGGTTTTATTATTCAAATGATAAACTGCTGTCGCTTTTACACTAAACTCTCCATTCCTAAGGTTGTTATGAAATTTAGCCCGTTAGTTCAAGAATTAATTAATTCACTTAAATGTTTACCTGGCGTTGGCGCTAAATCAGCACAACGTATGGCGTTTCATTTACTTGAACGCAATCGTATTGGTGGGGCTAAATTGGCTGGAACGTTAAAAATAGCGATGGAAAACATTGGGCATTGTTCGCAATGCCGTAATTTCACTGAAGATGAAACCTGTGATATTTGTCTAAACCCGAAGCGACATATTAACGAGCAACTTTGCATTGTTGAAAGTCCAGGGGATGTTATGGCCATTGAGCAAACTGGTGAGTTTCAAGGCAGATACTTTATTTTAATGGGGCACTTATCTCCTCTTGATGGTATTGGTCCTGATGATTTAGGCTTAGATATTTTAGCAACACAGCTTGCGAGTAATCAGTTTAAAGAAGTTATTTTAGCGACAAACCCAACGGTAGAAGGGGAAGCAACCGCTCACTTTATTGCTGAACTGGCTACAAAATACGAAGTGGACATTTCACGTATCGCACATGGCGTCCCCGTTGGTGGCGAGCTGGAGTATGTCGATGGTAATACTTTATCGCACGCATTGTCTGGACGTAAAAACTACTCTACTTAATTTTTTTGTTCTTTTTTAAAAAACAATAATACCGCTAATTACTCATTTTAGGCTGACTAAACGATATTTACGTTAGCCAAATACCAGATTTAAAACGTTTGATTAAAAATTATTTCTTCAAGAAAGTTAAGTTTCCCTTGAAATAATTTCTCCTAACCCCACATGTTATCTATCAACGCGAGCATCATTTTATAAATACTCGCTTAAAAACACCGATAAACCTAGGAAGTATTCCAAATGTCAGAAACAGGCCAAAAAGAAAACCATCAGTTTGCAACAGATAACGCTAAGTTACTCAAACTAATGATCCACTCACTTTACTCAAACAAAGAAATTTTCTTACGTGAGTTAGTATCAAATGCTGCCGATGCTGCTGACAAATTACGCTTTAAAGCGCTTTCAGATGATACTTTATACGAAGGTGATGGCGATTTACGGGTACGTGTAAGTTGTGATAAAGAAAATAATACCGTGACTATTTCTGATAACGGTATTGGCATGACACATGACCAAATCGTTGATCACTTAGGTACTATTGCAAAGTCAGGTACTTCTGAATTTTTCTCACAACTTT
>Ga0209292_1003935_pt1 | contig 16037 bp, 19 predicted proteins | sample GOMGulsemesocosm_2_FD_184634 | JGI IMG/M metagenome (GOLD analysis project Ga0209292, IMG submission 184634) | Methane-oxidizing microbial communities from mesocosms in the Gulf of Mexico - GOM9C Gulf of Mexico (SPAdes) (version 2) | ecosystem: Environmental > Aquatic > Marine > Cold seeps... | reverse complement strand
TACATCCCTAACTAATTCTTCTGTATCAACCCATGCATCAGTAGTAATTTCACCAGCAAGGATAACCATGCCAGTTTTTACCATGGTTTCACAAGCAACTCGTGATTTAGGGTCTTGCGTCAATAACGCATCAACAACAGCATCAGAAATTTGGTCCGCAACTTTGTCAGGATGCCCTTCTGATACTGACTCAGATGTAAAAATAAAATTATCACTCACTATGATTTCCTCATGGCTTAATACTCAATATTCCAAGCAATAATGTTAATTACTTTAACACCACCGCACTTGTTTCATAAAAGCAAAAAGGCCGCATAAGCGACCTTTTAGATATATGGTGGGCCCTCCCAGACTCGAACTGGGGACCTGCCGATTATGAGTCGGATGCTCTAACCAACTGAGCTAAGGGCCCGAAAATTATTTAATTTTCACCATCAAGAAAACAACGTAATTGCTCTGATCTTGAAGGATGTCTTAATTTTCGTAAAGCTTTGGCTTCAATTTGACGAATTCTCTCACGAGTTACATCAAACTGCTTACCTACTTCTTCTAATGTATGGTCAGTATTCATATTAATACCAAAACGCATACGTAAAACTTTTGCCTCTCTTGCTGTTAATCCGCTCAAAACATTCTGAGTCGATTCACAAAGACCGGCTATTGTAGCAGATTCCACAGGAGAAAGAACCTTCCCATCTTCAATAAAATCACCTAAATGTGAATCTTCATCATCACCAATAGGCGTTTCCATAGAAATAGGCTCTTTAGCGATTTTTAACACCTTACGGACTTTATCTTCAGGCATTTCCATGCGTTCAGATAACTCTTCTGGTGTTGCTTCTCTACCTTTTTCTTGCAAAATTTGTCTTGAAATACGATTAAGCTTATTAATCGTTTCAATCATATGCACAGGAATACGAATAGTTCTTGCTTGGTCAGCAATAGACCTTGTAATAGCCTGTCTAATCCACCATGTTGCATAAGTTGAGAATTTATAACCACGACGGTATTCAAATTTATCAACTGCTTTCATCAACCCAATATTACCTTCCTGGATTAAATCTAAGAACTGCAAACCACGATTTGTATATTTTTTAGCAATAGAAATAACCAACCTTAAATTAGCCTCAATCATTTCTTTTTTAGCTCTTCGTGCCTTTGCCTCACCTACTGACAATCGACGATGAATATCTTTTAAACCGCTAACAGCTAAGCCTTGAGCTTTTTCTATGCCAGCCAATTCTTTCTGAGCCTTTCTAATTTCGTCTTCGTTGCTCTTTAATACAGCTGAAAAAGCATGCCCACTCAAGTATGGATCCAACCATTTATTATCTACTTCATTTGAAACAAAGCTTGAAATAAATTCTTTACGAGGCATTTTTGCTTTTCTAACGCAAATATCTAGAATAATCTTTTCTTTACTTCGAACACCAGCAACGACAGGTTTAAACTGCGCTAACATTTTCTTCAAATAAGGAGGCGTCCATTTAAATTCAGTAAAAACCAATGAAAGCTCATCCATAGCCTTTTCAGTCTTCTCGGCACCATAACCATTTTTAGCAACAGAATCTGACGCAAGCTTTAGAGCTTTCTTTAATTCTTCTACTTTTACCTTAACTTCTTCATAAGTTATGCCAGCCTTCACTTCCTCATCGTCATCACTCGACACAGCAGCTGCACCAGCTGTTTTAGGATCAAACTCTGGCTCATTCAAATCTACTAAATCAGAAACTAAATCATTTAATCGAACACTAGGCTCTTCATCTAAAATAGACTCAAAAGCAGAAATAAACGTCTGAACAACGCCTTTTGACCGAGCAAGAGCCTGAACTATATGGCGCTGTCCAGCCTCTATTCTCTTTGCTATTTTCAACTCTTCTTGACGCGTCAATAGCTCTACTGATCCCATTTCACGCATATACATGCGTACTGGATCCGTAGTTCTGCCAAACTCACTATCCACTGATGCAAGCGCGGCAACTTCAGCAGCAGCTTCATCATCATCTGAAGTAACAGCTGTATCAGATGTTAATAACGAATCTGCATCAGGCGCAACTTCATGCACCTGAATACCCATATCAGAGATCATACCAATGATATCTTCAATTTGTTCAGGATCAACAATATCACTAGGCAAATGGTCGTTTACTTCTGCGTAGGTTAAATAACCTTGCGCCTTACCTTTTGCTATTAATTGTTTTATTTGAGATTGTTGTTGTTCTTGATTCATTCTACGCCCACAAAATACATTAAATAGCCAGTCCAGTCGAACAGGAAACTATACCACCAAAAAAGCTTATTAGCCAGATTATATTTATCTTACCAACAATTGCCCCAATAAAACTCTTTCATCATCACTCAAACCAGAAACCTTTTCTTTATTCAACAAAGCATTTAAACGCTCTTCATCCAACTGATGTAACATTAGGTCAACTGCCCCGACAAACTCAGCTTCAACCCCTTTATTAAGGATAAAAAAATCCCAGTTTATAAGAGTGTTAACCACCTTTTCGCTTTGCTTACCTCTAAAATACTCCATCAAAACAGCTGAATTAGCTGGTTTAATCTCTACAATTACTTGCAAAACCTCTTTGAGCACATCCAGCCCCGGGAAATCCATTCCTGACAAATCCAAATCTCGTCGTTCAAAAACATCTATTAAATGAGGATTTTGCAACAAATGCGCCACAACGATTCGAACAGGAGATGCCTTATTAGATACCGCCTGATTCAAAGCCTTTGGCGCCAGCTTTGAATTATCATTAAGCATAGCAGGCTTTTTTAAATCTTCCAGCACCCCAACAGAAGAATCTCTCGACAAACGACTAAACATCATTTCTCGAAAAAAACCTGCAGGAATTTTTTCTATATAAGGCTTGGCCTGAGACATCACTAAAGACTGCCCTTCAACCGTCTGTAGATCAACATCTTTACTGATATACTCAAAGAAATAATCTGATAAGGCTTGAGCACTTTCTATTTCCCCTTCAAAGCCATCAATTCCTTGATCTCTAATTAACGAATCAGGATCCTGCCCTTCTGGCATCATCATAATACGCACTTGCCGCCCATCTTTTAAACAAGGAAAAACCTCTTGTACAGCCTTCCATGCAGCCTTTTGACCTGCTGCATCACCATCAAAACAAAAAATTATCTCAGAAGTAAATCTAAACAACAGGTCTAAATGAGTTTTTGTCGTTGCAGTTCCTAAAGCGGCTACAGAATACGACACTCCAAACTGAGCCAGCGCCAGTACATCCATATAACCTTCAACGACCAAAATACGCTTAGGTTTAGAATTTTTTTCCAAAAGTTCGCTCAAGCCATAAAGCTCCCTACCTTTAGAAAAAACACTGGTTTCAGGTGAGTTTAAATATTTTGGCAATGAATCATCCAAAACCCTAGCACCAAAACCAATAATGCGCTTTCGCTTATCCCTAATTGGAAAAACTAACCGCCCCCGAAAACGGTCATAGCTTCCACCACCCTCTTTACTAACCAACATCCCTGCATCTAAGAGCAATTTATTGTCGAATTTTGAAGCTAATGCATCCCATTTATCCGGCGCATACCCTAAAGAAAATTCTTTAGCTATATCACCACTCAAGCCTCTTTTTTTAAGATATTCTACCGCCACCCGAGCATCAGGATTGTTTCTTAATTGATCAACATAAAAGACTGCAGACTGCTCAAGGACTGAATACAAAGCACTATAATCCTGCTTTTCTCGCTGGTACGACAAAGCCTCTCGAGGCACATCAACACCGACAAATCCAGCAAGATCCTCAATAGCTTCAACAAAATCCAAGTGGCTAAATGCCATCAAAAAGCTGATAGCATTACCTCCCGCACCGCAACCAAAACAGTGATAAAACTGTTTTTTTCGATTAACCGAGAAACTAGGGGTTTTTTCAGAATGAAAAGGGCAACGAGCAACATAGTTACTCCCAGCCTTTTTTAAAGGGACATGCGAATCGACCAGATCAACGATATCGACCCGCACCAATAGATCATCAATAAATTCACGCGGAATTCTGCCAGACATATACGCAGCTCCGCTATTCAGCTTTAATCACTTAAGCGCCAAGCTTAGCCTTAATCACTGAACTTACAACAGACATATCTGCACGCCCTAGCATTTGAGGTCGCAATATACCCATCACCTTCCCCATATCCTTAATAGACTCAGCAGAAGAATCAGATACAGCTTTTACAACCATTTCTTCAATTTCTTCTGATGAAAGCGCTTTCGGCAAAAAGTCTTTAATAACTAAAACTTCTGCTTCTTCAATCTCAGTTAAATCAGACCTTCCAGCCTCATTAAACTGCTTAATTGATTCACGTCTCTGCTTTAACATTTTATCTAGCGTGACGACAATTCGCTCATCATCAAGCTCAATACGTTCGTCAACTTCAATCTGCTTAATAGCAGCCAAAATCATACGAATTATTTTTAAACGCTCCTTGTCTTTGGCTCTCATAGCCACTTTCATATCATCCTTGATACGATCCTTTAATGAACTCATAACAAGCCTTTATTAAAGTTGCGGACGTCCACGACGTAGATTTTTTAATGCATAACGCTCACGAGCCAATTTTTTCAAATGACGTTTAACCGCTGCTGCACCTTTACGTTTACGTTCTGCAGTTGGTTTTTCATAAAATTCACGACGACGAACTTCTGATAAAACACCCGCTTTTTCACATGAACGCTTAAAACGACGAATCGCGATATCAAAAGGCTCGTTTTCTCTTACTTTTACTGATGGCATTATAATGACCTGATTATGTTAAAATATGTTTTTGAGTCATGTGGTATTTACTTTCAGCCACAAAAGACCCTAAAGAACTCTCAATTATACTCATAAATTTGATTTAATCAAAAAACAATGTACATTTTAGGCATAGAATCTTCTTGCGACGAAACTGGAGTCGCTATTTACCACTCAACTAAAGGCTTGATTCACCATAATCTTTACAGCCAAATTGAGATGCATAACGAATATGGCGGAGTGGTACCAGAACTCGCATCACGCGACCATATTCGCAAGCTTGTTCCCTTAATCAAACAAACACTCAAAGAAAGCAACCTTAAACAATCCGATATTGATGGCATTGCATATACTGCTGGCCCAGGGCTTATGGGTGCATTATTAGTAGGTGCCACAACTGCAAAAAGTTTAGCTTGGGCCTGGCAAATCCCTGCTATTGCTGTACACCATATGGAAGGCCACTTACTAGCGCCTATGCTAGAAGAAAATCCACCAGCATTTCCTTTTGTTGCTTTATTAGTTTCAGGTGGTCACACCTTATTAATTCAAGTTGATGATATTGGTCAATACACCCAATTAGGCGAATCTCTTGATGACGCTGCAGGTGAAGCATTCGACAAAACAGCAAAAATGCTTGGTCTTGGCTATCCTGGTGGCCCAAAAGTGTCTAAATTAGCAGAACAAGGAGTTGATCGATTTAAATTTCCACGCCCAATGACTGATAGACCTGGACTGGACTTTAGCTTTAGCGGTTTAAAAACATTCACCATGAATACAATTAATAAAACCGAAAAAACAGACCAAGACAAAGCAGATGTTGCCTATGCTTTTCAAAAAGCAACAGCTGAAACTCTCAGCATAAAATGCAAAAGAGCATTGCAACAAACAGGATTAAAAACCTTAGTAATCGCTGGTGGCGTGAGTGCAAACTCAAAAATACGAGAAGAATTGCTTAAAATGACAAAAAAACAGCAAGCTACGCTATTTTTTCCAAGACTTGAATTTTGTACTGATAATGGAGCAATGATTGCCTATGCCGGCTGCCAACGGTTATTAGCAGGTCAGACAGAAAACCTAGAAATAAACTGTAAACCACGCTGGCCTATTGATAGCCTTATTAGTATTTAAGCAAATCAAATTCTCACGGAACTATGATATTAAAACGGGTAGTCTTCTATACCTCTGTGTAAAAAATCACTTTAATATTAATTGCACAATAAACCCTGACAGCCAATCATGTTCAATTTTTAGCCAGATTACCTAAAGTAGAGACAAGGCATGCTTTGTCTCTACAGTGTGGGGTGCTTAATAGAAGCATTAGCCATCTACCATCAAATTACTTCTCTTCACCTGCAATTAATCTCTGAATATTACTTTTGTGTCGCCACAATAAAACAACAGAAATCAATAAAAACACTGCACTCAAATACATATCACCAACGATATACCATACATATACAGGCGTTAAAACAGCAGCAACCAGTGCTGACAACGAAGAAATTTTACTGATTTTATAAACAACATACCAAGTACCCGAAACCACAAGACCTAATAGCCAATCAACTCCGAGAGTAACTCCAAATGTTGTGGCAACACCTTTCCCTCCCTTAAATCCAAAAAAGATCGGATATAAATGCCCCAAAAAAGCCGCAAAAACCACAGAAGCCAAAATCATTGATTCAACGCCCAATGTCTTTGCAATTAATACAGGAATCAACCCTTTTAGGGCATCCCCCAACAAAGTAATTCCCGCCGCTTTTTTTCCACCAATTCGCATTACATTTGTTGCTCCGGGATTTCCAGAACCATGCTCTCGCGGATCATCCAACCCCATCAATTGACAAACAATAATCGCACTTGATATCGAACCAATCAAATAAGCTGCAGGCACTAATAACCATTCAATCATCACTTTCCCTCTTAATCAAAACTTGCACACTAGATATATTTCCCTGATATTATACTTTCTTAATTTACAACTACACTCGCAAAACAGACAATTTTGCTAATAGCAACAATAAGCGAGTGAAGTATAATACATTCAAACAAACTATTTTAACTGGAAACCCAGATGGACATCATTTTTTTAGGCGGACTTGAAGCATCAACAATTATAGGCATCTATGATTGGGAAAGAGAAACAAAACAAACTCTTGTGCTAGACATTGAAATGGCTTTTGATATTAAAAAGGCTGCTGAAACCGATGATATTCAATACACACTGGATTACAAAACTGTTTCTGAACGCGTTGTTTCTTTTGTTGAGCAAAGCGAATTTTATTTGGTCGAAAAATTAATTGAAGAAATCGCCAACACTTTACTAACTGAATTTAACACTCCTTGGGTTAAAATCACTTTAAACAAACGCGGCGCCATTAGTCGCGCTAAAGATGTTGGCATCATCATTGAACGAGGCGAAAAATAACTTATGCCTATCGGTTTTATTAGTATTGGTAGCAATATAGACAAAGATATTCATATCCCTTCTAGTATTGCAGCACTACAAAAACAATTTGGGGAAATAACTCTTTCCAGCTTTTATGAAACCGAAGCCGTTGGCTTTGAAGGTGACGAGTTTATTAACTTAATTGTCCAGTTTAGCTCTGAGCTTGATGCAAAAAATGTTGCAAAACTTCTTAGACAAATTGAACTTGAACATGGAAGAACGCGTGATAGCAGAAAATATGCAGCTAGAACTTTAGATTTAGACCTAGTGCTATATGGTGACTTGATACTTAGCGACGGAAGATTACAAATTCCACGTGATGAAATTGAACGCTATGCTTTTGTTCTAGAACCTTTAGCTGAAATTGCAGCTGACTTGCTGCACCCTGTAAGCAAAAAAAGTTATGCTCAATTATGGGAAGAGTATGACAAAAGCAATTTAAAACAAATAAAAATTCCAGCTGTTAATTTAAAATAACTAGCACTACCCTTAACAGAATAAGGTTCGCCCACCATCAACAGTGATGATTTGCCCTGTAATATAAGGCGACTCATCAACTAGAAATCTCACTGCTTTTGCTATATCACTGGGACTTCCTGTCTTTTTTAAAGCGACTCGCTGTATTATTTCTGATTTTTGTTGCTCAGACATTTCAGCCTCAGGCCACAAAACAGCACCTGGCGATACTGCATTTACTCGTATATCTGGACCTAATTCTTTAGCTAAAACCTTGGTCATTGCTGCCAAGCCGGCTTTAGCTATGCTATAAACAGGATAACCTTTTAAGCCTCGTTCAGCATGAATATCGATAATATTAACAATACAACCCTGCTTTTCTGCCAATAACTCAGAAAATTTTTGTGATAAAAAAAAGGGAGCCTTTAAATTACTACCTAACAACTCATCCCAATCCTGCTCAGTAACACTCCCAACTTGTTGTGGATAAAATGCAGAGGCATTGTTAATCAATACATCAAGACCGCCCCATGTTGATTTAATATCCTCGACTAACAAAGATATCTCATCAATTTTTAATAAGTCAGCTTGTACAATTTTGACAGAATCAGCCCTTATAGTATTTAATTCCTCAGACAACTGTAGAGCTTCTTTCTTTGATGTGCGATAGTGCAAAAAAATATTACACCCCTCTTGATGCAACATACGAGCACACTCGGCACCTATTCGCCTTGCCGCCCCTGTAATTAAAACATTTTTATTCACAAAGACTCTTCGCTCTTCCGAACAAACAAACGCGAGAACAACAACCCAGATTCAAATAACAACCAAATAGGTACTGCTAATAAAGTTTGGGAAATTGCATCGGGGGGTGTTAAAAACATACCAAGAATAAAAGCACCCACAATCACATAAGGGCGTTTTTCTGACAAACTTGCCGGGGTCGATATACCCGTCCAAACAAGAATAATCGTTATAATCGGTACTTCAAACGACAAACCAAAGGCAAAAAATAAAGTTAGTACAAAATCTAAATACTTTGCTATATCCGTCATAACTGCCACCCCCTCAGGAGCTGCTGCCGTTAAAAAACCAAAAACCAAGGGGAAAACAACAAAATAGGCAAAAGCCACCCCCATGTAAAACAACCCAGTACTAGCGACTATTAAGGGTAAAACCATTCTTTTCTCATGACTATATAGCCCAGGTGCAACAAAGGCCCAAAAATGATAGAGAATAACAGGAACTGAAACAAATATTGAAGCAACAAGTGCCAACTTAAACGGGGTGAAAAACGGGGATGCAACATCTGTTGCAATCATAGTGCTATTTTCGGGCATATGCTGAAGCAATGGCCCAGATAAAAAGGTATAAATTTCGTTTGCAAAAGGGGCTGCACATAAAAATACTACAACAACAAATGCAACAACTCGCTTTAGGCGACCACTTAATTCAACTAAATGACTAACAAAAGGCTGTTCATCTGTGGCAGGATCACTTTGGCTCATCAGTTTCTTTTACTTCTTCAGATAATGATTTTATTGATGAAGTCACTTCTTTAACCGTATTAGAACTTTCTTCAAGTACATTTTTAAATTCTTCTATGCCAGACTGCTCTTTAAATATTTGACGCATCTCTTCAGCTTGTAGCTCTTCTTTTATTTCTGCTTTTACTGATGCAACTATATTTCTAGTTTTACCTACCCAAAAACCTGCAAGCCTTGCCGCTGCAGGCAGTTTTTCTGGTCCAATAACAAGCAAGCTAACAAGCCCTATCAAACAAAGCTCCCAGAAACCGACATCAAACATATTATTTTTCTGACTTTTCTTGTTGCTTAGAACTCACTTCAGCATCGATAGTATTACCTTCTTCCTCAGCAATATTTTTATCTTCACTTCCATCTTTTACTGCCGATTTAAAGCCTTTAATCGCGCCACCTAAATCACCACCTAAATTACGTAGACGTTTAGTACCAAATAATACGACAACTATCACTAGGATAATTAATAACTGAGTTACACTAATACCCATTTCTTTCTCCAATCCTAATTTATGACAAACTACTTACTGCGTTGAGCTTTTTCTTCCAAACCTGACAAGCCAAAACGACGTTGCAATTCTTTCAATACATCTTCTGGACCTAAACCTTGATCGGCCAACATCACCATAGAATGAAACCATAAATCAGCCGTTTCATAAACAATCTGTTCTTTATCGCCACCTTTAGCGGCAATCACTGTCTCAGTAGCTTCTTCACCCACTTTTTTAAGGATATGGTCTAAGCCTTTTGCATATAGACTAGCAACATAAGACTTATCTGCTGGCTCTTGTTTACGTTGCTCTAATATATCTGCTAATTGCTGTAAAACATCACTCATTTTTTATCTCTAATATTTCGTAGGTTGGATAAGCGATAGCGTAATCCGACATTTATAGGGGTCTGCATTAATTAATATCTGACAATCAAAATTAATAGTAGATTTTTATAAGCTATTTGTACATTTGCTTTGGGTCTTTTAAAACAGCTTCTTTTGTTTGCCACTGCCCATCAACCAAACTTCGGTAAAAACAACTTTCTCGCCCAGTATGACAAGCAATTCCACCTTGTTGTTCAATTTTAAGCAAAATAACATCTTCATCACAATCTAACTGAATATCAATTATTCTTTGCTGATTACCCGATTCTTCACCTTTGCGCCATAATCTCTGACGAGAGCGGGACCAGTACACAGCATAACCATTTTCAACCGTTAGCTTTAAGGACTCTCGATTCATCCAGGCAAACATCACAACACGATCTGAATCTGCCATTTGTGCAATAACAGGAACCAAGCCCTCTTCTGTCCACCTGATTTCATCCAACCAAGCTTCAGACATTACAATCGCACCTCAATTCCACGCGACTGCATTTTTAATTTAGCTTCTTCAATCGTATATTCTGCAAAATGAAAAATACTAGCAGCTAAAACTGCATCGGCTTTGCCTTCGATAACGCCATCAGCCAGATGATCTAAATTACCCACACCACCTGATGCGATAACTGGAACAATAACAGCTTCACTGATTGCTCTTGTTAATTCTAAATCAAAGCCTATACGCGTACCATCACGATCCATACTGGTTAACAAGATTTCACCTGCGCCAAAATCAACCATTTTGATAGCCCATTCGACAGCATCAATACCTGTTGGCTTACGACCACCATGGGTAAAAATTTCCCATCGATTAGGTTCATTTTCTGCGCTAACTTTCTTTGCATCAATAGCAACAACAATACATTGCGATCCAAATTTTTCGGCGGCTTCCCTAACAAACTCAGGTCTAAATACTGCCGCACTATTAATACCGACTTTATCTGCACCAGCATTTAACATACGACGAATATCATCTAGCTCTCTAATACCGCCACCCACAGTCAGCGGAATAAAAACCTCACTCGCCACTTGCTCAACCACATGAACGATAGTATCTCTATTATCACTGGTTGCGGTAATATCTAAAAAAGTGATTTCATCAGCACCTTCTCGATCATAGCGCCTAGCCACTTCGACAGGATCACCCGCATCACGAATATCAACAAATTTAACGCCTTTTACTACGCGGCCATTATCAACATCTAGACAAGGAATTATTCGTTTAGCTAAGCCCATAATTTATTCGTATGTTTGTGAGATTTTTTCAGCTTCAACAAAATCAAGCGTACCTTCATAAATAGCACGCCCAGTAATTGCCCCCATAATGCCATCAGCAGCCACTTTGCCTAAGCCATGAATATCATCCATATTGGTGATACCTCCTGATGCGATTACTGGAATACTGATTGCACGAGCCAATTTAGCGGTTGCTTCAACATTGACACCTTTCATCATGCCATCTCGGGCAATATCGGTATAAATAATAGCAACAACACCATTTGCTTCAAACTCTTTAGCTAGCTCAGTTGCATTCTTATCTGAAACGGTTGCCCAACCATCAATAGCAACCATACCGTCTTTTGCATCTAAACCGACAATCACATGACCTTCAAATTTTTGCGCCATTTCACGTACAAAATCAGGATCACTCACTGCTTTTGAGCCAATAATGACATATTGCACACCAGCATCTAAATAGCCTTGAATAGTTTCTTCATCACGAATACCACCACCAATTTGCACTGGAACTTCTGGATAAGCTTCTACAATAGCTTTAATAATCCCTGCATTTTTAGGTTTCCCAGCAAAAGCGCCATCCAAATCAACTAAATGAATACGTCTTGCGCCTTGTTCCACCCACTTTCCAGCAACCGCAACAGGGTCATCTGAAAATACAGTATTATCTTCCATGCGTCCTTGACGTAAACGAACACATTTTCCTTCTTTTAAATCAATTGCAGGTATTAGCAACATTTTCTATTTCTCGATAGTTAAATCAGTTTAGTTCATAGGATTTGAAGCCTAGAACTGTATTTTCATTTTCACACAAAGTCACTGTGACACAGAGGGAGAGCCTTTTTCGCATTTGGGGCGCTGGCTTTAGCCTGCTGATTTCGGTAATAGTGCAGGCTAAAGCCAGCGCCCCATTTTTATCTGAGTATTAGTATTTTGTGTTAATTATTCTTTAGACCTTTCCATCCCACGACAAAAAATTCTTAAGCAATTGCAAACCTACAGTCTGACTCTTTTCTGGGTGAAACTGTACAGCAAAAACATTATCTTTTGCTAAAGCGCTGGTAAAGCTTTGAGGATAATCAGTCGATGCAATGGTATCAATCTCATTATTTGGCTTAACAAAATAGCTATGTACAAAATAAAAACGGCTATTTTGTGGAATACCTTCCCATAAAGGGTGCTGCTTTTGCTTAACTTGATTCCACCCCATATGAGGAATTTTTAAGCGTTCACCTTTAGCATCAAGTAAATCTTTAGGGAAATGCTTAACATGACCTTGAAATACATCCAAACAAGCTGTTTGATCATTTTCTTCGCTATCTGTTAACAAAGCTTGCATACCAAGACAAATACCTAAAAAAGGTTTTGTTTTTGCAACATCTTTGATAACAGCTGATAGACCAGAGTCATCTAGAGCAAGCATACAATCTCGTATTGCTCCAACTCCAGGAAATAAAATTCGATCTGCTTGCTGAATAGATGCCGCGTCTGACACTATTTGAACATCAACTTCGGGTGCAGCATGCTGCAACGCCTTTTCAATGGAATGAAGATTTCCCATTCCGTAATCAATAACTGCTACTGATGACATAGATATTAAAAAAAGGTAATAGTAAAAGTTAAAAGGCTAATTAAAGCGAGCCTTTAGTCGATGGCATAATTCCAGCCATTCTTGGATCAGCTGTTATCGCCATTCTTATAGCCCTACCTAGCGCTTTAAAAACAGTTTCAGCAATATGATGTGCATTTCTACCTTTAAGGTTATCTATATGCAATGAAACACCCGCGTGATTAACAAAGCCTTGAAAAAACTCACGAAACAAATCAACATCAAATGAACCGATCATTCCTCGGTGATAATCCACTTCGTAAAACAAACCAGGCCTACCTGAAAAATCAACGACAACGCGGGATAAGGCTTCATCTAAAGGCACATAAGAATGACCATAACGGACAATACCTTTTTTATCACCCAAAGCTTTCGCAAAAGCTTGGCCTAAAGTAATACCGATATCTTCTACTGTATGATGAGCATCAATGTCTAAATCACCTTTTGCATCAATATTCATATCAATCAGCCCATGCCTAGCGACTTGATCGAGCATATGATCTAAAAAAGGAACGCCCGTTAGGAATTTAGCTTCGCCAGTGCCATCTAAATTTATTTCGATTTTAATTTGTGTTTCAAGCGTATTTCGCTCGACTTTTGCAGTGCGCTGACTCATTACTAACCTGATTACATTTGAATTGAGGCTATTTTACTATAATTTTAGGATAAAACTAATCTAAAGTTATCCCCAACACAAAGATATAAGCAGTTTGCTTTCAACTATTATCACTTCAAAAAAAACCATAGCTTACAAATAGTCATTAGCACCCTACAGAATTTTCATCATTAACTGACTTACTTTTAAGCCAATATTTGGCAAAATAGCACTATCGCTGAACAGAAGACGGAATTTAATGGACTTATCAACAGGACGTTGCCAAGGACGGATGTAACAAATGCCAACTAAGCGATTAACAAAGCCTCAAGATTTAAAACCTTGAGGCTTTTTTATTTCAAATTAAGCTCTAGACGCTCTTTTTCTTTCATTTTCGGTTAATAGAATTTTACGTAAGCGAATCGATTCAGGCGTAACTTCCACCAACTCATCATCACTAATAAATTCTAATGCTTGCTCTAAAGTCATTTTCTGAATTTTAGCACACGTTAAACTCTCATCTGTTCCTGAAGCACGTACGTTAGTTAAAGGCTTAGGCTTAGTCGGGTTTACCACTAAATCGTTAGTACGTGAATGAATACCCACCAACATACCTTCATAAATTTCATCACCATTTACTACTAGCAGCTCTCCACGTGCTTGCAATGGATATAAAGAGTAATCAACCGCTTTACCTTTTGACATTGAAATAAGCACACCACGAATACGTGAGCCAACACTACCTTCTTTTAAAGGACCGTAATGATCAAATACGTGATAAAACAAGCCAGAACCCGATGTCGCTGTTAAGAATTCTGTTTGAAAACCTAATAAGCCACGTGAAGGAACAATATACTCTAAACGAATACGCCCTTTACCATCTGGAACCATGTCTTTTAGATCACCTTTACGGTCACCTAGTTTTTCCATGATAGTACCTTGATGCTCTTCTTCAACCTCAATAGTTACATATTCAAAAGGTTCAGACTTTACACCATCAATTTCTTTGATAATAACTTCAGGACGAGAAACGCCCATTTCAAAGCCTTCTCTACGCATATTTTCAATCAAAACTGAAAGATGCAACTCACCACGACCAGATACTCTGAATTTATCAGGATCATCTGTGGTGTCAACACGTAGCGCAACGTTATGCTGTAGCTCTTTTTCTAAGCGATCAAAAATTTGGCGTGTGGTAATAAACTTACCTTCTTTACCTGCAAACGGAGAGTTATTAACTTGAAAAGTCATACTAACCGTTGGCTCATCAATAGACAATGCAGGTAATGCGTCTACATTATCAGGGTCACACAATGTTTCTGATATTTGTAGCTTTTCAATTCCACAGAAAGCAATAATATCGCCAGCTTGAGCCTCCTCAATTTCGACACGCTCTAAACCATTAAAACCATAAAGCTTTAACATGCGTCCGTTACGTGTATTTCCTTCAGCATCAACCAATGTTAATGGCATATTACGTTTTACAGAACCACGCTGAATACGCCCAACACCAATAACACCCACATAAGAATTGTAATCAAGACTGATTACTTGCATTTGGAAAGGTGCATCAATATCAACTTTAGGTGACTCTACTTTATCAACAACTGTTTCAAATAAAGGTGTCATATCACCGCCAGAAACATCAGCCTCTAATCCTGCATATCCATTAATAGCAGAAGCGTAAATAATAGGAAAATCTAATTGCTCATCAGTTGCCCCCAAGTTATCAAACAAATCAAATGTTTGATCAACAACCCAATCAGGACGCGAACCAGGACGGTCAATTTTATTAATAACAACGATAGGCTTCAAACCCAAAGCAAAAGCTTTTTGAGTAACAAAGCGTGTTTGAGGCATTGGGCCATCAACCGCATCAACTAATAATAAAACAGAATCCACCATCGACAATACACGCTCTACTTCTCCACCGAAGTCAGCATGCCCTGGTGTATCCACAATATTAATGTGATAGCCATTCCAGTCAATAGCAGTATTTTTTGCCAGAATAGTAATTCCACGTTCTTTCTCAAGATCGTTAGAATCCATCATTCTTTCGCCTAATTGCTCATGCTCTGAGAAAGTACCAGACTGTTCTAATAATTTATCAACCAGAGTTGTTTTACCGTGATCAACGTGAGCAATAATTGCTATATTTCTTAATTTTTCTATCACTTTATATTTTACTGTTTAGTTTATGTTTGTTTTTATACGCTAGCTTTAGCCCTTCAATCGCCCATTTAATTTAACGATAAAGCCTAAAACACTCCGTATAGCTTAATTTTGACCCAGAACCTTAAAGGTTCTAAGATTAACTTAAATCTTTATCCTTGCACCCAAGGAAGACCGTGAAACCTCCAGCCATCAATATTACCTCGATGCTTCTCATCATCCAAAGCACCTTCAAAACCTTCTACTATATTGATTAACTTCTCAAACCCAGCTTCTTCCAAGGCCTTTGCAGCAGCAACTGAGCGCACACCACTTCTACATAAAAGTAATACAGGC
>Ga0209292_1003934_pt1 | contig 16039 bp, 17 predicted proteins | sample GOMGulsemesocosm_2_FD_184634 | JGI IMG/M metagenome (GOLD analysis project Ga0209292, IMG submission 184634) | Methane-oxidizing microbial communities from mesocosms in the Gulf of Mexico - GOM9C Gulf of Mexico (SPAdes) (version 2) | ecosystem: Environmental > Aquatic > Marine > Cold seeps... | reverse complement strand
TGAATATTACCTTTGAAGGCTTTAACGAGCACAATATCGAGCCGATTTACCAGATAGAAACTCTGGCTCAGTCGCATCCTATGTCGAAAAAAATCATGTTGTCTTGCCTTGGCAAGCGTTACTTTAACAGCGCTATTTTTGTTGATGGCGTGGTCGCGGGTTTTTACATTGGTGAGTTTGTGATGGATGAATCATCGTTAATCGAAATTTGCATCGCGCCCGATTTCCAAGGCCAAGGGCTGGGCCGACAATTACTGCAGCATTACATCGCGCAGGCGAAAAACAAAGGCGCAGACAGTTGCTGGCTTGAAGTACGTGCATCAAATTTAAATGCCCGTAAGTTATATCAGGCGCTCGATTTTAATGAAGTCGATTGTCGAGTTAACTACTACCCGACCGAAAAGGGTCATGAAGATGCAATTATCATGAGTCACTTTATGGGTTTTTGTTAATCTGTTAATCAAAAAAGCCAACCTCGCTGGGCGATGTTGGCTTAAAGATCTTTGATTAAAATACACCGAGTAAAATGCTTAGTTACTCACTGGTATTTCAACTGTTAATGGCGGTTTATCAACGGCAAAACCTGCGGCATGGAAATGACCGCCACCCCCAAACTGTTGCGCAATAGCTGAAACGTCAATGCCATCTTTAGCCGAGCGCAGTGAGAAAATTCGCTTGTCGGTGGTTTCAAAGTACAGCGCGGCAAAAGGATGCCCTTGGGCCAGTTGTTCGCCAATTTCACTGATTAAATGCGTCGCATTAATACAGGGCACGGTATAACCCGCTATTTCGGTGAGGCAAGCTTTGCCACCCTTGGTTGCTTTGTCGATTTGCTGTTGCTGGTATAACACAATCGCATTACCTTGGTCGATTAAGCTGCTGATCTTGCTGTCTTCAAGGTAAGGTTGCCACTGTTCAAACTGTTTAGGCAAGGTGCTAAGCGCGGCAGACACTGCTTTGCTGTCGGGTAATTGCCACTGCCATAAATCACGATCTTGAATATAGGCCAATAATTTTGGTAGGGCTTGGTCGCCTAATAGGGTATGCCAGGTCAGTACCGCGCCAGATTGTGTCATGTCGAACACGCAATTGTCCAAACCGGCTAATTGTTCTTGCGCCGTTTTATGGTGGTCAATTACCTTAAGTGATAATGCCTGTTCGGTTAGCGCTAATAAGATATCGCGTGAATAAGAGAAATCAACAATCAATACATGTTTGTCAGTGACCTCTGGCGGCGTATCACCGTGTTGAGCGGCGACAAAGTCACAGGGGTAACCTTGCTGTTCACAGTATATTTTAACGGCTAACGCCGCGCCAAAACCGTCGGCACAGTTTTTGTGATAAATACATAAAAAATTCATTAGCTTAATATTTCCTTGACCCGACCAACGGCACCATTGGTTAGTCGAACTTTGATGCCGTGCGGGTGATTAGCTGATTTGGTCAGTAAATCTTTAACGGTGCCTTGGGTTAATTTACCACTGCGTTGATCTTGTTTTAATACAATAGCAACGTCGAGGCCTGGGCTGATATCTGCGCGGTTGGTACCTGTCATGGGCTTCTCTTTGTTAGGTGTTGACTGTAGGCTTAAACCGAGTCGTTTTTGTCACTTGATTGCTGAGTTTGCTCAGGTTTAGTTGACGGGTCTTTTTGCTCTTGCTCTTTTTTTTGCTGTTGTTCAAAGTGCTGCTTAACACTGGGCGGTATTTTTACTTTATTGGCGTATCTTAGCAATGCCAGATTCGAGCCGATAACGCCAAAGACCAGCCCTACAATCAGGATAATTTCAAACGTATTCATCGCGGTAATCCTTAGCTATTCGAACCGTCACTCACTAATGATGCGTGCTTAGTCAGGTTGGTCGATATTAATCACTTAGCTGCTACGCAGCATAAGTGCTGATCTTACCATAATTTCACTCAGTTGGTTGCCAGCCTGTATTGATAGGCTTTACTAATAGAGTTAGATGACAGACTGTCGTGATTAGCATTAGCCATAGAGCAAGGTGACAAATATGCTAAGGCTCAATGACTACGCCGCCAAGATCTCGGTGATAGGGTTGATAGATGCCAGTGCTTAGAATCTTGTGTTTAGAGTAGAGTGCCTAGAGTAGAGTGCTTAGAGTCGAGTGCTTAGCATTAAATATTTTGAATTCAAAGGCTAGAAGCCAGTGCAATTAAAAGTAATTCACACTGGCCTCGCCGCTGCTATTAATCAAGCAATAACTTTTCAAGTAACCGCTGATAAACATCGGTCAATAACTCAAGATCGCGGTATTTTACGCATTCATTAACTTGATGAATAGTTGCATTAACCGGACCTAATTCGACCAGCTGCGCGCCCGTTGGCGCAATAAAACGGCCGTCAGAAGTACCACCAGTGGTTTGTGGATCAGTATCTAAACCCGTGATTTCTTTAATAGATTCTTTAACGCTAGCCAGTAATTGACCGTGACCGGTGATAAAGGGCAGGCCATTAAACGTCCAGTCAAGCTGGTAGGTTAGTTCGTGGTTATCAAGCAGCTTGGTGACGCGCTCAATTATCTGCTCGGCGGTTAATTGCGTTGAGTAGCGTAAATTAAATTGCACTTCAACGTCGCCAGGAATGACATTGCCAGCCCCGGTACCACCATTAATGTTTGATATTTGAAAGCTAGTCGGTGGGAAAAATTCATTGCCTTGATCCCACTCCATTTGATGCAACTCGGTCAGTGCCGCCGATACATCATGAATAGGATTTTTGGCTAAATGTGGGTACGCGACATGACCTTGCTTGCCAATCACCTTGAGGTGACCGGTTAACGAACCACGGCGACCATTTTTAACGATATCACCCAGTTCGGCGGTTGAGCTTGGCTCACCGACAATACAATATTTAATTTTTTCGTTACGCGCTTCTAAGGTATCAATAACCCGAGTGGTGCCATTAATGAAAGGACCTTCTTCATCGCTGGTAATTAAAAAAGCAATTGAGCCATTGTGGTGCGGGTGCTCGGTAACAAAGCGTTCGGTCGCAATAATCATGGCGGCTAGGCTGCCTTTCATGTCGGCTGCGCCGCGGCCATGTAACATACCGTTGATTAGTTTGGGTTCAAACGGCGGGTTATCCCATAAGCTCTCATCGCCTACTGGCACCACGTCGGTATGGCCTGCAAAACAAAATAACGGCCCATTCGTACCGCGGCGTGCCCACATGTTAGTGGTGTCTTCAAAGACCATCGACTCAATATTAAAGCCTAACGCCGACAGATGCGACGCCATTAATTCCTGACAGCCGCCATCACGCGGGGTGATTGAATGGCGGCTCAGTAAATCACAGGCCAGTTCGAATAGTTTTGGATCTGTTATTTCGTTATTCACAGTCGCACCTTACAGGTTAAAGAATTGCTGATATTGCTCAGCTTTAAAGCCAAGTAAACTACTCGTATCAGTGACCAGTAAAGGTCGTTTTATTAGCGTTGGCGTCTCTAAAAATAACGCCGCTAGGCTCTCGTTGTCGAGCGTGTTTTTTTGATCTTCTGTTAAGGCGCGAAAACTGGTGCTGCGCTTATTTAACATCAGTTGTGGATCGGTTTGCTCCATTAACTGTGCAAGTAAGCTTGGCGACAAGCCGTCTTTGCGGTAATCATGGAAACGGTATTCAACCTTGTTATTGTCGAGCCACTTCAAGGCTTTTTTAATTGTGTCGCAGTTTTTAATGCCGTAAATAGTCGTGCTCATGATGTTTCCTTTATTGGTGCTTTTATCACTAAGGTTAAGATGGGGTCTTCACCAGCGCGTTTGATCCCGAATTTAGGCACCATTTTTAGGGCGCCTTTGCTGATTAAGGTGACGACATTGAGTGATAATAATTGTTTTTTTAGTTTTAAGGTGTCGAGTTCAATCAAAACCTGACCTTGGCTAACCTGATCACCACATTGTATTTTTTTGACATAACCTAGGCCATGACCGCTTAGGCCGTCATAACCAATAACCAGGGTGATAACAACACCGTATTTATGGGTGATGGTGAGCTGGTGGCCAGTAGCAGCGATGCTAGTTACCGTGCCATCGCAAGGGGCAACAACTCTGCTGCCAACCGGTTCGATGACCACACCAACACCTAATAGGCCTTGACTGATTAAAGGGTCGGCGGCGGCGGATAAGGCTACAGCAGTGCCGCTGATCGGCGCGACTAACGCGAAGGATTTTAACTTGGCGACGGCAGCTTTATTCATGGTTGAGATATCAACTTATTGCACGCAAGGTTTTCGATTTTATAATTGTCATTAGCGGCGAGCGTGCTAATAGCTTGAGCGAGCTGATCACTTTTCACCAAGATATAATCGGTGTCAAAGGTCGACAAACTAAAAATACTGATATTAACCTGTGCCAATAGCGATGAAATGCCAGCAATAATACCGGTCAATGAAAAGTCGAGCGGACCCGCAACTTTTAAAGCGCGCCAATTGGGTTCATTGGTTTGACTGGCCAGTGGTAAGTCAGAATTCACCACCACAGAAAGCTCTTCGTCAGTGCGACCGATAAAGTAAAATTGCTGCGAAAAAATTGAGCTTGGCGGGGTGGTGTCAGGCGCAAAACGATGAATAGTAAAACATTGAGGTAAAACGACCAATGTCAGTTTTGGCATGACGCTAACTCCTAAAACAGCTCGCAAATAATAGTACCAACGAGTGTACTGACCACGCGTCCATAATGCCAGCGCCTAAACAAAAAAGAGGATAAGTATCAACTTATCCTCTTTTGAAGTCACTGTGCTACTGAAAGCATGTTAGGGCAATTATGCGCCTTCTTGCTCAGTAAATATCCCAGCGAATAATGCTGTTGATAAGTAACGCTCACCTGAACTTGGTAAAATAGTAACGATAGTTTTACCTTGATACTCAGGCAATGCGGCAATGCGGTTTGCTGCAACAACGGCTGCACCAGATGAAATACCGGCTAAAATACCTTCTTCGTCCATTAAACGACGCGCCATTTCAATCGCTTCTTCGTTGCTAACTTGCTCAACAAGGTCAACAAGATCTAAATCAAGGTTGCCAGGAATGAAACCAGCACCGATACCTTGAATTTTATGTGGCCCTGGCGTTAGATCTAGACCCGCTTTAGCTTGGGTAATTACAGGTGAGCTAACTGGTTCAACGGCAACTGAGATAATCGCTTTGCCTTGAGTCTCTTTAATGTAACGACTAACACCAGTGATAGTACCACCAGTACCAACGCCAGCAACAAACACGTCGATTTCGCCGTCAGTGTCGTTCCAAATTTCAGGACCCGTGGTTTTTTCGTGAATCTCTGGGTTAGCAGGATTGTCAAACTGCTGTAGTAGCAGGTACTTTTCAGGGTTTGAATCGCGAATTTGCTGAGCTTTGGCGATTGCGCCACCCATGCCTTTTGCGCCTTCAGTAAGTACTAGCGTAGCGCCAAGTGCTTTTAGCAATTGACGACGCTCAATACTCATGGTTTCAGGCATGGTTAGGGTTAGTTTGTAACCTTTAGACGCTGCAACGAACGCTAACGCAATACCGGTGTTACCACTGGTTGGTTCAATGAGCTCTTTGTCTTTGGTTAATGTGCCTTTTTTCTCAGCGTCCCAAATCATGTTAGCGCCGATACGACACTTAACACTAAAACTTGGGTTACGGCTTTCAACTTTAGCAATGACATTACCGTTTGATACTTTATTAAGACGAACAAGTGGAGTGTTGCCAATTGTTAACGAATTGTCTTGTGCGATGTTAGCCATGACTGTTCCTTATAAATTGTAGATGTGAGGTAGGCATTATTTGCCGAATTATAATAAGAATAAAGTAACTGGCACGGAAGTGAAATGACTTTTTGTTATAACGTTATGTAATAAAAAACTATCCTCTTATTCCTTTTATGCTGGAACCCTGACCCGGTAATTATGATAGTGTTAAACACCTGTTTAAGTGTAACCAAGAAAAGACTATGCCAACGACTACTATTTCCGCAAATACCGAGTCATTTACCAGTAGCGATACCTATGTGGTCAGTGATGAATTAAAGCTAGCTGTTGAAGCGGCTATTACTCTTGAACGACCATTATTAATCAAAGGCGAGCCCGGCACTGGTAAAACAATGCTGGCTGAAGAATTAGCCGCAGCGCTAGGCGCACCGTTAATTCAATGGCATATTAAGTCGACCACCAAAGCCCAGCAAGGCTTGTATGAGTACGATGCCGTGTCGCGCTTACGTGACTCACAACTTGGCGATGAACGGGTGACCGACATTGGTAATTACATTGTGAAAGGTAAAATGTGGCAAGCGTTTACCAGTGAGGTACGACCTATTTTATTGATTGATGAAATCGATAAAGCGGACATCGAATTCCCTAACGACTTATTGCTTGAGCTCGACAAAATGGAATTTTTTGTTTACGAAACCCAGCAAACCATCAAAGCTGTTCAGCGTCCGATTGTAATTATTACCTCGAACAATGAAAAAGAATTGCCTGACGCATTTTTACGCCGCTGTTTTTTTCATTACATTAAATTTCCAGATGCCGCTGAAATGGCAAAAATTGTTGATGTTCATTTTCCTAACATTAAACCTAAATTGCTGGAGCAGGCGCTGACGAGTTTCTTTGAATTGCGTGACTTAAATGGCATTAAAAAGAAACCATCAACCTCAGAATTGCTTGATTGGTTAAAGTTGCTCGTTGCTGAAGATATTGCGCCTGAAGTATTACAAGGCTCGAATGATAAGGCGATGATGCCTCTTTATGGTGCTTTATTGAAAAATGAGCAAGATTTGCATTTGTTTGAAAAGTTAGCCTTTATCGCCCGCAGAAAATAGGCTGAGTCATGTTAATTGATTTCTTTTTTACCCTGCGAAAATATCAGCTTAAAGTGAGCTTGCGTGAATTACTCGATTTAATCGGGGCGTTAGAGCGACAAGTGATTTTTGCTGACATTGATAAATTTTATCAGCTTAGCCGGATCATCATGATTAAAGATGAGTCGCAATACGATAAATTTGATCGCGCGTTTGCTGATTATTTTAAAGGCGTGAGCAGCGTTGATTTATTTAGTAAAGACATTCCCGATGATTGGTTACGTAAAGAACTCGAAAAAGTGTTATCCGCACAAGAAAAAGAGCAGCTTAAAGCACTGGGCTCGTTAGACGAATTGCTCGACACCTTGCAGCAGCGGCTAAAAGAGCAACAAAAACGTCATCAAGGCGGTAATAAATGGGTTGGAACTGGCGGTACTTCACCTTTTGGTGCTTATGGTTATAACCCACAAGGGGTACGCATTGGCCAGCAAGGCAATCGTAATAACCGCGCAGCTAAGGTGTGGGACAAGCGCGAGTTTGCCAATTTAAGTGATCAGCAGTTGCTTGGGGCGCGTAATATGCAAGTGGCATTACGACGACTACGCAAGTTTGCCCGTAGCGGCGCTGCCGACATTTTAGATTTGGACAATACGATTAAAGCGACGGCGAATAATGCGGGTTATTTAGATTTAAAAATGGTGCCAGAGCGCCATAACGCGGTTAAGGTCTTGATGTTTTTTGATGTTGGCGGCTCAATGGACCCTTATATTGCCCAAGTTGAGCAGCTTTTTTCAGCCGCCAGTGGTGAATTTAAACATCTTGAGTATTTTTATTTTCACAACTGCGTGTATGAAAGCGTGTGGCAAGATAATCAGCGCCGCGGGGTCGATCGTAAAGAAGTGTGGGATATTATCCGTACCTACGATAAAGACTATAAGGTTATTTTTATTGGCGATGCCTCGATGGGGCCTTATGAAATAACGTACCCGGGGGGCAGTGTCGAGCACTGGAATGAAGAGTCTGGTCAGCAGTGGATATCTCGCCTAACCGATCACTTTGAGCGCGTCATTTGGTTAAACCCAATTAACGAGGAACATTGGCGTTATACCCTCAGTATCGATTATATTAAGCAATTGATGCAGCAGCAAATGTTCCCGATGACAGTGACCGGACTCGAGCAGGCAATTAAAGCTCTGCAATAACCGTTATCATCATGTATGGTGTTAGCTGTTAATGTCGAGCAGTTTTTAATATTGCTTGCTATACTACAGACTTTTCAAAGTAAGTGGCTTGGTTGCTCGCCAGTCACTTTTATATATTAGTTAAGCGAATGCTGACGGAGTTTTAAAATGGCAGTTGTAATTAGTGGTAGTGGATTGTATGTCCCCCCTCACAGTATCTCAAATGATCAGTTAGTTACTGCATTCAATCAGTATGTTGAACAGTTTAACAATGAAAATAGTGCGGCAATTCAAGCCGGTGAAATTGAGGCGTTAAAGCCATCAAGCAGTGCTTTTATTGAAAAGGCCTCAGGTATTACTAACCGCTACGTGATGGTGAAAGACGGTATTACCGATCCTGAAACCATGATGCCGCTAATTAAAGAGCGCCCTGATAACGCCGTGTCGTTACAGGCTGAAATGGCGATCGCTGCGGCCAAGCAAGCAATGGCCGCCGCTAATAAAACCGCTGAAGATATTGACCTGATCATTGTCGCTTGTTCATATACCCAACGTGCCTATCCGGCTATTGCCATTGAAGTGCAGCAGCAGTTGGGTTGTAAGGGCTGGGCTTATGATATGTTAGTTGCCTGTTCATCAGCGACCTTTGGGGTAATGAATGCCTCTAATGCATTGCTGGGTGGTACGGCTAAAACTGTGCTGGTGATTAGTCCTGAACTTACGTCGCCACAAATTAATTATCGCGATCGTGATAGCCACTTTATTTTTGGTGATGTTGCCACTGCACTTGTGCTTGAGCATCAAGAGACGGCAACTTCTGATCATAGTTTTAAGATCTTGTCGCAACAGCCGATGACGACGTTCTCTAACAACATCCGCAGTAATTTTGGCCACCTCAATCGTTGTGATCCAGAAACGATGTTTGACCCAGATAAAATGTTTGTGCAACACGGGCGCAAGGTATTTAAAGAAGTATTGCCGATGGTGTATAGCTTAATAGATCAACAAATTGAACGAGCTGGCCTAATAGCAAGTGATTTGAAGCGATTGTTTTTACATCAAGCCAATATCAATATGAATGCTTTTGTCGCACGCAAAGTGCTGGGACGCGATCCGGTGGGTGATGAAGCGCCAATTATATTAAACGAGTTTGCTAATACTGCTTCTGCGGGTTCGATTATTGCTTTTCACCGTTATCATGATGACATGGTCGCGGGTGACAAAGCGATTATTTGTTCGTTCGGTGCTGGTTATTCAGCCGGTTGTTTGGTGATTGAACATATTTAACCATCAATTGTCGAAATCGTTACTTTTGATGTCGTCATTTATTCGCTGTGATCTGGTTGATAGCATTGTTATAATCGCAGTTCGTGGTGAGGCGTCAAAAGCGTGTCAATGAAATAAAGTAACCGACGGAATTTGGTTTGATGATAAAGACAAGGATGTTTATAAATGGTTATAAATAATGAGATTAGATCGATACCTAAGTGAAAACACCAACCTGTCTCGTAAAGAGGCAAAACGTGCGCTGCACCGTGAAAGTGTAACCGTTGATGGCTTGGTTGCAAAAAAGGGTGATATTAAAATAACAGAGCATGTGGTCTGTTATGAAGGCAAGGTTGTTAATGTGCGCGGCCCGTTGTATCTCATGGTACATAAACCTAAAGGTTATGTGTGCTCGACAGTAGATGATGACGGCACCAGTATTTTGGAATTATTACCGGTTGAAATGCGTAACAACATTCACATTGCCGGTCGCCTTGACAAAGATACCACAGGTTTAGTGCTGCTAACTGATGATGGCCAATGGTCACACCGAGTAACGTCACCTAACCGAGAATGCAAAAAAGTCTATCAAGTAGAGTTATTAGAGGCTTTAAACGAAGCATTGGTTGCTCAATTTGAAGCTGGCATTGAACTCAATGGTGAAAATAAACTCACTAAACCGGCCCAGCTGACTCTCGTTAGTGCTCACAAAGCGTCATTAACACTTAGTGAAGGCAAGTATCATCAAGTAAAACGGATGTTTGCTGCAGTAGACAATCATGTTATTCAATTACACCGCGCTGCCGTTGGTCCATTAGTGTTGGATGATAGCTTACCCATTGGTCAGTGGCGACTTTTAACAAATGATGAAGTAAATTACTTTTAATTATTTGTTTAGTTGAATTACTCCAGCCGAGTGTAGTAGCTTTAAAGTTAGATAGTATTCATTTGTGAGACAACGTATGGGCGATACATGTCAAAACTACTTATCATAGAAGACAGTTTATTAATGCAAAGGGTGATAAAACACCTGGCGGCAACCGAACTTCATTGTGAATTCGACTTAGCTGGTACCATGGCTGAAGCGGTTGAATTTATTGCGCACAACGACTATTTCTTGGCGTTAGCAGATTTAAATTTACCAGACGCTCCCAATGGTGAAGTGGTTGTGATGCTGCTTGAGCAAAGAATCTCAACCATTGTTTTGACCGGCACCATCGACGAAGAGCGGCGTGATTACATGCTGACGATGGGCGTGCTTGATTATATTTATAAAGAAAATCGTGATTCATATGTCACGGCGGTAAAACTTGCCAACCAACTGCTACTCAATCAAAAGATTACGGCATTAGTGGCTGATGACTCAAAACCATTACGAAAATACATTTGCATGCAGTTACGTAAATTATTATATCAGGTTGTTGAGGTGACAAATGGCATTGAAGCATTAGCAGAATTGGAGAATAACCCGGATATTGGCTTATTAATTACCGATTATAATATGCCAAAAATGAACGGTATGGAATTGATCCGTGCAGTGCGTCAAGAGCGCCCGCGCGATGAGTTTCCGATTATTGGTTTGTCTTCATCTAACGACAAAACATTACCAGCGCGTTTTATTAAATATGGCGCCAATGATTTCTTGCTCACGCCTTTTTTACAAGAAGAGTTCCAATGGCGAATTTTGAAAGCGATGGAACAAATCTCGTTGATTACTAAAATTAAAGAGACCGCCAACCGAGATTATTTAACCAAACTTTATAACCGTCGTTACTTTTTTGATGCTGCGGAAAAACTTTATCGTGTTCGTAATCAAGATCTAGCGGTTGCGCTTATTGATATTGACCACTTTAAAGCCGTTAACGATACCTATGGTCATGATAGTGGTGATGCCGTGTTGGTTCGTCTGGCTGAGTTGTTAAACAATACTTTTGCACACCATACCGCGGCGCGTTATGGCGGAGAGGAGTTTATTGTTGTGCTAAAAGGGGTTGCAGCCTCGCGTTGTGCTATCTACCTTGAGCATTTCAGGGCTATTGTTGAGCAAACTGAGTTTAAAATACCCGATGGTGTTATTTCAGTGACGGTCAGTGTTGGTGTTGCTAAAAGAAGCTCTCAAACCTTGACCGAACTGATCAAAGACGCCGATTTAGCGTTATATGATGCTAAGAATAAGGGTCGAAACCTAGTGCTTGAACATGAGCATGAGCAAGTTTTAGGGTGATTCTTTCAGGCCTTGAGTGCTTCACAGTTATATCGTATTTATTTTAAACTTATTAATTAGATAATCTTTAATGAAGCTAGATATTGAAACATTAAAAATCCTTGATTTAATTGTCCAGCGCGGCAGCTTTGCCAAGGCGGCCGAGGAGCTGGGCCGGGCACAATCAGCCGTCAGCTATCAAATAAAAAAATTAGAACAGCACTTAGGTGTTGCATTGTTCGATCGCAGTAAATATCGTGCCGAACTAACCGCGGAAGGCAATGCCATTTTGGGGGAAGGGCGACGGCTATTACAGCAAGTTCATAATCTTGAAATGTTAGCTGAACGCTTTAGCCAAGGTTGGGAAGCTAAACTCGAAATCATTATTGATGGCGCGCTGCCAACTCAGCCGATTATGCGTGCACTTAAACGCTTATCACAGATGAATGTTCCAACCCGGGTTAGGTTAAGAACCGAATTTCTTAGTGGGGTACAGTTGTGTTTTGATCACAACAAGTCCGACTTAATGCTGGTGAAAAGCTTTCAACCGACCCCTTATCTGATTGCTCATCCTTTAAAAGAGATGAATACCGTGTTGGTGGTATCGCCAGAGCATCCGCTGGCGGATCTTGAGAAGGTCGAATTAAAGCATTTGCATGAACACATCGAGTTAACCATTGCCGACTCTGGCGAGCAAGATCCACATTACCAAGACGCATTACAGTTTGGTAGTGAGCGGGTCTTTTACTTAAGTGGCTTCATGGCAAAAAAAGAGTCAATTATGATGGGGCTAGGTTATGGCTGGGTCCCCGATTATTTAATTGACAATGAGTTAACCGACAAGCAATTAATCGAGTTAGATTACGTGAGTGGTTCACGCCATTCGTTTATACCGCAGATCGTATCGTCGTCACAGCGGCCGTTAGGTCGCGCAGGTTGCTTGCTAAGTGAATTGATATTGGAAGAGTTCCAGAGTTAACCTGAGTTCTAATTTTCACTAAAAAAGCCGTCGTTTGACGGCTTTTTAGTTTTTAGCACAAGATGAACTGCTATGAGCTGATTTTTTTAACTTTAGCCTTAGCTGAATTTTTTGCAGTGGTTGGTTTGCTATTTTTTATCGCCGCGCCAGTTAGCATAATGTTTGATTTGTTTTTTGCGAGAATTTTAGCGCCAATACCTTTGACCTTAAGTAGCTCTTTAGTCGACTTGAAAGCCCCGTGCTTTTTACGGTAATCAATAATCGCTTGGGCTTTTTTCGCGCCGACTCCGCTTAATGCACTGATTAACTGTTTTTTGTTGGCCTTGTTGATATTAACCATCTGGTTAGACATTTTGGGTGCTTTAACTAGGCTCTTTTTTGTTTTGAGCTTAGCTTTAGATGTTTTTGCTAATGAAGTGCTCGGCTTGGTTTTTAACTTATCTTGCTTGACGATAAGTTTTCCGCTCTTTTCTTTAGTGACCTTAGTCATTTCGCTCTTGGCATCAGAGCTACTCGCAGCAAGTGCAGGTGTGGCTGCTAAGCCAAGGCTAAACAGAGATAAAATGGCAACTTTTGACAATTGATTGAATTTCATAATAGGCTTCTCGTTTGTTATCGTTATTCCATTGCAGATAAAAACACCAACGGCTTAGGTTGTTCATCGACGATAGTATAAAGTGGTTAATGAAAGAATTACTACGCTAGCCAAGATACCTCGCACCAATTAATGTTAGCTGAACACAACTATTGTTCGATAAAACAACACTTGGTGCGTTTTTAACAAAAAAACCAATGAAATCACTTGCAACCAAGTCCAACTCATTAGATACTGCGCCGCGTTAATGGTGACTTATCGGTCCCCTCGCAATGATACTTAGTGAACTCGGCCAGGCCCGGAAGGGAGCAACCGCAGCTAAGGACTCATGTGCCGAGGTGTGGCTGGTAAGTCGCCACCAGTTAACTTCCCCGTTGAGTGTCGCTTGCACCATAACTCATCATAATTGCACTATAACTCTTCATAATTTGCACCATAAGCTTTCATAGACTACTATCTGTTGTAATAATACTACAAGTAGGAGTATTACTATGTATCGTCGCAACTTGAGATACTCAAGAGTTAAGAACCTTTATAAGTTTGCCAGCCCTAAAATGAACACCGTTTACACGGTGGAATCATCCCTTGAATTTGACACCTGTTTTCACCTCGAATATTCCCCAAACATAATCCAATTTGAAGCTCAGCCTTTAGGCTATAAATATCAATTTGAAGGTAAAGTTCTGCCTTATACTCCAGATTTTAAAATGATAGATGGCGCTAACATTGAAACCTTTGTCGAGGTTAAGCCGCTATCTAAAATATCAGAGAGTGATTTTAAAGCACGATTCAAAGAAAAACAGACTGCGGCACTGGAACTGGGCACATCCTTAGTACTGATCACTGAGCAACAAATCAGAGTGAACCCAATCCTTAGTAACCTAAAATTATTACATCGCTATTCTGGATTTCAAGCCTTCACACCATTACAGCTTAAGTTGTTATCTTTAGTGCGCTCTACCGGTATTTTGACGGTGCTGCAACTGTGTGAGCAACTTTATCTATCTATTAGAGATCTAATGGCAAGTGTGATTGGCTTAATCTCCCATGGTGTTTTGCACACTGACCTTTCCCAAGCTGATTTTGGGGGACAATCAGCGGTATGGGTGATGAAACATGAAACATGAAATCAGTTTGTTTATTGATGAAATAGGTACGACTCAAGATGAAGAGACCACAGGATCTATTTATACCGATCGGGATCTAGCAACCTATCCAGATGCTATTCAAAAAGAAACAATGAGGCGCGTAAGAATCCTTAAGTGGATGAATAAACGTCTGATTGGTGGTTGGACAGTAAAAAATCTGAAGCCTCTGATCTCTGCTGCTAAAGAAGATCTAACAACAAATATTCCCAGCGCCAGAACGCTAGCAAGTTGGTGGCGTTTATATTTCAATTCTGGCTATCAGTTGATGTCACTTATTCCAATGCATCACACCAAAGGAAACGCAAATAAGCGATTAAGTGATTCAGATGAAATTTTCTTTGAAAGAGCAATAGATCGATATCTAGTAAAGGAAAAGCCATCCATTGCACATGTTTATCAATATTATTGCGACAGCATTAGACTTGAGAACAAAAGCTTAGTAAGTGGGACTGTAAAAAAATTATCTGAAAGAGCTTTTTATAAACGTATTGATGAAATGCCTAAGTATGACGTAATGGTGGCGAGATACGGTAAATATCGGGCTGACATAGAGTTCAATGCTATTGATGGGCATTTACCCCCGCAACGTGTGTTAGAAAGAGTTGAAATTGATCATACCCCTTTGGATTTAATCCTAATTGACGATGAACTACTTGTGCCATTGGGCCGCCCTTATTTAACGTTATTAATTGATAGTTTCAGCAAGTGCATCGTTGGCTTTTATTTCGGATTTAAAGAGCCAGGTTATGAGTCCACTCGAAAAGCATTAATGAATGCATTAATGCCAAAGGATTATATTAAACAAAAATACCCTGAAATCGTTAATGACTGGCCTTGCCGTGGAAAAATGGAGCAGTTAGTCGTAGATAATGGTGCCGAATTTTGGTGTGACAGCCTCGAGCAAGCTTGTTTAGAAATTGGTATTAATGTTCAATACAATCCAATAAAAAAACCGTGGTTGAAGCCGCTAGTTGAGCGATTTTTTGGCACGTTAAACAAAAAGTTTCTTATCAATATTCCAGGAAAGACATTTTCTAATATCATGGAACGGTACGATTATGATCCAGCGAAAGATGCTGTTTTACGCTTTTCAACGTTCAACATGTTATTTCATAAATGGATCATTGATGTTTACCACCAAGACCATGATTCTAGAAAGCGATTTATACCCGCTCAATCATGGGAAACGGGGCTAGACAACTTCCCGCCAGTTGAATATATTCCACATGAAATGGCTAAAATTGAAATAGTGATGGGTATAAAGGCTAACCGCATCCATCGCCGTGGTGGAATTAATATTCATTGCTTACGGTACGACAGTGATGAGTTAGCCCTTTACCGAAAATCTAATCAAACAATTGGCAATGGTAAAGACAAAATTATTATCAAAACGAATCCTGACGACATTTCGTTTATTAATGTATATCTTGAAGAAATACAGCAATATTTAAGGGTTCCTTGCATAGATCCTATTGGGTATACAAAAGGTTTAAGTTTATTTCAACACCAAATAAACCTTAGGCTACACCGCGACTTCATAAGTCATGAAGTTGATTTAGATGGTTTAGCCCTTGCGCGAATGTTTCTTCATAATAAGATAAACCTAGAAATGGATGACATAAAAAGCATGTCATCTAAAAAAAGTATTAAAGGGATGTCAAAATTAGCTAAATTTAACGGGGTTGGTAGTGACGGAACTGGCACAGTAGTTCCAGATAAGTTATCTCAATTAGATCTAAAGGATGAAGTGGTCAACTAAAACTGGCCATCTTGTTAGAGTTAGTTAAATATTCTTTCTCTGCGTTTAACGGCGAAAGCCCACCGTTAAGTTGGTGTGGACGATATCGGTTGTAATAACCATTGATATAAT
>Ga0209292_1003932_pt1 | contig 16042 bp, 17 predicted proteins | sample GOMGulsemesocosm_2_FD_184634 | JGI IMG/M metagenome (GOLD analysis project Ga0209292, IMG submission 184634) | Methane-oxidizing microbial communities from mesocosms in the Gulf of Mexico - GOM9C Gulf of Mexico (SPAdes) (version 2) | ecosystem: Environmental > Aquatic > Marine > Cold seeps... | reverse complement strand
ATTTATATTATTGGCAATACCACGGGGACACCTTTTAGAAATTCTGAATCAGTAGCCACTGGCCAAGTTTTAAAAATGGTACCAGCACCTAAAAGCAAAGGTTCTAGAAAAAAACAATATGGTTATAAACAAAAAATTTCAGCATGGAAGTGAGGCTTTAGCCTCGCATGATTAAGGCGAGGCTAAAGAGACTGTGAAAGTATTGGGTTTAGCTCCCCTCTTTGGAAAAGAGGGGCTGGGGGAGATTTTATTACAAAAACATTTTATTGCAATATCAATGAGTTATTGTTTTGTAAAATCCCCCTCAATCCCCCTTTTCCAAAGGGGGAGGCCAAAAGCAGAATACTTTCACAGTCTCTAAAGCCTCACTTCCAAAAGACAAGCTGTGGTTTGTATTTAGCCATGAAAAAGAATTAAACATCATTTTAAAAAACTTGATGAATACTAAGGCATCAGTATTCCTCTCAATAAATTAACTAACAGTTTTGTTAAAAGACTCTCTTATTACTGAGGATAAGACAATGAAATTTAGTAAAATTTGGATTCAATCAATTATTGTAATAACACTTTTTATTACAACCCCTTTGGCAATAGCTACCCCAGAAAATGTTGGCTTTGTTATTAAAGACCCAACAATCATCCCTCCCCCTATATCCAGACATCAAACCCAACATGTCACTATTGATTTAGAAGCAAAAGAGGTACTGGCAAAAATTGATAATACAGGAGCAACCGCTTGGGTCTGGACATTTAATGGCTCAGTTCCCGGACCTTTAATCAGAGTTATGGAGGGAGATACAGTAACAATAAACCTTTTGAACCATAGCCATAATACTGCTTCACACAATATTGATTTACATGCTGTTATTGGCCCAGGTGGTGGAGCAGTGGTAACTGAAAGCATTCCTGGTGAAGCAAAGTCATTAACTTTTACAGCAACACGCCAAGGTACTTATATTTATCATTGTGCTGCTGAAGGTGTTCCATGGAAACATATTGGTTATGGTATGTTCGGAATGATAGTCGTTGAACCTAAAGGTGGATTAGCTAAAGTCGACAAAGAGTTTTATATAGGTCAATCCGAGTGGTATCACAATAATCTAGGCGACCCTATTGCCAATGCTTTTAGCTTACCTAATGGCACATTAATGTTGGATGAAACACAAGCGGCAACAGAGAAACCTAACAACTGGTCATTCAACGGTCATAAAGAAGCTCTGAAAGGTAACTTAACATCCAGAATGCAAGCCAACCAAGGTGATACTGTAAGGTTTTTCTTTGTTAATGGTGGCCCTAATAAAGGTGCAAACTGGCATGTTATCGGTACTATATTTGACAAAACATACCAAGGACATTTCTCTGATGTGTTACGAAACCAAGAAACTGAATATGTAGCACCAGGTGCAGCCGCTATGTTTGAACTAGAAGCAAAAGTACCAGGAACATATTTGTTGGTTGATCATGCTATTTTTCGTGTTAAAAATGGAGCATTGGGGTTTTTACATGTTTCCCCTATCGGTCCCTGGCCTGATGAAATTTATTCACCAGAGCCTAATTTATAAATATTTAAGAATAATGAATTTGACCCTATAATTTTGCATTATCAACAGGTAATTGTTGTTGGGGCGCAGTGCTTTAGCCTGTACTTATTGTGTCTATAAATGCAGGCTAAAGCACTGCGCCCCAATATCCTTAAGTTAAGGAAAATATAGGTTAGTAACAGCGTACCAACAAACCTTTGAAAAATGATGGATAACTATTCTGTTAATTCAGCTTCAACTGGTTTTTCATCGACTTCAACAACATCATCACTTTCTTTATTACTCTCCTCAAAAGACTTTATATAGTCAGTAAACCATGGCATTTTTTTAATATTCTGCAAGTCAACATCATTGATAATACTATCTATATCAGGTATTAGTCCATGGTCTCGAGCGTTTTCCAGGGCTTTTAAACAAGCATCACTTTTATGCTGTAAAGCATAAATACAAGCAAGGTTATAAGATGCTGAACCTAACTGAATTGTTTCTGCAACTTCAAATAATTCCTTTGCCTTACTATAAAGCTCATCATCAAAACTTACTTGTTTACACTTAGCCAATCCTAATAAAGCTACCCCTTCATCTACTACTGCGCCTAGATGATTTGGTGCGATAGCTTTACAAAGTAAAAATTTATTAATAGCTTCTTCATAGATTTTAATTGCTTCAGACGAAAAAGATTTAGTGTCAGCCTGCTGCAAATATGCAAGTCCCCAATAATGTAGCGTATCAGCATATCTTGAAAACGATTCCGAAACAGAGGCATAACTATCATAAGCTTGTTGAAATAAAATATTAGCTTGCTCACCTTCCGCTTGTCTAGCATCAAGCGTTAATTGTTGCGCTTTTTTTAGCCTACTACCACTCATAAAATAACTTTGAATTGACATATATTCCTACAATAAAAAAGATTAAACTTAGAAAAAATTTTACTACAATATAAACGACCTAACTATACTTTAAATTGCTTAGTTTTTCCTTACTCTATGCCACCACCCAGATACAGTACTTGTTAAACCAGGTGACACGGTTGGTGTATTTCCTTGTGTATCATGCGTTTTAATTTTTAAAGGTGTTTTATGCTTTAATGATGCAATAAACCCCATGTCTAAAATTAACTTTGCACGCATAAAGCTAACACCTAACAGAGCAAGCATTAAAGGAAAAAACTCATAGAATATACCTAAAACCATGGACTGGTCATCAGATACTTCACTAGAAAGCTCAACCGCTGATCGCTCTGATGCTACATAACCTTGTTCAACTAAATCTCCAATAAATGCTTGATCTATTGATCCCTGAAGATAACCAATCGTTGAATAGCCTATGAACTTAAAAGCAAGAAATGAAATTCCTCCAATAGCTGCCCACATCAACGCTTGTTTTTTTACTGAAGCTGCGGATGAGAAAAACCAAACAGCCACTATAATATTAATTATTCCAAAAATAACACCCATTATTAAATCCTCACGATAAAATTAAAAAGGCCAATCCCTGGCTATAAATATTGATTAACGTCCTTATTGAGAAAGCGCATCAAGTAGCTGTTATTATAAAAACCGAAACTTTCAATAACCTTTCAACTCAATGAAAATTTTATTAATAGAAGATGACGAAATTCTTGCTGACGGGCTTACCCATACACTTTCAAACAGTGGCTATTCTGTAACGGGGGCTACAAAAGGTGCTTATGCAGAACATTTACTCAAAGCTCAAGGTTTTGACCTGATTATTTTGGATTTAGGTCTGCCAGATATGGATGGTCTGCATTTGTTACGTAAACTGCGCAATCAAAAAATATCTTTACCCATTCTAATTTTGACTGCACGTGATGAGATGAATGACCGCATTGAAGGTATTAGTCAGGGTGCTGATGATTATATGACTAAACCGTTTGAACTTAGGGAATTAGAAGCTCGAATACAAGCTTTAATCAGACGTTGCTATGGTGGTTTTAACAATATTATTAAAGTGGGCAATTTACAATTAGATACCAGTAGCCAGCAAATTATGGCTAAGGGTGAGTTACTCACATTATCAGCCCGTGAATTTTCTGTTTTAGAAGTGTTAATGATGCAGAACGGTAAAGTCATCAGTAAAGATAAAATTGCTCAACACTTATCATTACATGGCGATGCGCTTGCTGATAATGCCATTGAAGTTTATATCCACCGCATCAGAAAATGCATTAAACCCTACTCTGTTGGCATTAGAACTTTCCGAGGTTTAGGGTATTTGTTAGAAGATAAACAAGATGAATAAAGTGACCAGTCTTAAAGCGGCAATCACTTACCGTTTAATTATTCCTATCATTATTTTCATTATTTTAGAAACTGCATTATCTTATTTTGTGACTTTGCATTATGTTGAAAAAACATACGACCGTTGGTTATTAGATTCTGCTCGCTCTCTAGTACAAGAAGTTAAGGTGGTTGATAACAAAATTTCTGTAGAACTGTCAGCAACTGCTTTAGAAATATTCAAATGGGATGATGTTGACACTACTTTTTTTAAAATCATCACAGCTCAAGACAGACTTATCGTTGGTGATGAAATACTGCCTACTTCACTTATATCTGTCGATCTAGAACAAGCAATATATTCAACATCAACCATTGATAATAAAGCTATTCGTATAGTTTCACTACAAGTACCAGGTTTACTACCAGAAACAGTTTATATTCATGTCGCAGAAACCTTAAATAAACGCCAAGATATGATGATCGATATTCTATTGGCTGATTTAATCCCACAAATACTCTTAACCCTATTTATCAGCCTACTTCTTATTGAAGCCATTAATCATGGATTAGCACCATTACACAAATTAGCTAACGATATTTCTCAACGATCACCGAGTGATTTAAGCCCTATTCCTGAATCAGATGTATTTACTGAGGTAAGGTCTTTGACCGATACCATTAATAATTTATTAGAAAAATTATCCGCTGCAATCAATTCTCAACAACGTTTTATTGCAAATGCCGCCCATCAATTACGTACACCTTTAGCAGGGCTAAAACTGCAAGCTGAACGCGCCCAACGCGAACAAGATATTCTCACTATGCGCCCTGCTTTATCTCAAATACAAAGCAGTGCTGACAGAGTTTCTCATATGATCACTAAATTACTTGTCTTAGCCCGTTCTAATCCTGTTGAAGGTGGACATCAAAAAGAAAAGCTTGAGTTAAATAATTTAGTTCAAGAAGTCTGTATTGAGTGGATTCCCAAAGCTTTAGATAAAGGTATAGAAATAAGCTTTGAAGCTTCAAACCAATCTTGTTTAGTTATGGCAGATAGTGTTTTATTAACCGAGTTACTTTCTAATTTACTCGATAACGCTATTGCTTATGGTCATAAACATGGTTCTATATTTGTTACGTTAAGTAACACCCCTGTTATTTGTTTAACTATTGAAGATGATGGCCCCGGTATTCCTGATAGTGAAAAAGATAAAATTTTTGAACGTTTTTATCGTATTCCAAGTAGCTCAGGTGAAGGATGTGGTTTAGGGTTGGCTATCGTTAAAGAAATTGCTGATTTACACCAAATTAAGCTAATGCTATTAAATTCTACTTATGGCGGTACTCGTATTGATTTACAGTTTGAGGTTAAAAACATCTAGTTTGAAAGGTTATTGAAAGTTTCAATCAATAGAATATTGAATATGAAATTTTATAATCAAAATTTAAAATGAGTAAACATAAATCTATTCATTCCAGTCACCATGAAGAGCTCCCAAGTCATCATACAGATCCTCTCATAGAGTTTTTACATAGAACCATAAGAAATGCCGTTAAGGTTCTTGCTATTCTTATGGTTTTTGTCATTATCTGGGGGATTGGTGATGTTGTTTTTGTGCTTTATCAGAGGTTAATGGAGCCTCCAATTTATTTACTGAGCATTTCTGATATTTTAGCAACATTTGGTGCATTTCTAGCAGTACTTATCGCTATTGAAATTTTCACCAATATCACCCTTTACATTAGAAACGATGTTTTGCCAGTAGAGTTAGTTGTTGCAACAGCTTTAATGGCTATCTGCAGAAAAGTTATTATTTTTGATTTTAAAGAATTATCACCTATGTATATTTCATCAACAGCCGCTGTAGTATTAGCTCTGGGTATTACATACTGGTTAATATCAAGAAAGAAATAAAGTCTCAAAACTTGTATAAACGACACTACCATCTAAACTAAGCTTTATACTATATACACCACTTAGGATACAAAATGAAAAAAAAAATAATCGCTTTTTGTGCTATTGCTACTTTGTCGACTGGTTGTGCAACACAGAGTTCTCACTGGGGATACAGTGGTGATGAAGGTCCAGAAAATTGGACAACATTAAGTAATGATAATTACGCTTGTTCAGGAAAAAACCAATCCCCTATTAATTTAACTAATTTTACACAGGCAAAATTAGATCCCATAAAGTTTAATTATCAGGCGGGGGGGCATGAGATTCTTAATAACGGACATACTGTACAATTAAATTATCAGGATGGCAGTAATATTAAAATTGATGGTAAAACCTTCACTCTTCTGCAATTTCATTTTCATACCCCAAGTGAAAACAATATCAACAATCAATCATTTCCTCTTGAAGCACATTTAGTTCATGCCGATAAAGATGGCAACCTCGCCGTTGTTGCAGTTATGTTTAAAGAAGGTGCAGCAAATAAAGGTTTAGAACTAGCGTGGGGAAAAATGCCCAAGCATGCAGGAGATAAGCATCAGTTACCTTCTACAGTTAATGTGAATGACATATTACCGCTTAATCGAGATTATTATAGGTTTAATGGTTCTCTAACAACACCACCGTGTTCTGAGGGGGTTCGTTGGTTAGTAATGAAGCAAGCTATCACAGCTTCAAAACAACAAATTGCTACTTTTTCTGAAGTGTTACATGAACCAAATAATAGACCTATACAAGCTATAAATGCTCGTACAGTATTAAATTAAAATACGTATTTTAATTCGTTTATTACTAAGTTTATAAAATCCCCCTCAATCCCCCTTTTCCAAAGGGGGAGGTTAAAAGCAACAATCTGAGGGTTCTAAACTTTTCAATCCGAATATAAATAACAAGCAATTCCCACAATCAATAACTTACAATCTTGTCCACAAAACCTGTGGATAACTCTGTGAATAACCCTCTGATAAGTCACTCCCTTATAGGCTGTTTAAGGCTTACGGCTAAATTGCGTTATTTTTATACACCCCTTTATTTAAAAATATAAATCAATAACTTAGAGTAAAAACAAAACCATATCAACTGATTTTAGACGCTTAATATTAATAATCACAAAGTTAAAATTCATTATGTGTATAAACATCAATATGCATTTCTATAGAGTTTTACTTCAAACCCTCTATGTAACAATGTCACTGAAGCAAGTTTTTAATTAATTTATACTTTTATTTTCAATTAAATATCAGGAGTTAATTATGAACTCAAATGTAGGTGGAATAGATAAGATATTAAGAATTGTTGTAGGTCTGGCCGTTATTGCTTGGGGATATGCAACTCAAAATTGGTGGGGAGCCGTTGGTCTTGTACCATTATTAACTGCAACCATTAACTTTTGCCCTTTATACCCTTTATTAGGTATTAATACTTGTAAAAAGTCTTAGTGTTTTATGGCCACAAGCTACTCATCAAAGTGTCAATTTGAGATGGGTAGTTTTTGTTGATTCAATTTTTATTCAGTACGCCTAAGCAAAAACACTTAACACACCATTACTAGCTATAGCCCTACCTGCTTCAATCTCATCAGCTATATCCATAGGGTTTTCAGACAATTCATTTTCTAACATTTCATTGCTATCTTTTTCACCTTTGCCAGCATTACTTCCCATCTGGCTAAATCCTCTTTGCTGTTTTTGTCCAGCATCTTCTTGCGAGACACTAACCTCTGCTAAATTGAGTTGTTGAGCAGAAAACATTTCTCTTAATTTTGGTAAAGCTGCATCAATGGCTTCTTTTACAGCGGCATGCTGTGCTGTAAATGCAACGGTTGCCTGATCTTGGCTCATATCAATTTTAATAGTGATAGGACCTAAATGACCTGGGTTTAATCTAAGTTCAGCAGATGGAATGGCTTGTTTATGCATCCAGATAACTCTTTCGCCTATTTCTTTATTCCATTCAGGATTAGCGAAATGTTTGGTCATTGGAGGAATCTCAGCTTTATTCTCTGCCATAACGGCACGATTTAGGTTGGCAATATCTGTTGCAAATTTTGGTAATACTCTCTCAGTTGGTAAATCTAGCTCTTTACCATCCAAAACATTAGTATTTTGATTTTGCTTGCTAAACACAGAATCTATATCAGTTGGCTTCATCTTCATCATTGCACTATTGGGTTGCAATAATTCATCTTTCACTTCAGGTTTAACTGAAAAGTCTATACTTTGCTGCTCTAATATTTGTTTCGTCGATAGATTTTCTTTACTAGTACCCGTTTTTAATTCTTGATAAATAGCCTGAGACTGACTCCCTGTTTTTTCGAATTGCTTAGATTCATTTAATGCCGCCACTATTGAAGCCATCCTGTTTTCAATATCAACTTCATCTAACTCATCCTCTAAAAAAGACGGTAGCTGTTCTTGATTATCAATAGATGTGTCTACTTTTTCAGATAATTTTCCTTTAAGGGTTTCTATCTCTAATTGATTTTCGGTGGAAGCACTGAATGTCTCAACCGATTGTAATAAATCTTCAACAGCAAGCTGTTGCTTGTTTAATGTTTCTGTTACTTTATTAGAAATAGCCTCCTTAATAGATTCAATACCTAAGACTAATTGCTCAACTTCACTTTCTAAAGCTTTTTTATGCTCTTTATCAAAGGTATTACCCTCTGAAGTATTACTTAAGGGTTGCTCTTGCAACAAATTTTCTAGCTGTTTAACATTTTCAATAATATTATCAACATGCTTTAATTGATCTTGCTCAAATTCATTACTAGGTATTTGTTGAATGCCTTCTTTTTGCTCACTAACTATTGGATCAGAAATATTGAATGTGTTTTGTGCTAAGTTAGATGTATCTATCGCAGGAGAATGAGTTTTAACATCTTTACTTTCAATGCTAGCGTTATCCAACTTTATAGGTTTAGGCTCTTCAACATCAAGAATATTAAACTGATTTTGTTCTTGCTTAGAATCATCCATTCCTAAAGAAGATGCTCGATCATCTGTAAATTTCACATTAAGTTCATCTGGCTTTAGGGACTCGGCCCCTTCAACTTTTTGATCTAAATGTTTTAATACTTCTTGCTCAATATCTATTGAATTCTCTACAGGAGTGCCAGTATCAGTTTTACGACTAAGATGATCTATCTTAATCTCCTCTAAGCCATCAACAATTTGATTTAATTTATCAACTATTTCACTCTGTTCTGGCACCTGTTGCTTTATTGATTTAATAGTCTCTATAGAAGCATCTATCTGAGTATTTATATCAGCTTTCGTTTCTACATTCTCGCCCAAGGTATTTAAAACATGGGCAAGTGTTTCTAGTGTATTTTCTAAATCAATATTTTTTTCTAATGGATTTTGCTGTGGCAAGTCTTTGCCAAGAAAGGCTGAGAAATCATTTATTTGTTCCGCTGTTTGCGGTAAGCCGGCAATTTGATGCAGTTGATTACCCAGGTTAAAGTTTTCAACTACTAATTTCCCTGCTTCTTCTACTGATGCAGTTAACCCTTGTAACTGCTCTATCTTCTGCATCAAAGCATCAGAGAATTCAGGTGATTCAGCCCCATCACCTGGCAATAGTTGTTGTATTGATTCTAAACTTTCCCCTGCTGAGAGCATGGAAAGTAAGTTTGAGCTGTCAATATTCATATGGGTTCTCCGAGTTCCTTATCTAAGAGCTAAGCACTTCTTGTGCCACCACTTCGTCCAATACGCGTTGAGCGATCATCTTGCTCATTTTGCTCTCTTTTTTCTTCTACTTTAAGCTCTTCCTTGACGGCTGCATCACAAACCTTTTGCATACTACTAGTTTTATGATGCTGTTGTTCCCACTGTTTTCGTGTGCTAATCAATTGTTTTTCAACACCTATAACAACTTGTTCTTGCTCGATAATTGCTTTATCCAATTTACTCATAAAAGCCTTAAACTCAAGCAATTGCTTAATATTAAGCCCTATTTTAGCAATTGACTGGTACTTAACTTCATACTCTTGGCGATACACCTTTAAATTATCTAATTGTATTTCAGCTTCTTGTTTTTGTTGTTGAGTACTACCTAACTCTTTTAAGGTATTTTTTTCATTTCTAGCATTTAACTCGACAATAACATTTAGTCTTTGAGATTTTTTCATTCCTTAACCATTAATGCTGGGTAGTCATAACACCCTTTTGTTCCAATAAAAAAGTCGATTATCAAGGTCGCCCCCCTAATAAAGTTTCTAACTCGGCTAAACTACGACTAATATCAACAGCTTCATTCATATCTTGCTGTAAGAATTTTGCTATAACCGCATTTTTTGCAATAGCTTCATCAATTCTAGGGTCCGATCCTGCTTGATAAGCACCTACACTAATCAGGTCTTTATTTTGTTGATAAAGTGAATACAGTCGCCTTAATTCTCTAGATAATTCTATTTGTTTTACTTCTGCAATATCTGACATAACCCTACTAATGGAGGCTTCAATATCAATAGCAGGGAAATGGCCTGATTCGGCTAAGCTTCTGGATAAAACAATATGTCCATCCAATACACCTCGAGCAGCATCAGCAATAGGGTCATTATTATCATCACCTTCCGCTAAAACTGTATAAAACGCGGTAATCGATCCACCACCTTCATCACCATTACCTGCTCTTTCTACCAGATGAGGTAATTTTGCAAACACAGAAGGCGGATAACCTTTTGTTGCAGGAGGTTCGTCAATTGCTAAAGCAATTTCTCTATGTGCTTGCGCATATCTTGTTAAAGAGTCCATCAATAACAGAACATCTAATCCTTGATCTCTAAAATATTCCGCAATACTGGTTGCCAACATCGCGCCATGTACTCGCATTAAAGGGGAATCATCCGCTGGTGATGCGACCACAACAGATCGTTTCATGCCCTCTTCACCTAAAATCTTTAATACAAACTCATTAACTTCTCGCCCCCTTTCACCAATTAACCCTACCACCACAACATCAGCCCGAGTAAATTTTGTCATCATTCCTAACAACACACTTTTCCCTACCCCTGTTCCGGCAAACAAACCCATTCTTTGCCCTCGTCCTACCGCAAAAATTGAGTTTATAACTCTTACACCAACATCTAATGTATCTCTAATAGGTTTTCTTGAAAGCGGATTGATTGTCTTACCATTTAGGGAAATGGTTGCATCTGTTTTTAATGGCCCTTTATCATCTAATGCATTTCCTGCACCATCTAATACGCGACCTAATAAACTAAACCCAACTTTTGCTAAACTTTTTTTACCTAAAGGAATAACTCTACAGCCTGGTTCTAGTCCTTGGGTGCTTCCTGTTGGCATCAAAAACACATGCCCAGCTGAAAAACCTACAACTTCTGCACCAATTTTTTTACCTGATTTAGATTCAACCTGACATAAAGACCCTATTGACGCCCGACATCCTTCAGCTTCTAGAGTTAGGCCTACCATTCTTGTTAATTTTCCTTCAACCACTAACTCAGGTATATCAGATAATCTTTCTGTATAGGGCTTGATTCTTTTTAACCAACTTTCACTTCGATTGGCAACAGGAATCACGCTGTTTGATCCTCATCTCTTTCGCCCCCTAATACCGTAGCGACAATAACTGCGAGTCTATTTTCAATGGTAGTATCTATATGGGATGTTTCAGTGTTTACTACGCAGCCTCCACGGGTAACTAAAGGGTCTTCAACAATATTCCACGGTGCTGTCATATCATCTAATGCTAAAGATTTTCTAACTAATTCGGCATCTTCTGGATGCATTTGCAATGTTAGTTTTTGTGATGCTAAGGGTAGTGCATTAACCGCTTCTCTGATAACCGCAACAATTTGTCCTGGATCAATTTTAATTTCTCTTCTTACAATCTGACTGGCAATTCCTATCGCTAAATTAACCAATTCTGTTTCTACAGCTTCATCTAATTCTTTAAATGGCTCATTTAATGACTCTAATAAACTAACAAAGGCTGCTGTTTCTTTTTGTATTAGATGTAAATTATCATCATATCCCTTCTTTTCACCTTCTACTTTTCCTTTTACAAAGCCTTCATCGTAACCTTTAACGGTCCCTTCTTTAAAACCATCCTTAAAGCCTTCTTTTTTTCCTTGAGCAAAAGCTTCATCATAGGCCTGCTGTTGCATTTTTTCGATTTCATCAACCGTTAAGGTCGCTTTTTCTTTTTTTGGTTGCACTACCGCTGGTTGTTTTTTCTTACCAAACTGTTCTGCAACATCCCATAACCCTAGAGCTTCCAGCTCGGAGCTTGAAAATGGCTTTTCTTTAGACGAGTTCATCACCACCACCACTTCCCAGCATCATTTCACCTGATTCTGACAATTTCTTAGCAATAGTTAATATATCTTTTTGTGCAAGCTCCACTTCACTTAATTTAGTCGGTGGGGCAGCTTCTAAATCATCACGTAACATTTCAGCTGCTCGTTTAGACATATTGCCAAATATTTTTTCTTTAAGCCCCTCATTAACACCTCTTAATGCAACCAATAATTGATCTGTAGAAACTTCTCGCAATAAGGTTTGAATGCCCCTGTCATCTACATTAATCAAGTCAGCAAAAACAAACATTTTATCTTGAATTTGTTGTCCTAATTCACCATCAAATTCACTTATACCTTCCATCATTTCTTCACTTAAACTACCTTCCAAGTAGTTTAAGATATTAGCAGCAGAATCTACCCCACCAATATTAGATGCTTTTACACTATCACTACCCGTTAACTGTTTCTCCATCATATCATCCAGTTCTTTAATAGCTGCTGGCTGTACACTTTCCATGGTAGCAATTCTCATAATGATATCTGCTCGCTGATTTTCAGCTAGTAATGCTAAAACTTCAGCCGCCAAGTCGGATTCTAACAATGATAAAATCATCGCAATAATCTGTGGATGTTCTAATCGAATCAGATCAGCAATTGAACGCACATCCATCCATTTAAGCTGTTCAATCCCTTTACTATTAGCTCCCATAAGAATGCGATCAATAATATTACCGGCTTTATCCGCACCCAAAGCATTGGTTAACATATTTCGAATATAACTATCTGAATCTAACCCTAAGCCTGTTTCATCTTTAATTTCCATAATGAAATCTTCAAGCACAATATCGACCATTTCTGAAGTTATTTGTCCCATTGTTGCCATTGCAGAGCCAACAATTTGTACTTCTTTAGGCCCCATATTTTTCAATACAGAAGCAGCTCTATCTTGACCCACAGCTAAAAGCAATAATGCCCCTCGCTCTGTCGCATTTAAGGTGATTTCAATTTCAGACATCGCTTTTTATCCATCCTTTAAGAACCTCTGCTACTAATTGAGGGTCTTCATCAATCAATTGCTGTACATATTCCAATCGTTTTTCATAGCTTTGTGGTGCATCTAATAACAGTAGATCTTCAACACCGGATGATAAGCCTTTTTCACCGACACCCCCATCTTCACCATCAACAGGAACCGCTATTGGTTTACCATCTTCATCAAAACGAACAGTTCCTCCCATCGCATCAGCTTCTGTATGCGCATCTATCAATGCTTTTACTTCTTCATCCCTCGCGACTAAACCTCGCATGGTAGGTCTTAAAACCCCAAAGATTAAAAAGACTACTACCAATACTGCTGTCAACTGTTTTGCTGCATCAAGAAACCAGCCTTGTTCCCATAAAGGCAAATCAGGTAATGCTTCTATCTCATCAGGTATTCTAAAAGAAATATTAGTAACAGTAACTTGATCCCCCCTGCTACTATCAAAACCTACGGCTTGCATAACCAATTGTCTTAATTGATTAATATCTTCTTGAGCATAGGATTGATCAGTAAAATCACCAGCTTCTAACTGTACCTTTTTATCATCAACAACAACTGCAACTGATAACCGACGTAAAACACCTGTTGCTAAACGCGTATGTGTAATTGTTTTATCTAACTCAAAATTGCGCGTTGCACTTTTGCTTGTTGACGTAGGTGTATTTGCTTCAGCAGCATCTTGACCCACTGCAATTTCAGGTGCTACACCTGCAGGAGGCGGCTGGTTTGATAATGCTCCAGGAACACCTTGTATGGCAGAGCTAGAGCTTTGTTCATCTTGCGTTTGCTCACTTCTTAATGCAGGCAAATCAGGATTAAACATTTCCTGAGTTTTTTCTGTCACTGTAAAATCAACATCGGCTGAGATTTGAGCTTGTAAACCCTCTCTCCCTACTAAAGGAATAAGAATATTTTCAATACGTTGCATTAAATGCTCTTCAAGATTTTTTTTGTATTCAAACTGCTTTGAAGTTAAATACATATCTTCTGAAGAATCATTATTACTGAGCATTCGTCCTTTTTGATCAACAACAGTAACTTGAGTAGATTCCATCATTGGCACACTGGAAGCCACTAAATGAACAATAGCTTCAACCTGGCCTTTCTCTAACGTTCGACCTTGGAATAAATTTACAATAACCGAAGCGCTGGGTTTTTTACGTTTACGGACAAAAACTGATTGTTTTGGTAAAGCAAGGAGGACTCGAGCTGATTTAACGTTTTGAATTGAGGCGACTGTTCTAGCGATTTCACCCTCTAAGGCTCGTTGAAAGCGCATAAGCTCTATATTTTTACTGGTACCAAAACCTGATTCTTTATCCAGTATTTCATAACCAGAACTCTTAGTTCGAGGTAACCCTTGTGCCGCTAATTTTAGCTTTAAACTACGCACTTGGTCTGTCGGCACCATAATAGCGCCAGATTCAGTCTCTATAGAATAATCAACCCCCATTTGATCAAGGGTTTCTATGATTTCTGTCGCATCCTGGTCACCCATGCCTGAAATAAGCAAATCATATGAATCTGCTTGCGACCATAATACAACGGCAATACCAACGGCAACACTTAATGCTATTCCTAGCATTAGCCCTATTTGCCGAGCCATAGATAAATTACCTAAGCCTTTTAAAATAGGAGGCGTTTCTACTTCCTTAGTTAATTCATCTAGCGCACTAGCTTGAGAATCTAGTTCAGCCAAATCTCCGCCGTCTTGCTCACTCATTCTTTCATCTTTGGGTTACTTAGAACAATCTCTTAAAAAAATACTTTAATACTATCATTAAATGTATTGTAGTTGTTTGGTGGATTAACATGAAATTTTAATTACATAGAGCTCTGTCTATGACATGGAAAGGGATAAAAAGTCGTAATAATGATAAAACAGAACACTTTAAGAAAAATATAATAGATTATTTTTCGTTCTTTGTGAAAGAAACAAAGCCACCTTACTTTTACTCTTTAAAAAAATAAGGCTACTCAAATTACATAGGCATATTCATTACATCTTTATATGCATCTACTAATTTATTTCTGACTTGTAACATTGCTTGAAAAGATACACTGGCTTTTTGCGATGCAATCATAACCTCAGCTAAACTTACATCGGGCTCCCCTAATTCAAAAGATTTTGATAACGATGCTGATGTTTGCTGTGTATCATTAACCGAATCAATAGAATCTTTCAGCATAGCGGCAAAATCAGACCCACCTGTAGCTGTCTGCTCTGCTTTTATGGGTTTGCTTGATGCTTCAATTGACATTGTTCGCATCTGAGCTAACACTTGATTTACATTAATATCACTCATATCATTCTCTCATCTTTATTGCATTGCACTAATATGCATTAAATCCACTTTATATGATTACAAGCATTTTTTAAGCCAACATCAAAAAATTGACACTTATTCACTTTTATATCACTAACAAGGAACTGCAACCCCTGCATCTTTCATCCTTGCGATTTTATACCTTAGTGTTCTAGGGCTAATTCCCAACTTCTCTGCAGTAATTTTTCTACTGCCTCTTTCATCCCGTAAAGTTTGCAAAATAATATTTTCTTCCGCAGACCTTACACTATCGCCTAATCGAGCACCTGCAGCCGCTACAACAGGAGTTTCAAAAGTAGAATTAGCAATTATTTTTATAGGTTCTGTTCTTACAATTTCCGATCTAATTAATTGCAATTGTTCATCCAAATCCCCTTCAAAAACTAAACACTCAGGAAGAATATAGCCTTTCTGCTGTAATATTAATGCCCTCTGCACAACATTTTCCAATTCTCTTACATTACCTGGCCAAGCATAATTTTGCATAATAACCGCGGCATCTTCAGTAAAAACAGGTAAAGCCTTTCCTTCTTTCCAATGTTTTTTCATTAAGCCCATTGCCAACGGCAATATATCTCCAACCCTATCTTTTAATGAAGGAATTTTAATAGGAAATACACTCAAACGATAATACAAATCTTCCCTAAACAACCCTTGTTCAACA